>Ga0315280_10000257_pt1 | contig 101274 bp, 55 predicted proteins | sample YL17G06_40_MG_FD_203697 | JGI IMG/M metagenome (GOLD analysis project Ga0315280, IMG submission 203697) | Sediment microbial communities from Yellowstone Lake, YNP, Wyoming, USA - YL17G06_40 | ecosystem: Environmental > Aquatic > Freshwater > Lake > Sediment | place: USA: Wyoming | collected...
ACGCCTGTCTTCGGCCTTGGATGAGTATAAAGCCTGATTTTGAAAAGACTTACAGCGATCCCCCACGGCATGTAGTTCCAACACCCTGTCCGTAATGCCCCCACCCGAACGTCTCCTCCTGCCATACCAAGGCTTGGGACCCCAAACGCGACATACCGCGTTCATGAGCCCTCCCGGCCAAAAACCGGCACGGCTCTTGAGATTATCTGAGGCACTTTATGCTACAGGTCATCACGTCTGATAATAGCCCGGCGTCGCTTTATTGTCAACGGTCTACGTCTATTTATATCACGGGAAAAGTACATCAAGGCACAAGTGCTGTGGGAACCGTGACTTAGCGCTTTGCGAAGAGGTTGCCGGGCAGTTGTTTGATCAGGCCCTTGAGGCGGAGTGACACGACGCCGGCGTTGACCGTCCCGGCGGGAAGGTTGGTGTCCGCAATGATTTGGTCGATGTGCAGAGGGTCTCTGCCCAACGCATCGTAGACGGTCTTCTCGTGACCCTGGAGGTTGAATTTGGTCGTCTCGAATAGGGGCGTCTCCACCTTCTCAGTGGTCTCCTTTGCTGTAAGTGCTGTGTGGTCCTTGAGTTGCTCGCCGATGTAGCCGAGCGCCTCCATGACGTCTTCGACGTTCTCGATCAGTTTGGCGCCTTGTTTGATAAGTTGATGGGGACCCTGGCTGAGCGGTGAATCGACCTTGCCCGGCACGGCCATGACCTCCCGATTGCTCTCCAGGGCCGCTTTGGCCGTAATCAGGGCGCCGGACCGCAGGCCCGCCTCGATAACGATAGTCCCGAGGGACAAACCTGCGATGATGCGGTTGCGGGGCGGGAAGTTCTCCGCCAAGGGCTCCGCTCGCAGAGGCAGCTCGGAAATGCAGGCCCCGGAAGCACTTATGAGCTCGAAGAGCTTGGCATTCTCCGGCGGGAAGATGCGGGACAGGCCACAGCCCTGCACGGCCAGCGTCCGGCCCTCGGCCGCCAGCGCGCCCGTATGGGCGGCGGTGTCGATCCCGCGGGCCATGCCCGAAACGATGGTAAAGCCCGCTGCGGCAAGCAGATGCGCCAATCGTGACGATTGCTCCTGGCCGTAGAGGCTGCACCGGCGGCAGCCTACGATCCCGATGGCCAGATTGTCCGAGCGGTCAAGCGTTCCCTTGATGTACAGGACCGTGGGTGGATCGTAGATCTGTTTCAGTGCCGGCGGGTAGCGGGGGTCCTCTATGTGAACGATCCAGACGCCCAGCTTTCCGGCCAGATCCAGTTCCGCGCAAGTATCGAACTTGTCACGACTTGCGGCAATCCGCTCGGCAGTCTTGGCCCCGATCCCCTCCACTTTCATTAGCCCGCTGACTGACGCCCCGAGGGCCGCATCGACTGTCCCAAACCGTTTGAGCAACTTGCCAAACGTCACCGGCCCGACCTCATCGGCGTGGGTCAGTTTGAGCCACTTCTCGACCTCTCTCGAATTCTCAGGGACTTGCGCCATTCTCCTCTCCACTTCACCCAGCCGGCTATCCTGTCGCCGGCATAGGCTGTATCTCCCTTTCGATTCTGTCCTCAAGAGCGTCTTCTGTCACGTCAAGTTCGTAGTCCATCTGTAGGCCCAACCAGAACTGCGGCGACATACCGAAGTAGCGCGCGAGTCTCAGGGCGGTATCGGCGGTGATACTTCGCTTTCCAAGTACTATTTCATTGATCCGTCGCGCCGGCACATGCAGCGCCAGAGCCAACTTGTTCTGGCTGATACCCATGGGCTCCAGGATCTCCTTTTGCAGGATCTCACCGGGATGAACAGGTTTTGACTCCTTCTTCATAGGCTATCCTCTGTGGTAGTCCACGATTTCGACATCGAATGCGTCATCGTCTTCCCAACGGAAGCAGACCCGCCATTGGTCATTGATGCCTATCGAGTACTGGTTTGTTCTATCTCCCTTGGGTCTTTCCAGATGATTCGCAGGCGGCACCCGCAAATCATTGAGACTGACGGCGCGGTTCAGCATTCTCAGCTTCCGCAAGGCCGGTCTGAGAAGAGTGTCCGGCAGCTTGCGTGATCGCTCTCTGCGGAAGACCTTCTCGGCCTCCTTGTCCTTGAATGTTCGGATCATACGCTCAATCTGCCATGCTTGACGTTAAACGTCAAGGAGGTGTTCACGTGTATCTGCGTGCATATGCTGAATGAACTAGAAGACACCCGGGCAGTTGACGCGGCCGGTGCCTCAACGTATCCTGGACCGCGTAACAGTCGTTCATTGGAAAGAGGTGAATTCACGGTTTGGCAAGTAAGGAGAAAAGGCATGCAGCGTTCGATGAGAGTCCTGGCGTTGGTGGCGATGGCGGCGGGGATCCTTTGCCTGGGGGCCAAGGCACCCCAGAAGCCCGCTCAGATCAAAGTCCTGTTGATTACCGGCGACGATGTCTCGGCCCACCCCTGGCGCGAGATCTCCGAGACCACGCGTGAAATCCTCGTCGGGTCCGGCAAGTTCGACGTCAAAGTCAGCGAGGACCCACTGATTCTCGAATCGGCGGCCGCGCTGAAGAATTACGATGTGATCGTGTTTACGATCTATGCCCAGAAGCAGGGCGAGCTGCCGGCCCAAGCCCGGGAGAACCTCCTGAACTACGTCAAGGGCGGCAAAGGCTTCTTCGTTCAGCATCTGGCGACGGCCTCGTTCCCGAAGTGGGAGGAGTTCGGCAAGCTGTGCGGCCGCAAGTGGGTCATGGGCACCTCCGGCCACGGTCCCCGCAGTGACTTCCAGTCGAAAATCGTCGATCAGGAACATCCCATCACCAAGGGCCTCACCGATTTCACGACCAACGATGAGCTCTATGCCAAGCTGCAAGGCAACGAGGACATCCATGTGCTGATCCAGGCCGACTCCGACTGGAGCAAGAAGACCGAGCCGTTGATCTTCGTCAAGAGCTACGGCCAGGGCCGGGTCGTCCACAACGCCTACGGCCACGACCGCAAAGCCCTGATGACCCCCAGTGTCCAGAAGATCATCATCCGCGGCACCGAGTGGGCCGCCACGGGGAAAGTCACGGAGTAGACGACCACCCGATTGCGGATTGCGGATTCAAAGCGGGCGACAGTGTCAAGGTCGAAGCCTGGGTTTGTAGTGCGCTCGTAAGAGCGTCGGAAGATAACGCCTTACGGCGTCGCTACGAACGGGCTTCGTTTGACGCTGTCGCCCGGATCATCGCGAGGTCCTCACCCCTGCTCTGTGGCCTGTTCGGCGCCGGGGCGGCCGTGACACTTCTTGTATTTCTTGCCGCTGCCGCAGGGGCAGGGGGCGTTGCGGGCCGGCTTGGGAGAGCGTTCGACGATGGGGATGGGGGGCTCTTCCGGTGCCTGCGGTGGCGGCTCAGACGGCTCAGGAAGACCCTCCACGACCTTGTTGAGTTGCTCGGTGAAAAGCTGCATCAACCTCCTCTCGTTCATGGCGTCGACGCCGGCTTCTTTGGCCTCCATCAGGTATGTCTTGACCGGCCCCCAGTTCTTCCGGTCCGTGCCCTTTGCGACGATCTGATCGTTCCAGGTGCGAACCTGCGCGGCCAGCTCGTTGGCCTGGGCCAGGATACCCTCCGATCCGAGCCAGTACAGGAACGCCTCGGTGATGGGGACAATTCTGCGAAGCTGCGCCCGGTCCGCCGGGGTATCGCGCGGCACGATATCGAGCAGAAGCTCCCGCAACGCGGCCTCGTCCCAGTCGCGTGGCTTCTTATGAAGAAAGCGGAGCGAGAACGACACCAGGTCATGAGCGACCAGGTGGGCTTGGCCTTGGAGCTCGGATGGCAATCCGGTGCCCACAGGCGAGGTGAGAAACGCCCGGGCGATGAGCTGCGCGTATTCCTCGAATGGGTCGTCCTCCAACTCGCCTTCCTCCAAGTCGTAGTCCTCGTCCTCCTCCTCGACCTCGTTCCAGCGCGGCGTCAGCCACTGCTCGACCGGCTCTTCCCACAGTTCCTTGGGCGGCGTGAAATCCAAGTGGTTCTGGAGGAGCTTCAGGGCATCGTCATACTCGCTTCTCCAGCCGGTATCCTCAGTTCTTTCGTCCAGGCGCTGGAGCAGACCCGTGTACTCGGTGCCTCCCAGGAGAGCGAGCGTCCACGCGGCATGTCCGGCGTCGGCCAGACGGACTTCGCCGCGGTCGGCGCGTTCGAGCAGGCGGACGCACGCCTGGACGACCTGGCTGCGGAGATCCGGGTCCTCCGTCTGGGCGGCGAGCGTTGTCAGGCTCCACAAATAGAGCCATGCCCCTCGAGTGTCCGGCTCGCCAGCGATCGCTTCAAGGACGGCCGGGAGAATGACGGTCCCCAGGGTCCCGGCGGCCGCCATAAGGACTTCCATGGCGACATCGGCATCCTCATACCCGGCGGCAACCAACCTCTGGACCAGGAACGACCCGATCTCGCGGCGCTGCTCGTCGTCGAGCCGGGGCGCTGCCAGAGCGAAGATCGCCGGTACAAGGAGGTCCGCGTCGTCCGCCGGATCGGACTGCACCTCGAAGGCGTGGTCGTATGCCTCGAAAAGATCGTTCGCCAGAGCGCCGCCCGTAGCGAGGGCGTTGGCGAACGTACGCAGAGCCGGCCACGGAATACCGCTTTCTCCGTGCTTCAATTGGTCCCAAGGTAGTTGTGAAGACTCGCTATTCATGGAGCCCCGTTTCTTTCACGAGAGAGATCATCTTCCGCAGTCTATACAAGGGCGCAACACCCTCGGTTCGGGCCGGACATTGCTCTAACGGGGCAGTTGCCACTCGTGGGCGGTGGGACCTTCGCCGATCCACGGGAAGGCGGAGATGCGCAACCGCGCTGCGCCCATCGGGATCAACGTCACGGTTTCCGTGGGCTCATCCGATCTGATGGGGCTGGGCTGGACCTCACCGATCAGGCCGAGCGTGTCCGGCTGCCAGTTCGCGATCTTCCTGGCTTTGGCTCGGATCTCGATGGGAGCGGCCTGGGCCTCGAAGGGTTGGTTGTCCTTGGGCCAGCTCTTCTTGCGGACCTCGAACTGCTCGCTGAGCGGCTTGTCGGCATCGATCAGCAGGCCGTAGTTCCAGGCAGTGGTCGGGAAGACCTCCAGGGCGGGCCACGCGTCCGTGCCGCCGTGGCGGGCGTACTTCTCGCCAATTTTGAGCGCGTAGGTCAGCGGGCCACGGTCAACCGAGGCGGTGTTGCCGTTGCGAATCCAGTAGCGCAGCTTCAACGCCATCGGCAGTGTCAGCTCGACGGTGTCGCCGTCCTTCCACTTGCGGTCGATGACGAGGAAGGTGCGCGGCTCGGCGTAGATCGGCGTCTTCTTGCCGTTGATGCGCAGCGCCGGTCGCTCGCACCACCCGGGGACCCGCAGGTAGAGCGGGAATTGCACGGCCTTGGGCGTGCTCACCGCGAGTTGGATCGTGTCCTCGAAGGGGTACTGGGTCTTGGCCTTGATGGTCACCGGCTGGCCCTCGCCCACCTTGGCGGTGACTTCGGAAGCGGCGTAGAGGACCGCGGCCAGGCCATTGTCGGGCGTGGCCATCCACAAATGCTCGGCCAGATAGGGCCAGCCGTGGGCGACGTTGTGCTGGCAGCAGCGGTAGCTGTGCGGGTTGTAGGAGAGCATGTCGCCCTCGTTCTGAATGCCCGGCGACTTGTTCTTGCTGTCGAGCTGGCAGACATTCGGGCTGACGAGGTAGTGCAAGGCCTTGAGATCGGCCGTCAGGGCGGGCGGGAACGTGTTGAACGCGACGTCCTCGCAGCGGTCCGCCCAGGTCAGGTCGCCCGTGATCTTGAGCAGCATCTCGCAGGAGAGCATGAACTCGACGGAGGCACAGGTTTCGATGCCTTGGCGCGGGCCGTAGTAGCCGCGGCGGCAGTTCTCATCGCCGCCGAACATGCCGCCGGGGACCTGGCCGTAGACGCCCCAGATCATGTTGTAGTTGCGGTCGGTGGCCTGGAGGAAGTATGAATCCCGCGCTTGCTGGTAGAAGACCGCCGGGGCGCGGAAGCATTGGGCGATGTTGACGTTGTGCCAACTGGGCACGGTCTCCGTCCAGTTCGCCATATTCTTCTGAATCCGCTGGGCGAGCTGAAGCAGATACTCCTGGCCGGTGCGGTTGTAGAGCCAATAGACGCTGGCCATATTGTCACTGGCTCGCTGTTGTTGCCAGAAGGGGACGAGGAATTTCTCGTCGGGCACAGTCAGCTCCCATTTGAAATACTCCTGCATCAGCTCCAGCACCCGCGCGTCGCCCGTGTACTCGTAATACGTCTGCAGGGCGTTGAGCGCGACCATGTTGGGCCACAGGTCCGGGGCGCCCTTCGTTTCACGCGTGCCGGCCTTGTTGGCGGCCGGGCCGAACCAGCCGTCCTTCTGGCGGCTGTTGAGGATCGCCTCGATCCAGACCTTGGCTTCGTTGATGATTCGCTGGTCGCCGAGGACGTAGCCGGTGTCGCCGAAGCCCTTGAGCCAATAGGGCATCTCTTCCCAGGGGCTGTGACCCTGGCCATCGGCCGCGAGCCACGCGTTGCCTTCTTTCTTGAGGAACTTGCTGATCTCTGTCAGACGGCCCGAGAAGCCGTCGGCCTGCAACTCGAGCTGTCGACGCAGCCAGCCCTCGGGCTTGACTGCCCCGATGGGCAACTTGAGCAACGGACTCGGCGTCAGCGGCTTGGCGTTGCTCACGTAGAAATCGTTCGTCGTGGTCGTTGCCGGGACCGGCACGACGCGGATCGATGCGTACAGGGCATCGACGAACAATAATAGTACGGCTGCGCTAAGGATCGTTCGCGATCTGGTCATGGTTGCCTCCTATGCCTGCATCTTGTAGTCGCCCCGTCAACCCCGTGGGCACACTGTGCATTGCACACGTGCTCCGTGGCGGGCGTTCCGTAACGGGCACAAGATAGCAGATTCCCCGCGAAAGGCAAATGCGTTCTCCCCGGCGCGGCCCGGTGCACTCGGCATACAGTGGCTGGTATGCGATCCAGCGGGTCGCCCTGAAGATCGGAAATTGGCTTTGTTTGTACAACCGACGCCCAAGCTGCCGGCCGGTCGGCTCGCGGAATTGGCTTTGTTTGTTCGCAGAAGCCCGCCACCTGTCCGGCGGAACAAATTGGCTCTGTTTGACACGGCAACTTTTTCTTTCTCTACCACGGAGCTCACGGAGGACACGGAGACAAGAGAGATGTGCGGCGGAGGACTTTCCCTGGCTTCCTTTGGTTCTTGGGGTTCAAGTACCCTCTTTCTTCTCTCCGTGCTCTCAATGCCCTCCGTGGTTCAGAGTCAAGAAGAAGGGGGCTTGGCGACGTCTCGTTCGTTCGCCCCCATACGTCGTTGCAGCCACCTCCGCCGACGGCCGCACTCTTATGCTGTAAGAAGACGGTTCTCGGCGTCCGCTGGACGCGAATGTTAGCTAGCCAGATTCTTACAGCAGATCGGCATCTCCTATGGAATAGCAGCACGCGGTGCTTCTGTTACCTGACCCTCTCTGGCATGACGTACCTGTATGGCCTTGCCATCCCTAACCGTGAAGGACACTATGGAGTAAGGATCATCGTCGCCAACAAATTCATGATTCCCTATGGGGAGGAATCGACGGCCGGACAATTGCAGGGCCCCATCTTTGAGCACAAAGGTCAATGGTCCCCACCCTGAGTTATAGGTACCCTCATAGACTTGGAGTTCCTTTTCAGACAAGGGGACTTCTTTGACGACGATCTCTGGAATCCCCAACACCACCCGGGCAATTCGACTCTCGAGCGGTTCTGGGCGTGCAGAACCGGTATTACACAGCACGATCACCGTAAGATCATCATCAGGATAATGGGAGAGTTGGGTGCAGAAACCGTTGATACTGCCCTCATGCTCGATCTTTCGATGTCCATCAAGGTTACTCAGGAAGAAGCCATAACCATAGGTGATACTTCTTCCACCATTCAGAACGCCAGCGGTGATCATCTTCTCGTAGCTTGGCTTGCGGATAAGCCGATGCTTCGTTAGGGCGGCCTGCCATTTGAAAAGATCCACCACACTTGAACCCAACGACCCCGCCGAGAAGGGATTCGCCATGCTGAGCAGGTCGTCGTTCACAACTTTACCATCACGAACCTCGTAGCCTTCTGCACGATTCTTGACAATGCGAGCATTTTCCAGATAGAAGGTCTCACGCATACCCAGGGGGTCCCAGACATTTCTTTGCAGAAACTCGGGATAGCTCATGCCGGACACCTTCTCAATGATCACGCCCAGTAGGTAATACGCCGAGTTGCTGTATTGGAATCTCTCCCCCGGCACGAACTCGAATGGCTCAGCGGAGAACAAGTCGATGAGTTCTTGATGAGACAGATCAAGTCGGCTCAATTTCTCGAACTTGGCGATTTCTGTGTAGCCTTTAATACCGGAGGTATGGTTGAGCAGCCGATCAATCGAGATGGTGTGTCCTCGGGTAGGATAGTCAGGAAGGAGCTTGGTGAGATCGTCATCCAGTTTCAGCTTATCACGCTCCACTAATTGCATAATCGCCAGGGCGGTGAACTGTTTTGTAATGGACCCGAGGCGGTAGACCGTGTGTTCGGTGGCTTTGGCCTCGTCTTCCAGATTCGCGTAGCCGTACCCCTTCGCCACGAGTAACTCCCCTTTGTACATCACCCCGATTGACGTACCCACGACGCGGTCTCGTTCCATGGCCTGCTGTACCATCGTATCGATTCTATCTCGGATGACGGAATGATCGAACGATTGGGCGAGTATCTGGCAAGGCAACGCCAGGCAAGAGACCATCATCACCAGGGCCACTACTCGGTGGTCGAATGATCTGGTCTGAGGCATCTTCACTCCTTTATCTGTGATAAGGATGGGTCGGCTGACGAATCCGATATTTCCGATATAGCCATGCCCGAATGCATCGTGTAGCCTTCCGAGTGTCAGGATAGTGCACGCCCCGTAAGACTTCAAGCCCGAATACCTGTATTCTGCGACAATCGATGTTGGATCGGGGACAAGAGCAGCCGCTGGGCTGACCGCCCAGAGTTCTCGATCCAGATGTGTTCAGAGGAGAATTTAAGCTGTCAGGTACTTTTTCTGGCGCGTACCATGGCGCAAAATAAAAGTACCGGACACCTCCTTTCGATGGGCAGCTTGAGCAACGGACTCGGCGTCAGCGGCTTGGCGTTGCTCACGTAGAAGTCGTTGGTCGTAGTCGTCGGCGGGGCCGGCACCATGCGGACCGCCGCCGCATGCAGGGTCACCGACGTGAGCAATACGATGGTTGTGGTAAGAGCGATTCGTGAGTTCGTCATTTATGCCTCCTATGCCATTGGTTCCTGTCGCTCTTAGAGCCGGTTGCTGCGACGCACGGGCAGATCAGGTCACAGGATACCATATCCAACTCTGCCCGCAAATGTCAAAAATAAACAGCACGATTCACAATTTTTTCGTTGAATCAATCATGATAATCGTGTAATACATAATGATATAGGTGTAGCAATAGGTGTATTACTCTTTCGGTATTGGGAGAGCGAATGATGGGACATCATTTTATCACAGAGAACCGGCGCTTCCTCAGAATCTGCTCCGACATGTCGCGGTTCTACGGGGGCTTCTGTCTGATTGCCGCCGCCGGGACGATGGCTGTCCTGGTGGTCTCGGCGCACACGCGAGCCGCCTGGATGACCGCTTTCCAGCCGTACACCAGGGTTCCCCTGCTGGTGCTGCACGGCCTGCTGGCGCTGGTCGTCGGGCAGTTCATCGCCTATCTGCTGGCCGGCGAAGAGAAACCGCAGTGGCTCCTGCGGAATGGGGACAAGGTCGTCTATGCCTACGCCGCTTTCCTTCTCGTGACGGCGGTTCAAGCCTGGCTTCTCCTCGTTCGCGAGCCTGCCGATGTTGGCGTGGGCCTGCTCAACGTGCTGCCGACGACCGCCGCGGTGCTCATGTGGATCGGTTTGGGTGTCACGCTTCGGAAGGTCCTGCCCATCCTCCAGGAATCGAAGACGCTGGTATAAGGGGGTACGCGATGATCCGAATGCGACTGGGCCATCTGCTGCTGGATCGGGACATGAAGCTCAAGGACTTGGCGGAGCGGACGGGCATTGCCGTCAACAACCTGTCCATCCTGAAAACGAACAAGGCCCGCGCTCTCCGTTTTTCGACCCTTGAGGCCCTCTGCAAGGTGCTCCGGTGCGCGCCGGGGGACCTGATCGAATACCTCCCTGGTGACGAGGCGCCGCAATCCACGGATGAGGCCGTTTAGGGATGCATCGGCCTGCCGGCTGTCTGCCCTCTCAGGGAGGCTTGTTCCGTCTGATGTGCCGTGCTATGATCCCCGCTGTCAGAAAGGGCCGCACTTCTCATGAGGAATTGGAGTATGGTCTTCGGCATTCTGGCTGGGCGGGGCGGCGGGGCCGATTTCGCCCGCGATTGCGGAAGAGTTCCTCAGGCCGCAATTCGATGCGGGGATGGGGATCTTCCTGGATGGCGAGGGCGACCAACGCGGGTTCTTCCACGCCGGCGAGAATCCCGGCTACTTCGCCCGCTTCGGAGCCAGCGTCTCGAAACGCCGGGGCTGGGTCATCATGACCAATGCCCAGAAAGACCGCTTCCCGCCGATTCTCAAGACGGTTGCCGAGGAGTTCCAGTGGAGTGAGTAGAGTCGGTCGGAAGAAGTCGAGAAGACACCGGCTGATGGAAGTCGGTTGGCCGGTGTTCGGCGGCGGTCCACCGCTCCCCTCGGTGAATGCCGCAACAAGCTCGCGGCTGCTCCCCAAAGGCAATCCGCTGCGCTGGCTTGCTTCATCGGACAAGCCGGGCTATCATTTCCACTTCTGTCCGGCAGAGTTGTGGTTCGCAGCAGCGGAGCATCCACGCTGCCGGCGATTCCGGACGCGGGCTCTTGTGGGAAGGTGGAGATGAGTCATCGAAATGAGGATCGGCGACGCGGCCGCGTTGTGAAGCAGTGCACGTGCTGCGGGTATGCGTGGCGTACGCTCCGTGCGCTTCTGGGCGACCCGCAGCTTCAGATCGTCGGATATCAGGCCAATTTCGACGACCTGCTCCTGGGCCTCTTTCTCTTCAACCATCTGGGCTGTGGCTCCACCATCGCGATGCCGGCGGGGCTTTTCAAAGATCTGTATGACGGTCCCATTTACTCCGCGCGAGCGACCGGAACGGCGGAATGTCCCGCGTACTGTCTCCATGCGTCGGAGCTGGGGGCGTGTCCGGCGAAATGCGAGTGTGCCTATGTTCGGGAGATCCTTCAGATCGTGCGTGGGTGGCCCAAAGTCGAAGGGAACTCGAAATGCTCAAAGACCTGCTGAAGAACGCGGTCGAGATGGGAGCCGACGTGATCGAGATAGAATACGAGGACAGAGCCCGACTCGTCAGTGCCTTCTGCGGGCCGACGGGTCTGGGCATCGCCCGGCTTGACGCCGCCCAATGGGACGCGGTCTATGAGCAGATGAAAGAGATGAAGAGAAAGAGGAGGATTGTCCTCGACGGCACGTCGTACCGTCTTGCCTTTTCGAGATACCAGAGTTTTGATGAGTGGGTCTTTGTGATTCGGATGCGTGAGGTCAAATGAGTAATCCGAGAAAACACCGGTTGATTGAGATCGAGTGGCCGATGTTCGGCGAGTGCGAGCCACCGGCGCGGGCGAGCCTTGCCGAGTTCGAATCCCGAATTGGGGCCGTTCGCGCCGCGATGGACCGGCTGGGACTGACACACCTGGTGGTCTACGGCGACCGGGAGCACTTCGCCAACCTGGCCTGGCTGACGGGTTTTGACCCGCGCTTCGAAGAGGCGGTGCTTGTCGTCACGCGTCGCTGTGACCCACTGCTCGTCGTAGGCAACGAGTGCGAAGGGTATCTGCCGGTCAGTCCGTTGTATGCGGCGGGCAAGCTGCGAAGCGAGCGGTTTCCCTCGTTCTCGCTGCTGAACCAGCCACGGAGCGGCAGCCGGCTCCTTCGGGACATCTTTGCGGACGAGGGGATTGGCCAAGGCACCGCGGTAGGGTGTATCGGCTGGAAGTACTTCGCCGACTCCGAGCATCCGGACAGCACACACGCCATCGACCTGCCCGCCTATTTGGTAGACACACTGCGCGAGCTGGCCGGCAGAGAGAACGTGACCAACGCCACGGCCATCCTGATGAATCCGGACACCGGCCTGCGGACCTTCTGCTCACCCGCCGAGATCGCGTATTTCGAGTACACCAATGTCCTGGCGTCCGAGGGGATGAAACGCCTGCTCTTCGGCATGCGAGAGGGAATGACCGACCACGAGCTGGCGAAACTGGCCGGGTACAATGGTGTGCCCCTGGGTTGCCACATGACTCTCGCGACCGGCGATCTGCCGGGTCTATCCGGACCCGTGGGTGCGACCCTTCGTCGCGGGACTCCTCTCTCAACGAACATCTGCTATTGGGGCAGCAACATCTGTCGGGCCGGCTGGATTGCCTCTTCGGCTCATGACCTGCCGCGCGACGCGCATGACTACGTGGAGAGCTTTGCCGGCCCGTACTTCGAGGTCATGAGCGAGTGGTTCGACCTGCTGCGCATCGGCACGCCGGGTGGTGACCTGGCTCGTCTGATTGCTAAGAAGCTGCCCTTCGAGAAGTTCGGCATCTTCCTGAATGCGGGCCATCTGATCCACCTCGACGAGTGGCTTAGCTCGCCCATCTACCCCGGCTCGGACGTGCCGCTCCACGGCGGCATGGTGATGCAGGTGGACGTCATTCCCTCCTCACGGGTCTATTCGTCCACGCGCATGGAAGACGGCGTAGTCATCGCGGACGAAGCCCTGCGTCGTCAGATTCGAACGCAATTCCCCGACTGTTTCGCTCGCTGTCAAAAACGTCGCGTTTTCATGGCGGACGTGCTGGGCATCCCCTTGCCAGACGAGATTCTTCCCCTCTCCAACATTCCAGCCCTCGTGCCTCCATTCTTCCTGAGTCCAAACACGATTTTGGCAATGGAACCGTAGCATGAGAAGGGAGGGCGAATGGAGTTGTACGAGCGGGTCGTCAATCACAACCTAATCACGGACTGGTTCGGGCGTTGGCCATCGTTTCACGACGCGGAAGTCCTGTCAATGTATCTTGATCGCAGACCGCTGGAGAAAGGGCGTGGCCCAAGCCTGGTGATCTGCCTCCATGCGTTCGAGATGACCTCCGAAGTCGATGACCGTGGCTACTACAAGTCGGACAAGCACGCGATCATCACGCTGGAATTCGATGGGGTAGAGGAAATAGCCCTCGATGACTTCAATTGCCAGAACGTCATCTGGCAATTGAATCTGGAGGACACCGTGAATCAGGAGGGGCAGCCAGCCCTCGGCGTCTTCCTCAGCTCGAGTTTCGGCGTGGGATGTACGTTTCATTGCACGCTGGCGCGGGTCAAATCTATAGAGCCGCGAAAGCCCAGTGAGGGAGTATATGCATGACAGGGGGGGGCAGGCTTGGGACTCCGCTGCGATCCTTGCGAAGACAATGGTCCAGGAAAGCCTTGATTTGACTGGATTCTATCCCAGTAGTCTGCTGCATGGCTGGGTGGCACGGACAAACTTGTTTGTCCGTGGGCTTGTCGAAAGGTCCGATCCGGCATAAAGGCACCGACAAACGAGTTTGTCGGTGCCACCTCCCGTCCATCATCACATCAATCTTGCTCCCGGGCTTCACAGCGTTGCAGGCTGGTGCCTCTGATCACACCGGTGATTTTGCTTGGCAGCCGTTCCCCGATGGGTTAGCTTGTGAGGCCGTCAATGCCAAAGCAGGGTCGGCTCACGAGGGGTTGTGCGCGGATGATCCGGCAGCCGATTCTGCTCCGTAGGTCCTGGAAATCAAGGGTCGCAACCATGGATTTGCTCACTCGCTCTCTACCTGCCCGAAGTGCATTTCTTCTGATGTCATGGTGCCTAGCTTCGTCCGGCCACGCGGCCTCGGAGATTCCGGGCCCTCTGACAGTGCAGGTGCGCTCGGCCGTGGACGCCAAGCCCATCGAGGACGTCACGATCCACGTGGGGGGGCGCATGGCCGTCTCGGACCCGGCCGGCAAGGTGGTCCTGGACGGGGTCCCTGCCGGCACGTACCAGCTCTGGTGCCGCCAGCCCGGCCACCGGGAATTTCGCCAGACCATTGACCTGAAGAATGGCGAGCGGGCGCCGCAGATCGTGTCACTTGTGCCGGAAGTGCTGACGCCGCTGAAGTTCCAGTTGGTTGAGGAAATCAGTGGCGAGCCCGTCGGGTGCGCGCGCATTCACATGGTCCCCAAGGCGGTTTCCGCCGCCTTGCAGGGCCCGATGGTGTTCGCTACGGACAGCGCCGGGAAAGTGGCTACGATCCCTGTCCCGGAAGGAGTCTACCAACTGACCGTCGAAGCGCCGGGGTACGCGGTGCTGGCCCGGGACTTCGAGCACAAGGCTGCGGACAAGCCCGTGGAGTTCAAGCTCAAGGCGATTGCCAAGCCTATATCCTGCGCCATCGCGGTGACGGGCAATGGCGGCAAACCACTGCCCAATGCCGACGTGGAACTTTGGGAAGTCTATCCTTGGGCCAAGATCACGTCGGGGAAGACCGATGCCGGCGGCGCGGTCACCTTTTCCAACCTTCGCCTTGGCACGATCAACCCCGTGGCCAAGGACAAGTCCCTTCCCGCCACCCACAGGGCCGAGGCGGTCGTCCGCGTGCAGGCGGACGGACACATTCCTGCCCTTCAGTCCGTCCGGCTGGTCGACAGGGGGCGGCTTTCCGTGGCACTCGAACCCCAAAAAGTGGTGGCGGAGCAGCAGCCCAACGAATCCAAGGGACAGGCCCAGCGCCTGGTTCCAGGGCAGTCCGCTTCCTTCAAGATCGACCGACCTGCCGATCAGGACTGGTTCACCTTCGATTTGCGGGAACCTGCGCGCGTGCACCTGACCTTCAACAACTGCCCGATTGAACTGCTGATGACCCTTTTCGACTCGACCGGCAAGTCGATCGCCACTCTCGCCAAGTACAGCGGCCCGCCGGCCGAGGGGGCCTGGGACCTGCCGGCCGGTCGCTACTGGATCCAAGTGACGGAGTGGGGGATGAATGGCTCCTCTGACGCCGAGATCCTCATGGGTCTGACCGCGGAGACGGCGGCGGACCCTCTCGAGCCCAACAACACCGCCCCGGAAGCGAAGCCGATTCAAATTGGACAGCACCTGCGGGGCATCCTTTTCCCGGTGGGGGATGCGGATCATTTCACCCTGCATCTGGACCGCCCCGGCAGCCTGCGTCTGGAAACCGCCAACACGCCGAGCGTCGAGCGCACGATATCGGTGGTTGACAAGAACGAGAAGGAGTGTGCCGTCCTGAGCTTCTATGCCGGAGGCGGCGGCGCCGGCGAATGGCAGTTTGCGGCCGGCGACTATCGTGTCGTAGTGACGGAGTGGGGCAACAACGGCTGTTCGCTCGATCCTTATGATTTCCGCGTCCTTTTTGCGACCGACGACGGCGTGGATGATCCTGTGTATCGGCCGGGCACGCGTCCCTCGGCGGTCCGCCACTTGCCTCTCTATGCGCGCACCTACGCCAGCATCAATCCCATTGGCGACCGCGATATCTACTCCCTCTCGATTCCCTCCAAGGGTACGTTGCACGTGTACCAGCAGGGGTCCTGCGAGCTTACGGCTCGGGTCCTGGATGGTCGGGGCAATGTGCTCGGAGCCGCCGACTGCTACGCCGGCAGCTCCAACCAACGAACCTATCCATTCACCGAGGCCGCGACGGTCTATCTGGAAGTCACGGAGTGGGGCAACAATGGATGGTCTCCCTTCCCGTATGAACTGCGCACGTGGTTCGATCCAGCCGGGGAGTTGGAACGGCTCCAGGCGAACGAGACCCCCAAGACCGCCACGCCAATCGAATTAGGGGCGATGGTCCGGGACAACATTCTCCCCACGGGTGACCAGGACTGGTACCAGTTGGTGGTGGACCAGCCCGGGGTTCTGAATGTCTGGGTCGAGGCCCGGCCGGAGCTGAGCGTCACGCTTCACAATCCCGCTGGCAAGCCCGTCGGGACCATGAACACCTACGCGACGAGCCAGAACCAGACCAACTGGGACGTGGTGCCGGGTGTATACTGTCTCCTGGTGACCGAATGGGGCAACAATGGAGAGGCCCCCTGGGACTACGCGCTCAAAGCAACACTACACCGGGCCGTCCCGGGGGAGACCGCCGAGCTGGCGAAGAGCCCGGCGCTGGCCCTGAAGTTGGGGGAGGCCCGGCCCTGCGGCATTGAGCACGTGGGCGACGTGGAACGCTTCCGCGTCAGTGTCCCGGCCAAGGGCGAGTACGCCTGCTTTGTGGGCGGCCCGCTCGAAACGACCACCACCATCACGGACGTGCGCACCGGAAAGGTCCTCTTGAACCGCAGTGCCTACGCCGGTAGCACCGCTCGGCACGACTTCGCGACCGAAGGACCTACGGACCTGGAATTGGTGGTCACCGAGTGGGGCAACAACGGGGCAAATATCCAGCCCAACTGGATCATGGTTGCTCCCAGGGAAAGCTCCCTGGCGTCGCCTGCCCTGAGCTGGACGGTGGACCCCTATCAACCGACGAGAGTCACGTTCAGCCTTGCGGCGGTTCCCGGGGTCCCATCACTGCCCTCGGTCTCGCTGGACATCAATGCCGACGGCAGGCCCGATGCGACCCTCGCGAAGGGGCAGTCGCAGACGCTGGAATTCCCGGCGCAGGGCCTGTACCGAGTGGCCTCCTGGGGCACATCGGGCTCGGTTTCCGCCCGGGGGGAGTTCTGGGTCCAGGCCACGGGCCAACCGGTCCGAGAAGGCGTGCGGGTCCTAATCGCCACCCCCGGCGAAGGGGAGCTGATCGACCAGATGAGCCCGGTTAGGGTGACTGCGATCAGCTACGAAGGAAAGGCGATCCGGCAGGTGGATCTGCAAGTCAACGGCCGCCCCATCGGCACCGACTATACTCTACCTTATGAATTCGAGGTCCCTTGGCAAACCGTGGCCGGTGGCGCCTGTACTCTCGTGGCCACCGCCACCGACGCCTCCGGCAAACAGCAGGCGTCCACGCGCAAGGTCACAGTCTCGGACTACTTCAACCTGTTGCCGGCCGAGGGAGCCGTTGTTACGGGCAATGATGTCACCGTTTCCTGGGACGGTAGTGCGTTCGGAGCCGCGAAGGTTCGTTATCGGCTCAAGGGCGAGGGCAAGACGGACCCGCCCTGGAAGGAGATCGTCGGTCAGAATGCCCGCACTCGTCGCGTGCGGATCGCCGATCTCGAAGCGGGCAAGACCTATGAATATCAGCCGCTCGGTGGGGCCGAGCCGGGCCCCATTCGTGAAGTCACGCGAGTCAAGGGTCTGGCCTTCACGCAGCCCCGCTACGGTGGGACCATCCAACGCGATTACGATCAGAAGATTCCCGTGGCCGTGCGCAATCATGCGACGGAGAAACGGGTCGTGCGTCTGCGCTGCGACCAGCCGCGAAACAGCAACTTGCTGGTCGCCTTCGTCGGCGACGGAGAGAAAGGCCGGCCGGTAGAATTGGGACCGGGCGAGCAGCGTGCCTTCACCCTCGGCTTCAGCGCCCAGGACGTAGTCAAGGAGCGTCACGAGCTGCCCATCTACATCGAGTCGGACGATGGGTACTCCGACCAGGCCCAGGTCGAAGTCGTTGTCAAGCTGCCCAAGGTCGATCTGGAGTGGACCGATCTGACGCCCAAGGAGCAGGAGGGGCTGGGCCGGACGTATGAGCTGCTCAACAAGGGCGACAACCTGACTGACGTGAACATCGTCGCGGCCAAGGATAGTGTCCGCATCTCCCCGGAAGTCAAGCACGGCTTGATCCAGGCGGGGCAGCGTATGCGGTTCGAGGTGTATCCCAAGGTTCAGGAAGGATTCACCGGCTGCGAGGATGAAATTCAGGCCATAGCCATCGGCAAGATCGCCTCCATGCGCTACGAGGGCAAGCTCAAACCGGGCGAACAGGTATATCAGCTCGATATGACGGCCGGCCTTGATCCCGTCACGGGCGAGCCGACGAGCGAGGAAACCGCGATCCGCGCCGCCCGCCGCCTGGTGGGTCAGTACCTCAGTCCCGCCACCGTGGATTGGTCCACCCGGACCGACCCGCAGGATACGGACCACGACGGCAAGCCGGACCGCTGGACCGTGACGGATGAGCTGAATCAAACCCGGTGGTTCGGCCGGGACACGGACGGCGATGGGGAAGTGGATTTCGCCCAGGCCGACGTGGGGCTCGACGGTGAGATCGACCACTCTTCCGTGTTGGTGAACGGCCGGTGGCAGGCCACGAACCTGCTCGATGCCTGGCTGGAGATGAACTTCACGATTCCGCAGCACCGTTCCCAGTACGAGCCGCACGATCTGGATTTGGTCGTCAACGGCAAAGTCGTCGGGCAACTGAAGCAGACCATCCCCGAAGGCAACTACCGCTTCCCCCTGGCCCCCACGGCCCTGACCTGGGGCGGCGGCGAAAATGCGTTGGAGATCAACTCCCATTTCCGCAACTTCGCCCATTACGCCATTTCCAGCGACTTCCAACTCAAGACCCGCCTGCTGGCTACGGACGCCTACGGAATCGGCACATCCCGTGAGGACGCGGTCAAGCGCCTATTCGACAGCGACAAGGGGCTCTCTACCGATGGCCCGGACTACAGCATCTCTTCGGAGGATCTGGATGTCGCGCCGAAAGACAAGCTCAAGCCGGGCACGCTGGTCCGTATCACCGGGACGGTCCGCAACCTGGGGGCCGGTTCGAACGACCGCCTCGAGGTAGCCCTGTTCCTGGCGGTGCCGGGGACGGAGGGCAAGGAACTGATCCGCCAGACGATTGCCTCGCCGGGCATGATGACGGACTCGCCGTTTGAGTTTGTCTGGCCCGCGGCGCCGGGAAATCATAGTCTGCGCGTGGTGGCCGATCCGGACAATCTGCTTGGCGAATCCAACCGCAAGAACAATGCGGCCATCGTCGGCGTTGTGGTCCCCGGGGACGATGCCCCGCCGAAATTGACAGTGGTCAAACCGGAGCGTGATCTGACCACTCCCAACGGTGCGGTGAGCCTGTCGGTCACCGCCGTGGACGAGGCCGGCATTATTGGGGTCGATGTCTCCATTGACGGGGGCATGGTCAAGCCCCTGTATCGCACCTCCAGTGGATTCGAGGGAGTCGCGAATTTGCAGCCGGGCACCCACTCCCTGCGCTTCCGAGTCACCGACTCCGGTGGTCTGCAGGCCGAAGAGACCCGCACGGTCAAGGTCGAGGCCACGCGGCCGCAGTGCAAGATCATCACCCCCACCGAAGGCGCCGCGATCGATGTCCCCGACACCCGCGTGCTGGTGTCAGCATCCGATGTCGCTCAGGTTTGCGTGCGCGTCAACGGCGGACCTTGGCTCGGGCTGCTACCCACCGGGCAGATGTGGGGCGGCCGCACGGACCTGCCCTTTGGCCGATGTCAAATCGAAGTGATGGCGGTCGACGCCGCCGGGGTCCGGCAGATGCAGGCGGTGACCACGAACTGCACAGCCCAGCCCCCAAAAGAGAAGCAGGATGAGCAAGAGAAGCCCCCGGAGAAGAAGCCCGGACTCACGGAGACCACGGGGCAGAATCGTAACGTAAAAGGCGACGGCGAGCCTGAGACGACTCAGCCGAAGCCCGGCGTCGGACCCGGCCAGCAGCAGCCTCCCCAGACCGGCCCGCAGCCTGGGACGCCCGGCCAGGGCCCCAAGCCCACCGTGACCGGACCGGACCGACCCATCCCGCCTGTCTCAGGCCCGCGTGCAAAACCTCCGACAGGCCCGAACCAGGATGCCGGCCAGACCGGCGGCGGCAACAAGCCCAAGCCGGGCGCCCAGGACAAGAAGGACACAGGCGGCAAGCGGGACGCCGAAGCAAAACAGCTCAACCCGGCTGAGCCATTGCCCAGCGATACCGACCGGCTCCGGCCGGTGGATATCCCCGAGGAGAACTACATCACGCCGCCCCCGGGGGTCCGCGCACCGGGCCCGCGCCCCTATACGCCACCCGCGGCGCAGCCCTCCTCTCCCAGCGGTCAGCGCCGGGCTCCGGCAGGGTTCGTGGTCAACCGTCAGCGTAACGACTGGTACTGCCCGAACCGGCCGAGCATCGGCATCAAATTCAAGTTGCCCGAATGGCTGACGAAGAAGGAATTCGAGGAGATCCTCAAGAAAGGCCCCAAAAGTCCGGAGTTCCGGGCCCTGGAGGCGAAGCTCCTGGCCGGGTACTGGAACCGCAGCTTCGGCCGCTCCGCCAAGGGCGAGAGCATGGACAAGCTGCTCCTGAAGTACAAGGAGTTGTTGCTCAAACGCTGCGGCCGCTTGGAACAGGCGGACGGCAAGCTGCCCAGCTTCCTGCAATCCCTCGGTTTTGCCGCCGGCGATCCGCCGACCGATCCGAAGGAGTTGGAGGCTTGGCAAAACAAGATGAAGGAGCTGACCGAGATCTACTGGCTGCGCCTGCTGGCCACGGAAGACCCCGCCACGGTGGTGGATGGCATGCGGCAGCGCATGGATGCTCTGTCCAAATATGACGAGGCGTCCCAGTTGCAGGCCCAGGCCATCATCGAGACCATCCAGGCCAATCAGAAGATCACACAGGATGTCCTGGAGGCCCTGCCCTATACCGGTGAGGCCCTCGACCTCATCGCGGCGGTTACCGGCGAATCCCTCTCCGGGGAGCAACTCGGGGGCTGGGAGCGGTTCTTCCGTGCGGCCTGCTCGGCCGGACCGGCGGCTCTCGAAGAGGCCCTCAAGCGTTCGCCCCGTGCGCAGGAGGCCCTCGGCCAGTTCCTCGCCGCCGCCGGGGAGATGAGCGGCGAGATGAAGAACAACCTGCTCCGCCGCCTCGGGGCCGACGTCGAGAAGTTCGATCAGTTCGCCGACGACGTCACCAAGTTCCTCACGAAGGAACGCAGTCTCTTCGGCAAGAACGCCGATGACGTGGTCGATACTGCCAAGAACGGCTACCGGCAGACCGCCGAGGGCATCGAGGACCTGCGTCAGATGGAGAAAGCCAAGGATGCCTCCAAGCAGACCATCAACGAGCTGGACGACCTGGTCAAGAAAGGCGGCAAGGCTGGGGACGCGGAGATGGAGGACGTCGTCATCCGCATGCAGAAGGACAAAACCGGCCAATCCATCGTGAACAGCGCCGATGTGCCTGATAATGTCCGCAAGAAGGCGAACGAGACCATCAAGAAGATCTACGACGACACCGACCTGCCGACCAAGAATCGCATCAGCCAGTCGGAGGATGTCCGCAAGTACGCGAAAGACCACGGCCTCAACCCGGACGAGATCAAGGTGTCGGTCTGGAACCCCACCAACAAAAAAGGCCCGCGTCCCGGCGAGCTGGGCTATAAAGATCCGGATCTCATGAAATATGGCCGGGATCGCGATGTCACTTACCAGATCACCGGTGTCGACAAGAAAGGGCGCACCGTCACGCTGGACGTGAACCACGACATCTCCGGGCCCATTTACCAGCAGGAGCTCTACAAACGCTGCCACGGCGGCCAGTTGCCCGCCAACCCGGCTGATGTCGGCAAGTTCGCGGACGACATGGATCAGATGGTCACCTCCAAGTGGCACCGGGAGGCCTACAACACCGGCCCGGACGTGCACATCGACGATTGGCTGAACAACGATATTACCCCGCCCGTGGCCCGGCCGCAGGACATCCGGGACACGATGATCACCAAGTCCGACCACTGGTTCCAACAGGCGGCCCAGGCCGGCGGGGACTCCACCAAGTATTCCAAAGACATGGCCGAGGGCATGCGCCAGGCCACCAAGCAGTGGGACAATATCGTGTCCACACGCGTCGCTCTCTACGGGGCCAATGTGCCGCCCCAGCTTGAGAAGGCCATCGACATCTTCAAGCAGGTGGACAAGGGCGCCATCTCCGCGAAGCAGGCCGAGCACATGCTCGATGAATTGGGCAAGCTGGCTGGAGGGGGCAAGCTGACGCCGCAGAAGGTGGTCGAGAACATGGCCTACTATTTCGAGGCGATGGAGAAAGGCCCCGGTAAGACGTTCCGCAGTATCAAGACAGCCGAACTGGCCAAGACGCTCGATGGCGTCGGCGATATGTCCAAGCGCACCGATCTGATCAACGAGGCCTATCAAGGTGGCCAGATCACCGGCGAGACGTTCCGCCAGATGCGCGAGGGCACCTTCAAACTGCCGCCCAACCCGACGCCGCAGCAGAAGCAGGAGCTTAAGGACTGGGCCCTCGGCGCCTGGAATCGTCGCGCCATCAGTGCGACAGAAAAGAAGGTCATCGAAGACCAGACCGGCCCTCTTGGTGAATAGACTGTCAAATAGACTATGACCGCGAACTGCACGCTGTCTTCTTCCGCGTTGCCGGGGGATACCCTGATCCTCCACGGGAACAACCACGACAGCAATCGTGGCTGCCAGGCGCTGCGCTGGTGCACCCAGATGATCCTGGATCGCTATCTACCGGACCTGCCCCGGCTGCACGCCAATATCCTCTACAACGACCATCCTCATTTTCTGGGCCGCGAGGCGGACAGGAATTCCGCCGGGCAAGTGTGGGAGGTCGGCCGGCGAGGTTCATGGGCTTATTACCTCTGGGGCGCCGGTGTAGTCCGCTCGCGGATTCTGGGCCGGTTTCCCGCCATGAGAGTGCATCGCGTCTTGGATCGTGCCGCGGCTGTGCTGGCGGTGGGGGGCGACAATCTCTCCTACGACTACGGTTTTCTGGCGACCCTGCTGTTCTTCAGTCCGTTGCACGCGGCGGCTCGGCGCGGAGTGGCCACGGCGATCTGGGCCGCGTCCATCGGGCCGTTCTCGGGCCGGCCGGTCTGGGAACGACGCTTCGCCAATCTCCTGCGCCGCGTGGATTTGATTACCGTGCGGGAACCGCTCACGCAGGCGTACCTGGCCGAAATAGGGATTTGTGACAACGTGCGGCGGGTGGCCGATCCGGCGTTCCTGCTGCCGGCCCGTCCCACGGAATTGCCGGACGAGATTGAACAGGCGCTGCAATCCGGCGCGGTCGGCATCAACCTGGCGCCCCTGATGACAAGGTACAACCATCTCTCCGCCCGTGATTGGATGACCAAGGCGGCGGTCATGGTGGCCGAGGTCCGCCGCCAGACGACCGCTCCGATTCTGCTGATTCCGCACGTGATGATGCCGGCGGATGTCTTTCCTGGGAACGACGATTACGAGTTCCTGAAGGCCGTGCAGGAGCACTTGCCGTTGGGTGCGCGTGATGAGGTGTGGCTCTACGATGCGCGCCTGGACGATTGCCGGCAGATCAAGTGGGTCATCTCCCGGCTCCGTGCCTTCGCGGGCTCGCGCACCCATTCGACCATTGCGGCGCTGTCGTCCGGCGTGCCCACGTTCAGCATCGGCTACAGCGTCAAGGCCCGTGGGATCAACCTGGACGTCTTCGGACACGAGCAGTGGGTCGCGCACGTCTCCCAGCTTGCAGGGGGACGGTTGGCCGAGCGGATCGGGAGTCTCTTGGACGCCCAGGCCGCTATTCACTCGCATCTGCAACGGGTCATCCCCACCTGCTGCGAAAACGCGTGGAAGAGCGGGGAGCTTCTGGCGGAGGTACTGAAGGACCGCCGGCGGTCAGCGTGACCTCTGAGTCCCGCGCCGGCATCACAAGGATTGCGAGGTCCATTCAGGCTCGGCCTGGCCCGTGTACGGTTCATATCGTTCCATGCGGATCTGTCCGCGACCTTGGGTGCGATACCGGATGCCGCGCCAATCCACCTGGCGCAGCCCCAGGGCACAGACCAGTGCCGCCAAGTAGATCGCTTGGGTCAGCAGCATCGCAATACCCACACGAAAGAGGTCAGAGACCTTGAGCCAGGCGGTGGGTTCGCCCCTGGCGGCGAGCACGCGACGGACACCGGTCTCCATCGCTATCAGAAGGCCGGCCATGACAGACCAGTACAGGCCCAGGCCGGCCAGAAGCCATCCTACCGCCGGGCCATCTTTCGCGATTGCGGCGACGATCAGAGCGACCATGCCGATCCCCTGTGCCAAGGACACGGCCAAACCATGTCCCGCCACCAGCGTCCATGCCGGATGATTGAGACGCGTCGTGAAAAGCTGGCGGCGAACCCAGCCGTAGAAGCTTGCGACGCTGCAATCCTCCCGGTTCACCATCATCAGCGAAGGCACGAAGGCGACCCGATGGCCCAGGCGACGGAACACACTGTAGAGCATCGTATCCTCGCCGAAGGAATGCGCCCATCGCTCCTGCAGACGGCCTTGCCGAAACGCGCTCATGCGTAGCGCGAGACTCCCACCCCACGGGATGCGATACCAGTACATGTGGACCACGGCGGCCGCATTCCAAAGCCAGCGCATGAGACTGGCCCAGGACAGGGACGCGGGCATGTACCAGCGATTGCCCGCGGCCACGGCCACTCGGTCCTCCCTCAGGGGCGCGACCAGGTCGCGAAGCCACGTGCGGTGGGGGACAATATCGGCGTCAATCAGGGCGACGATCTCGTAGGACCCGTCCAGTTCGGAGATAGCTTGAAGCAGGCTGCTGCATTTGAGGCTGCACGTGGGCCGCCGGTCGGTCAGGGGTCGGACATGGACATTCACCACGCCGCTCCGCGCGACGACCCGTTCCACAGTTTCCCAAGCCGGATCGTCGAGACTGTCCACCACAATGCGGACGTCATAGTGAGGGTAGTCTTGATGCAGAATGCCTTCAAGGCAGGCGGGCAGGGAGGGGTCCGAGCCCCGCAGGCAGAGGATGACGGCGGTCTTTACGCAAGGGGCGGCCTCGGTGCTTGCAGGCCGCGCCCGGCGCAGAGTCCCAAGAAACGCGAGCCCGAGCAGCGCCTGCGCTACCGCGAGCCCCAGAAGGATCCAAAACAGAATTACCGCCCACATGGGGTCATGCCACCTCGGGCGTCGTAACGGTCTGCAGCACTCCCTCCCGAGGCCCGGACGTCTGGGGACGTTTGCCAAAGTTCGTGCCGATCGCGAACTGGGCCATGCGCAGGAGCATGGAGTAGTCCACCAGCGGGCAAGGCAAATAGGGAGCGGCTGCTTTCGTATGGGTACGGTCGAACTGGGGATCGTCTCTCCAATACGAACGGTAGACCTCCGACTGTTTGAGAAATGTCTCCAGGAACCACTTGGCATCGCGGCGCGTGGGGTCCGAGGGGTCCGCCAATCGCGAACCTCGCTCCACAGCATCCTGAATGGCCCGGCTCCAGAGGGCCACGGGCGTCGCTTGCGTCGCTGTCAGGTGATACGTCTTTCCGTGATGTTCGGGGCGGCCCAGCAGATACGTGATCACCGCGGAGACCCAGTCCACCGGGACGTAGTCCTTTCGCAACTGGCTCCTGAGATGGGAAGCCCGGAACATCATATTCGCGGTGATCGAGCGAAGGGTCATCTGGCTGGCGAGCGTGTGGGCCAGCTTCACCATGGCGTAAAAGCCGTGGAAAGCCGACGTGTATCCGGTCCGGGAGTCGCCGACGATGATGGAGGGCCGATAAACCGTGGGCGGCTGCGGCAGGGGGGCGCTCCGAACCAGTTTTTCGGCCTCCAGCTTGCTGCGTTCGTAGTCGTTGCCCATCTGTTGGCCCACATCCAGTTCGGTCTCCCGAATGAAGCCGTCGCGGAGGCCGCAGACATAGGCGGTGGACACATAGTGGAATTGGCCGATCCCGTACCGTTCGCACAAATCGAGCACACGCCGCGTGCCCTCGACGTTCGTCAGCCACGGTTCTCTCTGGCGGTCCGAGCCGAAGAAGGCCAAGCTGGCCGCGCTGTGGATGACCGTGTGGCAGTGGTTGGCGATCCAACGCAGGTCCGAAACCTTCAGATTCAGGTCCGGCCGGCACAGATCCCCTTCGAGAACCACGGGCTGTGGCAGAACCTGGCCTGTTTGCTCTTGCCAATGAGCCAGTAGGGCATCGACCCGTTCTTGGGCCGATTGTGTCTCGGTGGGCCGCACCAATACGGCCATGCGATGCCCTGTGCGGAGACTGTCACGAAGCAAATACCTACCCAGGAGACCGGGTCCTCCGGTCAGGAGGCAGTAAGTCATGGGTGCTCCTGAAGAAAACAAATACCTCTACCGGAAGCGTCCCAAGGGGACACCTCTCGACGACGATTGGTGGTCTGCGGCCTGACTGTTACCGGGATCAGCCATTCCCAGAACCTGCAACCGGGAGAGAGAATAGGGGAAAACCGCGGCCGTGTCAAGCTACGTCCCGACCGCTTCTCCACGGTTCACCAACTCCGCTCGGCTCGGTCTCACGATCCGTGGCCGGCAGGGCGCCGCCCTGGTGCGGCTGGCTCGGGTCGTCTGCCAGGCGCGAACGCGCCTTGTGGCGAATCGCGGGGGGCGATAGAATCCCCCCAACTCGCGCCCTTGGGGACGCGCTCGGTTGGAGAAATCTGTGTGGGCAGTCGCTTCGCCGATAAAACTGTGATCGTGACGGGGGCCTCGTCCGGCATCGGACTCGAAGCCGCCCGGCAGTTTGCCGCCGAGGGGGCTCGGGTCGTGCTGGCCGCTCGGGAACAAGAGCCGCTGGCGGCGGCGGCCCGTTCCCTGGGCTCGGCTCGGACGCTGGCGGTTTCCACCGACGTCACGGACCTGGAGGCCGCGGCCGCGCTGTTGCAGCGGACGGAATCGTATTTCGGCTCGATTCATGTCCTCGTGAACAACGCCGGCGCGCACGCCCGCGGGAGCCTGGAAAGTCGGGGCGTGGAGGAATTGGTCCACATGGTGGATGTCAACCTGCGCGGCCCGGTGGCCCTGTGTCGGATGGTCCTTCCCTACCTGCGCCGTTCGGGCGGGGGGGCCATCGTGAACGTTGGTTCCATCGCCGGCCTGGTTCCGGTGGCGGACGTCGCCACGTACGGTGCCACCAAGGCCGGGCTGAGGGCCTTCAGCCTCGCGCTCGCGGAAGAGCTGCGCGGCAGCGGCATCACGGTCTCCGTTGTTACCCCCGGACCGGTGCATACGAAGTTGTTCAGCGATCAGATCGATCGGGTCCCGGCCGTGGTCCTGTGTCAGTCCCTGAGTTCCCCGGCGGCGGTAGCGCGGCTGATTCTCGACTGTGCCTACGATGGGCGACAGGAGAGGGTCATTCCCAGGCTCGGGGCCGTGATGCCCACGATCGCTTCCGTCTGTCCCTGGCTCAATCGCATGATGCGTCCCTTGCTGGCACGGATAGGCCGGGGCAGGAAGGAACTGTACGTCAGGACCGCGCGGGGGCCGCGTGAGGACCTTGGCTGACGCGTTCCATTGAGTCCGTACTACTCATGTGTGGAGGACATGCGTGATTCGAAATCCCGTTTTCATGCTGACCGGTCTTGGCGATCTGGTGAACGCCTTCAAGTACGGGCGCGCCGTGCGCGCCGTCGAAGAAATCATGCAGCTCGATCCCGCCGGACTGGAGCGTTTCCAGGAAGAGCGGCTGCACGAAATCGTGAAACATGCGTACGACAACGTGGCGGTCTATCACAGAAAATGGCGCCGCGCCGGCGTGCACCCGGACGACATCCGGACCCTCGCGGACCTCAAGAAGCTCCCAATCACCACGAAAGACGACCTGCGTCAGAGTCCTGCCGGCGACATTCGGGCCCGGAACCTCAGGGACAAGGATTGCTTCGTGCTCAGCACGTCGGGGTCCACGGGCTCGCCGGCCCGGTTCTACGTCGATGAAGGCCGGGCGCTGACCGACTTCGCCCTGAGCCTGCCGAAATACATGGCGGGCATGCCTCCCGTGGGGGCTATGTCGGTCCTGCGGGACTTTCTGCTGCGCCGGCACATCACGTTCATGGCCATTGTCGTGACGCGGGAATACCTCTACCACCAGATGTTCTGGTTGATGAAACACACGGTCGTGGATTCCCTGGAGCCGCCGGAGGTTCACATTCGGGCGATCAACACGAAAAAGCCGAGATATCTCTCCACCTATCCCAGCACCATCCGGAACATCTGCATCACGGCCCGCGAAAAGGGAATCACGATGCACCAACCCCAGGTGATCCTCGTTTCGGGCGAGGTGGTGGACCCCCCGCTGCGGGACTTGGTCCGGCGGACCTTCGGCGTGAATCCTCTGGACGTCTACGGCTCGACCGAGATCGGATACGCTGCCGCAGAGTGTGCCAGGCACGAGGGTATGCACGTGTTCTCCTGGAAGGTCATGGTCGAGCTGCTCGACGAAGACGGCCAAGAGGTCCCCGCGGGGCAGACGGGTCGGGTCGTGGTCACCGATCTGTTCACCAGGGCTACCCCCATCATCCGCTATGACGGCCTCGGCGACTACGCCGTGCGCAAGGGAGAACCATGCTCGTGTGGCAGCGGGCTGCCCCTGCTGGCTCGGGTGGAGGGCAGAGTGGTCGATACGGTCGTGCTGCCCGATGGACAGACGGTCCATCCCTACAATCTGACCCTGGCTCTCGAAGACACGCCGTATCTGAGCAAGTTCCAGATCCGGCAGGAGCGCCCCGATTACGTGCGGGTGCTGCTCGTGAAGGATAAGACCCCGGAGGCCGACGCGGTATCCTTCGCCCATGATGGCGCCCTGGGGCGGGAGGTTCTCGGCCGATTCGACCGGATTCTGAAGCATCAGGCGAAGGTCGATCTGGTGACGGTCGAGGATATTCCCGTGCGGCCGGGTTCCCGCAAATACCCGACGGTGATCTCCCTGGTGAAGGGGAGTTGAGGGTCCGCTCAGGTCATCATCCGGCGCACGTAGCCGGCCGCAAAAAGCTTGACAATCCTCCGGGGCAACAGGCCCTGGCGGTAGGCGAGGCCGGCCAGGGACGACCAGCGGCTCATCGCGGTCGTTTGCCGCTGCGTTCTCTCCTGGCGGTTGGCTGCCGCGATATCCCGGGCCACCGTGTCGAGCAATTGTCCGGTGCTTCTCGCCCGCGTGAAAAGGTCCTCCAGCTTCGGCTCGAACTGCCGGCGGAGGATCTCGACCGCTCGGGTCCGATCCATGGACACGGTCTCGATGATGGTTCCCAGGACCCCGCCGCTGTTGGACACGAAATCCGGGAAATAGGTGATCGCTCGGGCTGCCAGAGTCTCCTTGGCCTTCTCCGTGACCGCGTTGTTCGCCCCGCAGACAATCGCCTTGGCCCGGACCTGATCCGCGTTGGCGGATCGAATGCTCCAAGACAAAGCACAGGGGATGAGGAAATCGGTGGGCAGGGCCAATAACTGCGCCGGCTCGATCTTCTGGGCCCGGTCATGCCGGAGGACGCAGTCATCGCCGAAGGTCTCGCGGGCCCGAAGGAGTGCCTGGACGTCCAGGCCGTTGGGATCGTGGATGGCACCGCTGGTGGTGGAGACCGCCACAACGCGGCACCCGATCTCGGAAAACAGTCTGGCCACCCAACCCCCGACTTTGCCAAACCCTTCGACAGCCACGGTGCAGCCGGCCGGTGGGCGGCGCTGCTCCGCGAGGAGCCGCTCGGCGCAAATCCGGACGGTCAAAGCAGTGTAGAACGAGGAATCCAGCGTCGGTGAGGCTCGCCCCATACGAGCGGTCCGAAGAATGAGGTCCAGGTCTTGCGTGTTCGTGCCGGCGTCCTCTCCCGGCAGGTACCGTCCTCGGAAGGGAGCCAGGCGTTCAGCGAACGACGCCAGGCATTCCCTCCTGGCCTGCGCCGACAGGTCCTGACGACCGATAACAATAGCAGCCTTGGCTCCGCCGCAGGGCCAGTTCAAGAAGGAGAACTTCAAGGTCATGGCTCGGGCCAGATAGCACAACTCCTCGACCGACGTTCCCGCGATCATGCGAATGCCCCCCGCGCTGAGACCGTTGACGTCGGAATCGATCGCCAGATAGCCCAGCACCTCCCCGCTGGCGCGATAGAAAGTGTGCAGCGTCTCAGGGACTACGAGCGGATTCTCGGTCCCTTGGTCGCCCGAGGCAATCCCGAGGTTGTGCTGTGCCGGATTCAATGCCCCTGTCATTCTCTCAGAGTGGTCACGTGCCATGATTTCCCGCGTTTATAGTTGCGGGTGCCGCCGAGGTCAAGTATCTTTCACGGGTCGTGGGATGGCCGGCCGCCTTGGGGCTCTGGCTGTCCGGTGTCATGGAGGTCCCTGTGGCAAGGTGTGGGGCATGTTCGCCAAAAGGTGTACCAAGTGTCTGCTGCCTGAGAACTATCCGGACGTGGGTCTCAATGCCGGCCCAGTGTGCAGATATTGCCTCGGAGAGCGTCATTTTGGCGTCGAGGCGGACCCCCAACTCCAGGCTCTTATGCACCGCAAGGAGCAGTTGCGGCAGAATTTCGAAAAGACGGTCGAAGCCTGTCGCGGTCAGGGCCGGTATGATTGCATGGTTCCTCTCAGCGGGGGCAAGGACAGCGCCTATCTGGCGTACCTCCTGAAGCAGCACTACGGCCTGAAAATCCTGACCTTCACGGTGGACACAGGACTTCTCAGTCCGCTGGCTGTGCCGAACGCCGCCCGCGTGGCGTCCCGGCTGAACGTCGATCATATCATCGCCACGCCGAAGCCGGAGTTCTTCAAGAGGCTGTATCGATACCTCCTGACGCATCCGAGCTTTGAGAGAAAGCGATACGAAGAGGTCGGGTATCTAAGCACGGTGTGCCAGGTGTGCTGCGCGGTGATCCACAGCTTGTGTATGCAGGCGGCGGCCGACAAGGACATCCCCTTCGTCGCCCTGGCCTACTCGCCCGACCAGATCGAACACCACTTCTATGAGGTCCCCCGCGAGGAGATCTACGATCGGGACTGGGCGCCGGAAGCGCTCCGCCACCCGCCTTTCGACCGCGAGGATCTCACCTATTTCTGGGATCCGCGGGCGTTCTCCGACCGGCCGCAGTTACCGCGTCTGCTGCTGCCTTTGCACGTCCTGGAGTATCCGGGGACGGAAGCGGTCACGAGAAAAGTCGTCGAATTGGGGTTGCTGGAAAAACGCAAGGCCAGCCTCTTCGTCACCAACTGCCACTTGAACTGGTTCATGATGTACCTGGATGCACGGAGGCTGGGCTACAATCCCTCCGTGGCAGCGCTCAGTCATCAGGTGCGTCAAGGGCATACCCGCCGGCTGCGATGGTTGTTGCTTCTGGAGTTGGAGCGTATTGCCATCAAGTTGGGGCTGTATGGCAAGGTTTGGAAAAGAAATGAAATGACGGAAGCCCTGCGGTATCTGGACCTGAAGCTGAGCGATCTGCTGAGATGATCTGGATCGAGGAACATCTCGGCACGTGGGTCGTCAAGTACCGGTGGTGGATCATCCTGGTGTTCCTTCCCCTGATTTCCCTGGCGGCGCTGGGAATTCCGCGCGTTCGGATCAGCAGCGATACGCGGGTGTTCTTTGCCGAGAACAACCCCGACTACCTGGCGCTCAAGGCCCTCGAACACACCTACAGCAAGGAACAAAGCGTTTTCTTCGTCCTGGCCCCCAAGGACGGAAATGTCTTCACGCGGGACACGTTGGCCGCCGTGGCCGACCTGACGGAGGCGGGATGGCGTGTGCCTTACTCCATCCGCGTCAGCTCGCTCACCACCTTTCCCCAGATCCAGGCCCAGGGCGACGATCTGATCGTTCAGAGCCTGGTGGGGGATCCCAATACTCTGTCCGAGCCCCAGTTGGCGCAGATTCGGCGGACCGCCCTGTCCGAGACCGCGATCGTCAAACGGCTGGTCTCCGCCCAGGGCCATGTCACCGGGGTGTATGTCAGTCTGATCACGCCGCCGGAGGACCGCCGCGCCGTGACGGAAGTCGCCCAGTATGTCTCCCGGCTGGCCGACGATTTCCGCCGGCGACATCCCGGCCTCGAGGTCTATCTAACCGGCTCCGTCATGATCGACCAGGCTTTTGCACAGGCGAGCCGGCAGGACCTGATGACCCTGATCCCTGCGGCCTTTTTGGTTATGACGACGCTGGTGGGTCTGTCCCTCGGGTCGTTCTACGGCACGTTTGCCGCTGTTCTGGTGACGGTGCTTTCCATGGTGACGGCCCTGGGGTTGATCGGCTGGCTGGGCATTCCCCTGAACGCCGTCTCCGTGGGCGCTCCGGCGCTGATGCTCACGCTGGCCATCGCCGACAACGTTCATGTCCTTACGACGATGTTTCGCCTGGTTCGCCAGGGCTGCACCAAGCATGAGGCGGTCGCCAAATCGCTCCAAGTCAATCTCAAAGGCATCTTCTTCACGAACGTTACGACCATCCTCGGGTTTCTGGTCATCAATTTCTCCGATTCGCCGCCTTTTCAGGACTTGGGCAACCTGGTGGGCACGGGTGTCGCCATCGACCTGGTCAATTCCGTTCTGTTGCTGCCGGCGTTGATGGCGGTGCTGCCCATGTCCGCCCGCTCCTCGCGCGAGAGACGTCCCTGGGTGAACCTTGACCGCCTGGCCGACTTCGTGATCCGCAGACGTACACTTTTGCTCCGGGCCATGCTGGCAATCGTGGCGGTGACCTGTGTGGGAATCCTGGGAATTGAGCTGGATGATAACTTTCTCACCTATTTTGACCGCAGTTTCGAGTTTCGCCGGGCCACCGACTTCATGATCAAGAATCTCAGCGGGTGGGATGTCCTCGAGTACTCGCTCCCTTCCGGGCAATCCGGCGGCATTGCCGATCCCGCCTACTTGGACACGATGGACCGTTTCGCGGATTGGTTTCGCCAACAGCCCAAGGTGAACTTTGTCGCGAGCATCGCCGACACGATCAAACGCCTCCATCGGGACATGCACGGCGGCGACCCGAACTACTACTGCATCCCCGAGCAGCGGGAACTGGCCGCCCAGTATCTTCTGCTGTATGAGTTGTCTCTCCCCGCCGGCCAAGACCTCAACACCCAAATCGACGTGGACAAGTCGGCCACGCGCTTTACGGTGGTCCTTCAGAGTCTCAGCGCCAACGAATTGTCCCGCATGAACGATCAGGCGGTGCAGTGGCTGGCGGTCCATGCCCCGAAACACATGCAAGCGACCGGCACCAGCCTATCTTTGATCTGGGCGCGCATCACCCAGCGCAACATCCGGAGTATGCTCTGGGCCTCGCTCGTGGAAGTCTCGGCCATTGCCGGCTTGATGTTCTTCGCGATCCGCAGCTTCAAGTTCACCGTCATTTTCCTGATTCCCAATCTGGTGCCTCCTTTCATCGCGTTCGGGATCTGGGGTGCGACCAAAGGCCGGGTCGGCCTGGCTCTGTCGGTCGTCGTTGGGATGACCCTGGGCATCATCGTGGATGACACCATCCATTTCTTCATCAAGTACTTTGGCGCCCGGCGGGAGCACGGGATGAGTCCGGAAGATGCCGTCCGGTATGCGTTCGCGAACGTGGTGGGGGCGATCGGGGTCACCACCCTGGTCTTGATCTCGGGATTCCTGGTCCTGATGCTGTCTCACTACCGGATGATGTCGGAGATGGGCCTGATGTGCGGCATGATCATCGCCCTGGCCCTGATGTCGGACTTTTTCCTCACGCCCGCTTTGTTGATGAAATTTGACCGTCCCACCGGTAAACTAGCGGACGGTTGAGCCCTGGTAAACGATGCATGGTTGGAGAAGAGTATGCCGGAAATCGCACGGATGGGTCTGTCCGCCGCCCTTGCCCTGATTTTGTGGTCGCCGCTGGCGTGTCTCGCGCAGACGCCTGAGGAGAAAGGAGCTGCCATCGCCACGATGGCCGACCGCCGGTACTCGGGGTATGGCGACTGCACCGCGCGTCTTCGGATGATTCTCCACAATCGGCAGGGACAGGTCAGCGAGCGCCAGCTTCGCGTCCGCTCGTTCGAAGTGGCAGACGGGACGAAGAGCCTGTGTATCTTCGACAGTCCGCCGGACGTTCAGCAGACGATCCTGCTGACGCACACGCACAAGGCCCAGGCGGACGATCAATGGCTGTATCTGCCCGCTCTCAAGCGGGTGCGTCGCATCGCCGCCCAGAACAAGTCCGGCTCGTTCGTGGGCAGTGAGTTCTCCTACGAAGATATCGCGACGCACGTGATGGAAAAGTACACGTACCAATGGCTCCGCGACGAGGTTTGTGAGGAGCAGGACTGCTACGTGGTCCAGCGACGCCCGACCGACCGGCGGGAATCCGGCTATCTGCGCCAGATCGTCTGGATCGACAAGGCCCAGTACCGGACGTTGAAAGTTGACTACTACGACCGCAAGGATTCCTTGCTCAAAACGCTCACCTTCCGGGACTATCGCAAGTACCTGGACCAGTTCTGGCGACCACACGACATGAACATGGTAAACCATCAGACCGGCAAGAGCAGCCAGTTGCTGTGGTCTGACTTGGCATTTCGCACGGGATTGTCCGAGAACGATTTCAACCAGGCCAACTTGACCACGATCAGGTGACGCACATGCACGCAGCCTTGCTTCTCGCCTTCAGCGCGTGGACCCTCAGTGCCACCGGCGCCGACACGAACACGCCCCCGGAGGCCGGCCCGGTCGACAAGATCTCCGGGTACGTCTCCGGCGAAGCCCGCCTGTTCTTCCAGGACGCCCTGTTTCCCGGCCAGCAGGATCAGGATGTGTCCGCGGCCGCGCAGCCGGAGTACTACCACAAGTGGACCGGCGGCAGCGCGTTCACGTTCACCCCGTTCGGCCGGGTCGATAGCGCCGATCCCGAGCGCACGCATTGGGACATCCGCGAGCTGAACTACCTGTACCCTTATGAGGACTGGTACTTTCGCGTCGGCGTGGCCCGGGTCTTCTGGGGCTCCACGGAGTTCGTTCACCTGATCGACATCGTCAATCAGACCGACTGGATCGAGCACATCGATGGCGAGGATAAGCTCGGCCAGCCCCTGGTCGAGTTCTCCATCACCAAGAACTGGGGCACGGTGGATCTCTTCGTCCTGCCGTATTTTCGCGAGCGCACCTTTCCGGGCCGGCGCGGCCGGTTGCGGCCGGAAATCGTCATCGATACGGACCACGCCATTTTCCGCAGTCCTTCCGCCGAACGTGAGATCAGTGCCGCCGCGCGCTACAGTCGATCCTTCGGCAGCCTGGACTTCGGCATCTATGTCTTCCACGGGACCGGGCGGGAGCCGCTGCTGGTCCCTTCCACGCTGGTGAATCCGAGCGATTCGGGTCCCTTGCGGTTGATTCCCTTCTATGAGCAGACGACGCAGGTCGGCACCGACTTGCAGTGGGCGATGGGCAACTGGCTTTGGAAACTCGAAGCGCTCTACCACACCGGCTATCTGGATCCGTATGTCGCGGCGACCGGCGGCGTCGAATACACCTTCTGGGGTGTTGCCGGCAGCAAGACGGATGTCGGCTTGCTGGCGGAATATGCCTGGGACCAGCGCGGCGATGACCCTGCCACAACCTCGTTTTTCGACAACGACATTTTCCTGGGGGTGCGGCTGACGCCCAATGATGTCGCCAATACGCAGTTGTTGGCCGGCATCATGCAGGACGTGGCCGAACCGGAGCGGGTGTTGAGCGTCGAGGCGAGTCGACGCCTCGGCTCGCACTGGCGGCTGATTGTGGAGGCCTGGTTCTTTGTCAGCACGCCGGAGGACCGCATTCTTTACGACTTGCGTGGCGACAACTTCGTCCGGACGGAGCTGGCCTACTTCTTCTGACCACGCCGATTTCCGTCCTTTTGCCTGGTTTCCATGCTAACACCAGGCGCGCGTCAATCGTCCTAGATAATGGCGTAAGGGATCAGCTCGCAATGCAGACGCTTGCAGCGCAGACGCGGCATGGCAACCAGGGCTGGCATGGACCAGGCGAACAGACAGGTAGGGTGTACCAAGGCGAAGGGCCGGCGGGGCCTGGGGAGATGGTCCGCCTTGATCTCCACGGCCGTTGTGTGTGTGGTCGGAGTGGGCGGCTTGGGCTTCTGGCGCCATCAGCAGGGGACGGGCCCCAATGGTCTCGAAAACGCCCAGGGGGCCTTCACGGTCCGGCGTGGAGACCTGACGATCAGCGTCACGGAAAGCGGCGACATCAAGGCGGTGAAATCCACGGACGTCAAATGCGAGGTGGAGGGACGCACCGCCATCGTCAATATCATGCCGGAGGGCACGACCATCACCCCCGAGGATGTCAAGAATGGCAAGGTCCTGGTCGAGCTGGATTCGTCCAAGCTCAAAGAGAGCCTGGCGCAGCGACAGATCGAGCTGGCGACCGCGGAGGCCAGCCAGGCCGAGGCCAAGGAAGCTTATGAGATCCAGGTGAAGCAAAATGAGAGCAATATCACCGCCGCGGAGCTGAAAATGCGGTTCGCTCTCATCGATTTGCAGAAATACCTGGGAGAGAGCATCACCGATCAGCTGGCCAAGAGTACGGGGCAGAACGGAAATTCACGAAAGGCGATCCTGTCGCTTCTCGAAGACCCGAACCGTCTGGGGGGCGAGGCCAAGCAGAAGCTGCGCGAGCTGATGGGGGCCATAACCCTGGCCGAGTCGAATCTCCAGAACGCCAGCTACACCCTCGAGTGGACCGAGAAGCTGTTCAAGGAGCGCTACGTGGCCGAGACGGAACTGCAACGCGATCGGCTCAATCGGCAGCGCCTGGAGATCGACAAGGAGAGAGGGGAGATCGCCAAGGACCTGTTCATCCGCTACGAATTTCCCAAGCAGGTGGAGAAGTTCCTGAGCGATTACCAGGAAGCCCAGCGCGAGCTCGAGCGTACGGAGGCGCGGGCCCGGTCGCAACTGGCACAGGCCAAGGCCAAGCTGACGAGCGCCGACGCCATGCTGTTGCTGCAGAAAGAGCGGCTGGCCAAAGTGGAAAAGCAGTTGGCCGCCTGCGTGATCAAGGCCCCCAGCGTGGGGCAGGTCGTGTACTGGTCGAGCACGGAGCGGTGGTCGGACGTCAAGATCGAGCAGGGGGCCGAAGTGAGTGAAGGCCGGAAGATCATCACGATTCCGGATACCTCGGAGATGAAAGTTGAAATCAAGGTCCATGAAACCTGGATTGACAAGATTGCGGTGGGCCAGCCGGCCAAGATCACCGTCGCGGCATTCTCGGGCCGGACGTTCACGGGCAAAGTGCTGAAGAAAGCGCCGTTGGCCGACCTCGACAATTGGCTGAATCCCGACCTTAAGGCGTATGCCACGGACGTGGGGATCGAGGGGGCCCAGGAGGCTCTCAAGACGGGGATGACGGGCAAAGTCGAAGTGACGATAGAGGAACTCCATAACGTCCTGCACGTGCCGATCCAATCGGTCGTGTCCGTCGGCGCGACGAAGGTCTGCTATGTCCTGGGCAAGGGGACGGAGCGACGTGAGGTGCAAACAGGGCTGTTCAACGATAATTTCGTGGAGATCAAGAATGGCCTGGAGGAAGGCGAGCGCGTGCTGCTGAATCCCCCGCGCTGGAGCGAGGAACTGAAGACGCCGGAGGAAGCCAAGCCCGCCCAGTCCCAGGGGACAAAGTAGGATCGGCAATAGGATTGACCCATGTCGTATGGCCATCGCGGCGATCGAGAATCTGTTCAAGACCTACCGGCTCGGCTCTCGCGAGGTGTCAGTCCTGCGGGGTCTGAACCTCAGTGTCCAGCAGGGCGAGTATGTCGCGATCATGGGGCCCAGCGGCTCGGGCAAATCGACGCTGCTGAATATTCTGGGGTGCCTGGACCGGCCGACGCAGGGCCGTTATGTCCTGGCGGGCGAGGATGTGTCCCGGCTCGATGACAATCAGCTCTCCGCCATCCGGGGACGCCGCATCGGCTTTGTTTTCCAGGCCTACAATCTGATCGCGCAGCTCAACGTGATCGAGAATATCGAGGTCCCGATGTACTACGGCAGAGTCCCGGCCGGTCGAAGCGCCGCCCGCGCCCGGGAGCTGGCCGGCATGGTCGGACTTGGCGACCGGCTCACGCACCGGCCCTTTGAGCTCAGTGGCGGCGAGCAGCAGCGTGTCGCCATTGCGCGCGCCATGACCAACGATCCTGTGATGATCCTGGCTGATGAGCCCACGGGAAACCTGGACTCCGCGAGTGGCACCGAGATCCTGCGGATTCTCGATGAGCTGCACCAGCGGGGCCGGACCCTGATTATCGTCACGCACGACCCCAAGGTGGCGGCACGAACCCAGCGGACGATTCATCTGTTGGATGGACGAATCGAACGAGAAGAGAACCATCACGCCGGTGATTTCCCATGAACCTGCTTGGCCTCGAACGGATCGTTAAACTGGGCCTCAAGAGCCTTTGGATGCACCGGCTGCGGTCGGCGTTGACCACCCTCGGTATCGTCTTTGGCGTTTCTTCGGTGATCGCCATGCTGGCGATCGGGGAAGGTGCCAGCCGCGAAGCTCAGGAGGCCATTACGCGGCTCGGCAGCCAGAATCTGATCGTGGAGACCGTAGAGCCGCCCCAGGAACACGCCGACACCGGCCAGAACAACCGCGTGCGCCGCTACGGCTTGACCTATAAGGACATCGAGGTGATTCGCAGCACGATCCCCAACGTGGAGGTCGTCGTGCCGATTCGTGAACTGGACCAGGAAGCCCGCTATCTCAACCACAAAGTCTCTGTGAAGATCGTCGGTTCCGTGCCCTGGTACACAGAGGTCTCTCCCATCCACTTGCTCCGGGGGCGTTTCCTGAGCAGCATTGACCTGCATCAACAGCAGAACGTTTGCGTGCTGGATGAGCGTCTGCTCCCGGGCCTGTTCGGGTTCGAGGACCCCGTCGGCAAGGACATCCAGATCCACGGCAACTGTTACCACGTCGTGGGCGTCGTCGGCGGAGGCGCCCTCGACGTGGGGCAGGGCACAGGGCAAGACAAGGCGTCTCTGTCACAAGCCTCTGCGAGTGCGGCCGCCGGCAACGTGTACCTGCCGGTGACGACGGCGAAGTCACGCTTCACGGAGTATGACATGACCTTCTCCGGCGGCCGAAGGAATGCGAAACGCGTGGAGTTGCAGAAGGTCACGGTCAAGGTCGGGTCCCTGGACGAGGTGTTGCCGATGCGCGATGCCCTGGATACCCTCCTGAACCGGCTTCATGAGCAGAAGAAAGACTACCGCATCGTCGTCCCGTTGGAGCTCCTGCGGCAGGCCCGACGCACGCAGTTCATTTTCAGCATCGTTCTCGGGTCCATCGCGACGATCTCCCTGCTGGTCGGCGGCATCGGCATCATGAACATCATGCTCGCCACGGTCAGCGAGCGAACGCGGGAGATCGGCATCCGGCGGGCGCTGGGGGCGCGGAAACGCGACATCGTCGTTCAGTTCCTATCAGAAACGCTGCTCCTGACGCTGGTGGGCGGTGTGCTGGGCATTGTGCAAGGACTGTTCATCCCCTTTCTGGTGAGCCGCTTCAGCAACATGCCGACCGTCATCACGAGCACGTCTCTGCTGCTCGCCTTCGGCATCAGCGCGGCGGTCGGAGTGACGTTCGGGCTCTATCCCGCTTATCGCGCGGCCAATATGGACCCGATCGAATCCCTGCGCCATGAATGACTCGGTAGCGCGCCCGGACTTCTCCGAGTCCGCAGGAATTCGCTCAGCGGGGCAGAAGGGCTCGGCCCAGGGCCTCAACGGCCCTCCTGTGGTCCATCTCCTTGACCCCGAACATGATACTGATCTCGGAGGAGCCCTGATTGATCATCTGGAGGTTCACGCCGCAGTTGGAAAGGGCGGCGCACGCCAGGGCGGCGATGCCGACCGCATAGCGCATGCCTTCTCCCACCATCATGATCAGGGCCAGGTCGTGCTCGATATTCACGTCGTCCGGCCGCAACTCCTCGCGGATGCGGTTCAGGACGTGTTCCTCCTTCTTCGGGGTCAGGGAGGTCCGGCGCAGAATGACGGACATGCTGTCAATCCCGGAAGGGATGTGCTCGAAGGAGAGCTGTTCCTGCTCCAGGATTTGGAGCAACTGTCGGCCAAAACCGACCTCCCGGTTCATCATATACTTGCTCAGGTAAATGGTGCTGAATCCTCCGGCGCTGGCGATGCCGATCACCTCGCCGTGGCGGTACTTGCGGTGGGGCACGATCAGGGTGCCCGGGGCCTCGGGTCGGTTCGTGTTCTTGATGCAGATGGGAATCTGGGCTTGGACGACGGGCACGATGGCCTCATCGTGGAAGACCCCAAATCCGGCGTAGGCCAGCTCGCGCATCTCGCGGTAGGTCAGGACCGGGATCGGCCGGGCGTCCGGGATGACGCGCGGATCGACGGCAAACACCGAGTCCACGTCCGTGAAGTTCTCGTACTGGTGCGCCCCCACGGCGGCGGCCAGGATGGAGCCGGTAATGTCGGACCCGCCCCGCGGGAACGTGACGACCTGGCCCTGCTTGGTGTAGCCGAAGAACCCAGGGAAGACGACAATCTCCGGCACGTCCTTCAGCGCGGCCAGGCGGGCATAGGATTCGGGCAGCACCTGGGCGTTGCCGAAGTCGTCACTGAGCAGCATGCCGGCCTCGCGCGGATCCACGTAGCGTGCCAGCAGACCCTGCTGCACGAAGACGCGCGCGACGAGTTTGGCACAGTTGTCTTCGCCCGCGGCCTTGATCGCATCGATGAACTGCGCGTCGCTCTCCACGCGGCTCTGGATCCGGCTCCGGAGGTCGTTCTCGATCTCGGTGACCACACTGCGGTCCAGCCCCAGCTCTTGCTGGATGCTGGCATAACGCTCGACCACGGCGGCCAACTCGCTCTCGAAGGGCTTGCCGGCCCGCACCGCCTTGGCCAGGGCGATCAGCAGGTCGGTCACCTTGATGTCATCCGCGAAACGCTTGCCGGGGGCGGAGACGACCACGATTTTCCGCATCGGGTCCGATTTGACAATATTGACAACCTTCGTAATCTGCTGGGCGTCCGCCAGCGAGGTGCCGCCGAACTTCGCGACCTTCATACCGATTCCTTACTCACATGGATTCTGTCAATACCCCACCCGGCCCCAGATGGCCACCTGCATTCTCTTCACATCCTCTACACCCTCGTCGGTCGTGGGTCTGTAATTGTGCACGGGGTTGAGCATCTTGCCGACCTGGATCGTCTCGGCGGCGTGATACTTCCAATAGTCACTATGGCCGTCCGCGAAGGCGACGTTGGTGCCATCCGCGTGGCGGACAAAGGGCGGGTCCCACCATTGGGGTGTGAGGTATTGGATCGCATAGCTATCCGGCGTGATCCGGCCTTCGTCCAGAAACACCAGGCGCAGGGCCGGCGCGGGGACGGTAATCTCCGAACGCCGCTTGACCATCAACACCGTTTTGCCCACGCGCACGCCCTGGTTGCCGTTATAGGTCCCTGCCGCGTCGAAGCAGCCATTCATCCCGTACCCCGTGGAATACGTGCGCATCTCGCCCCGAATCCCGGTCGGGCAGCGGTACACCTTCTCCGTCTGGCAGTAGGGATACAGCGCTCCCAGGCGGATCGCTTCCATCTGGACCTCGAGCGGTCGCTGTTCTCCCTGCGCGTAGTTGGAGGCGCAGTCGTTGCCGACCCAATAGCGTTCGCCCATGTGCGGACCGGAGGTCGGCACGGGGGCCACGGGCGCGGCGGTCGGAGCCCAATGGGCTTCCCCGTTGACGATTTTGTCATCGTTCGCATCGGCATACATGCCCCAGCACAGGGTCAGGGTTTTCATGTGGTTCAGGCACACCGCGCGTCGGCCCTGCTCGCGGGCGCGACTGAGGGTGGGCATCAGAATAGCCATCAAGATGGCGATGATCGCGATCACGACCAGAAGCTCAATCAAAGTGAACGCATTCCCACGGCGTGCCATAGCATCCTCCCTTTTCCTCGAACTTGACTTTTTCCGGCACCTGCTACAAGGTACCTGCCCAAGCCTACTTCGACGCAGCCGGAGCCCATCTGATTGTACCGTAAGCCAGCATCGATAGCAAGGCACCCATGAAAAAGCACGGCCAGCCCTGGTCGTGGCCTTTCCGACGTCGTTTTCGGCATCGGCCGCCACACATACTGTTCGACCGCCGCCGATCCGATCATTAATCAGGCTTGGTGACCCGAATATCGTCGAGGTAGAGGCGACCGGAGCCGCCCGCGACCGGATTACCCCTGTCGCCCACACCCAGGTACAGCTTCTTAATGGCCGTAAGCCTGACCCCCGCAGTGCTGAAATCCCTCAAGGGGATCTTCCACGCCGTCCACTGCGTCGCGGCAAGTGCGGTGTTGTCGGGGTAGGTCTTGACAGCGAGATGCCTGGAACTGTCCTCGATCCCCACGTAGAGCGGTGCGGCCTGATTGCCCACGCTGCCTCGGAAGTACAGCGTCAAAGTACTCACCTCATGGACCGTCCAGTCTTGCGGGGTATCCCAAGTTCGCACCGCTTCCGAGTAGAAGGGCGGCTTGACGTTATTGTAGTCCACGGGCATGGACTGCCTGCCCTCATGGATGATCGTTCGCTCGGCAAAGGGCATCAGCAGGTTGCCCACCTGGGAGCAGGTCCCGTTGATCCAGCCGTCGATCCAGGTCTCATAAATGCGACTGCCTTCCTCGTCACCGTAACCCTCGAAATCATCGATCACGAGGAAATTGGCCGTGGTGAAGCTCCAGACGCTACCTTTGGACAGGCCGGCGGCGCCGGCCTCATTGACCTCGTCGATTCTCCAGTAGTAGGTCTTGTTCCAGTCCAGGGGGCCCGGAGGGAAACTCGTCTCCTCCAGGGCCTGCACGCCGTGATAGAGGCCGGTGCTGGCGGCGGTCGCTTCGGCTACCGCAGTCTTGTCCGCACCGAAGTAGACGGCGTGTTGGGCCGCCTTGTAACCGGCGGACCACACCAGAGTCACATCTTGAGGAACGTTGACATCGCCATCCTGTGGGTAGAGTGCTGTGGCTGTCTTGGGTTTGGGAACAAGGATCAAGCCGAGATCGTCCAACCGGCCCAGAACCACGTTTTCGTCCGCTATGATCTGGACCGCGGTAATGGCCTCGCTGCTCCAGTAGCCGACGAAATTGTCATCCGTGGAGTGGTCGGGAAACCAGACGCCGTCAGCCCAACCGAATTCGGCGATGGGCGTGTCGCCGTGGTAGAAGACGATGCTGGCAGAGCCGTTGTTCCATCCGGAGTTCGTCAGGACCACGCCAAAGCCGCGCAGCGCGTAGTCCGCCGGTACGTCGAATTCCAGCATCCATTCCTGGGGGTCGCGGGCGTCCAGGGCGCCCAGAAAACGCGTGCCGGACACCGCCCCGGAGGCCGTCGGATTGGCAGGCGGCAGTTCCCATTCGATGACCTTGATGGACTTGCCGTTCGTGGTGGAATGAATCCGGATAGCGAACGGCAGCCCTTGGATGTCCAGTGCCATGCCCGCGCCGCTGGCGACTTCCGCGCCCACCGGCAGAGAATCCCAGTTGAGTCCTCCGCCGTAGCGGCCGGCCTGCGCCATCTCCGTACGAAAGGCCGCCAGGCTCCGCTGCCCGGGGTCTCGAAATGGCGTATCGGCCCAACTATGCTCGACTCCGCCGGCATTGTAGAGATTGGGCACGTCGAGTAAGTACTCCGACTCCGAGGCCATGGGCGCCCAGGGAACATCGAGTGCCAGACCGGTCTGCGTCAACGCCACGATGGCGAGGATCGTCATGTAACGGACACGAGCGTACATGATCCCTTACCTCCCTTCGTACCGCTTTTGCCGGCACACCAGCACACGTCCCTCCTATGCCGGTCTTTATGCTCCATAATATTAGGAATACCAAAACACCCTCTCCATGTCAATGATAGCGGGCCTGTCTCCATCTCCACGCGGAACTGGACACGCTGCCGGGATCGGATTCCCAGTTTACGTCTTTCCCCCGGGTGAGTATTGTGGAGTTGGCCCGTGGGGCCGACTGCGAATCACGGCAGAGGCGAATGAGTCGTTGAGAGTGCAAAAACTACAGGGTTCTCGACATGGTCGCATACGTAAAGGCATACTGGCGTTCCTTTTTGATCCGTGTCTCTCTGGGTCTGTTGCTGGCGGGGATTGGCTTTGCTGAGTCAAGGTCGATCGCCATCGAGTGGGCGGGCGAGAAGCCAGCCGGCAGACTGGTGGTGGAGAATGGGCGGTTGACGGCGCTGAAGGTTGCCAAGGGGCAGGGGCACGTCGATCAGGACGCCTTCTCGTTCCAGTCGCCGGGGGACTGCCGCCTGGAGGTCTGTGTTGACGAGGCGCGCGTGGGAGAGGGCTCCGAGGCCACGCTGGTCCACGTGCAGACGGACCGCTGCCCTTTCAGTTTCTTTCTCCGCGATGTGAGCGCGGCGACGCCGATGATTGTCCCTGCTTACCAAGTCGCGGTGACCCCAGCCGATGACCCTCGGACCTATAACCAGATCGCTGCCTCGGTACGGGACCGGGGGCTGCGGACCTGTTTGCAGCAGCTCCGAGACGAGCCGGACGAATCCTATGAAAACGCCGCCGCCAGCACCCGGAGCATGTACGTCCCCACGTGGCTGGGCACCAGTCGCGACGCGCGCATTTTCGAGATCCGGATTGGTGAGCCCTACCAGCGGGACGACCTGATCCTGCCGAAGCTCTCGGGGTCCGCCGTCCAGATTCCCGAGCTGGGCGGTACTCCTGTGCAGTATTTCTTCACGATTGGTCGCGGTCGTGGCTGCCGGGAATCTGTCACGCGGAGCCTGGAGGAAGGAGTCCTCCCCATCCTGACCGGCACCGTCGATGAGGGCGAGGTGCAGTATCGCTTCGTGACGTTCGTCACCCTGGAGCGGTCGGCCCTGCGGCCGGGAGACCTGCGCGGCACCTCCTATCTCGTGGCCGATGGCTATGCGGCAGGGCACATGTTCACCCCCCAGCAGCAGCGGCAATTCGAGGCGATCCGTGCCGGCGAAGTGGATCGTGATGAGGAGACCGTCCTGTGGGGCCGGATTGAGGCGGTGAACACGGGTCCTGTGCCGCGCTATGCTTGGTTCAAAGCCCCGGCCCTCGGACGCGACCATTCCTTTGATCGCCAGATGGGGTTCTCGCGGCTCTCCACCGACCGGGTTTACTGCCTTTCGCGGATCAACGGAAAGCCTTGTCCTCAGGAGGAGTTGGCCGTCATGGTCCAGCCGGGCGAGAAAGCCACCTACGAATTCCTACTCCCTCACCGGCCGATCTCCCACCGACGCGCGACGGCCCTGGCGCAGCAGGATTTCGAGCAGCGTCGCACCGAATGCCGGCAATTCTGGAGGGGCAAGCTGACGGCTGCGGCCCGGATCAAGCTGCCGGAGAAGCGTATTGAAGAGATGATCCAGGCCGGGCTTTTGCACCTGGACTTGCTCTGTTTCGGCCTGGAACCGCAGGGGACTCTCGCCCCAATGATCGGCGTCTATGCCCCGATTGGGTCGGAGAGTTCGCCGATCATCCAGTTCCTGGACTCGATGGGCTGCCACCGCCAGGCCGAGCGGGCCTTGCAGTATTTCCTCGACAAGCAGCACGAGGACGGCATGATCCAGAACTTCGGCGGCTACATGCTGGAGACCGGGGCGGCCCTGTGGTCCATGGGAGAGCATTTCCGGCTGACGCAGGACAGGGACTGGGTGCAGAGGATCAAACCCGGGGTTCTCAAGGCGTGCGATTTCCTGATCCAGTGGGGTCAGCGGAACCAACGCGACGACCTGCGTGGCAAAGGTTGGGGCATGATCGACGGCAGGGTGGCCGACCCGCCCGATCCTTACCACGTGTACATGCTCAACGGCTACGCATACCTGGGGCTGGCACGAGCGGCGGAAATGCTGAAAGACGTAGACCCGGCGCATGCGCAGCGGATCGCAGCGGAGGCCCAAGCGATGAAAGAGAGCATCCGGACGAGTCTACGCGAATCGCTGGCGCGGTCGCCGGTCGTCCCGCTGGGAGACGGCTCCTGGTGTCCCACTGCGGCCCCCTGGGCGGAGGCGACCGGCCCGAGCATGCTCTTTGTGCGCGACGATGCCTGTTACACGCATGGCACGTTTGCCGCCCGCGATGCGATGCTGGGACCACTCTACCTCGTGTTTCAAGAAGTGATCGCGCCCGGCGAGGAGGCGACCGGATTCCTGCTCGACAGCATGGCCGAACTGATGCTGCTGAGAAACGCCGGATACAGCCAGCCGTATTATTGCCGCCATGATTGGGTGCAGCTCAAGCTCGGTCTGGTCAAGCCGTTCCTCAAGACGTACTACAACACGCTCGCCTCCCTGGCGGACCGGCAAACCTATACGTTCAACGAGCACTACTTCCACGCCAGCCCCCACAAAACGCACGAGGAAGCTTGGTTCCTCGTGGAGACCCGTTGGATGCTATGGATGGAAGAGGGAAATATGCTCAGGCTGTTGCCGGGTATCCCCCGCGCCTGGCTCGCCCGCGGCCAATCGATCGAAATCGAGAACGCCGCCTCGTACTTTGGGCCGTTCTCTTTGCGGGTGGACGCGCAAGCCCAGAGCGGGACCATCGTTGCGAGAGTACGGTGTGACTCCCCGCGTCGGCCATGGGCGGTGGAAATCCGCCTGCCGCATCCGGACTATCGGACCCCGGTGAAAGTAGAAGGGGGCAGCTATCAGAAGTCGAGCGAGTCGGTGCGCGTTGAGCCGTTCAGCGGCCAGGCCGACGTTCGCCTCGAGTTCTGACGTCTATGCCTTGAGGTAGATCCTGTGCCGGTGGAGGAAATAGAGGAACAGCCATTTCAGCGCCAAGACGGAGGAGGCCGCCAGAATCGGGGCGAGCGTGCCGGCGTAACGGAGCAGGCCGTTGCAGAGGAAGCCGGCCGTATAGTTGAAATCGAGGCAGCGCTGGCCGACCCAGATGGTAATGGAGTTCATGCCGATCACAATGAGAAAGAAGGCCCACTTGCGGTAGCCCTTCACATCGACGATCCAATAGAACAGGGCCAGCAGCAGCAGGCTCCAGCCCCCAGCATACACGACAAACGAGCTGGTCCAGATGTTTCGACTGAGAAAGAAGAACCGGCTCCAGACGTATCCGAGAATCAGACCAGCGACGCCGGCGGCGAGCAGTCCCAGGGTCTTGCGTTGGGGGGAATGTCTGGTGCGCAGCCAGTGCCCCGTGACGACGCCGAGGAGGGTCGTGGAAAACGCGGTGAACGTGGACAGAATTCCCTGCCGGTCGTAGAGCCCCAGTCCCAGCTTGCCCGGAATCAGGAGTTGGTCCACGTAGGTGGTCAAGCATCCTTCCGGAGTCCACACGCCGGGCCCATGACCCGGAACGGGGACAAACAACAGCGCCGCCCAAAAGAACAGCAGGATGGATGCTCCCGTCACGGCCTGGGCTCGCCAGCCGGTATGGATGACCATCAGGGCCGCCAGGAAATAACAAATTCCGATGCGTCCCAGAACGGTGGACCACCGCATCTGGTTCCAGTCGAAACGCAGCAGGCCGTAGTCGACCAGGCCCAGGAGGATCAGGATCAGCGTTCGCTTGGCAATGTGGACGTAGAGCACGCTGCGGTCGGCACCTTGTTCCGCCCGCCGGCCGATGGAAAAGGGCAGTAGCACGCCCACCAGAAACAGGAACAACGGGAAGATCAGATCGAGGAACTGAAACCCTTCCCAGCCGGCATGTTCCATCTGCTGGGACAGCGCCTCGGTCAGCGGTGTCCGCCAGACCTTCGCAACGCTCTTGAACAGGTCACCCCCGCCAATGATCCAGAACATGGCGAATCCGCGCAGGGCGTCGATGGAAGTGATTCTCTGCTGAGGAAGGTTTAGAGCATCAGGGTCGATCATGAACGCACCATGTCACATGACTACCGGCCTGCCAGGGCGAGGAACTCCGCCTCCATCCGGACCACGTCACACTATCGAACGCGTCGAAGGGGCACGCGGCGTTTTGCCTGCCTTCAGTTGGAGGCTGACGATCTTGCCGGCAAGCAACGGCACCATCCCACGACCATCATACGGGCATTCAGCAATAAGGGTAATGTCCCGGAAACCTGCTTCATCCATGGCCGATAGGTACTCCCGCTTCCCGGACGCGACCGTTAGCCACTGCGCCCAGACCTCCAGACCGGGACTATTCGTTGGAGGCAGCGGCCCCTCGACCACGAGATCCGAGAGGTATATTTTCCCCCCCGGCCGCAGCACCCGGAGAGCCTCCCGGAAGGCTGCCGGCTTGTCGGAGGAATGATTCATGACGCAGTTGCTGACGATTACGTCCATCGACCGGCTGGCAAGAGGCAGGTCCTCGATCCGGCCCACCTTGAATTCGACGTTCTCGTACCGGCCTTCGCTGGCGTACTGCTGCGCTTTGCGGACGATCTCGGGAGTCATGTCAACGCCGATGACCTTACCCTGGGGTCCGACTCTCCGCGCGGCCACAAAGACATCCAGACCCGCGCCGCAGCCCAGGTCAAGCACAGTCTGCCCTTCGTGAAGCCCGGCCAAAGCCGCGGGGTTGCCGCAGCCCAATCCTGCCTCGACCGCTCCGGTCGGTACGTCGCCTAGGTCCGCTTCGGAGTACCCAAGCTCTCGCGCACGGCCCAGAACGCGCGGGTCCCCATGGGCCGCCATCTGAGCATACTGTTTCCTGAACGCCTTGTCGTGGTCTTGCCCGTGGTCCACTGCAAGCTCCCGCCTCTTTCTGCTCTGTTTGTCACCTGTCCTTACTCTGCCTGTTTCGTCTTCGCCTGCGCATGGCGTGCTTCGAGGCCGGCGTTGACCTCGGTCATCCTCTGCACCAGGATATCCCAGGGACGATCCTCGATCGTGACCACGCCGTAGTTCGAGTTCTCGCCGTCGAAGCGTCCCCCCTTGGGCTCGTCGGCGTGCTCGAACCAGTGAAATCCGACCATGAAAGGCAGATCGATCAGCCCCTGGACGTAGCGGGCGAACCCGTCGGCACGGTCCGCTTGGCTGGCGACCGGTTTCCCGGCGCCCTTGGTGTTGGGCAGGCCGGAGTCCATCGCCTTGAAGCCGAACTCGGTCAGCATGACCGGCCGGCCCGTCACACGGTAGATATTCTGGAGAGTTTCCACGGGGGCCGTCTGCCCATAGTTGTTGAAGCTGACCACGTCTACGGAGTCTCTCAGACCGCTCAGAACCGGGTCCGGCGCCAGTCCGGCGAAGCGGCAGCCGAGGATGAGGTGATTCGGGTCGGCCTTGCGGATGGCGCTCTTACAGGTCGCGAAGTAGCGTCGCGCCACGGCTTGTTGCCAAGCGGCCTGGTCCTTTCGGGCTGCCTCCCCGAGGGTTTCCTCGCGGCCGCTCAATTCCTCCCAACGTGTGATCTTGGTTCCCCACGCCTGGTTGAGTGCGGCGACATTGCTGTATCTCTGTTGCAGAAACTCCAGGGCCGCTTTCCTTCCTGCCGCACTTTCCGGGAAGCGCAGGTACTCCTCCAGCAGACTCTGTTTCCCGCGCCAATCGGCTCCCCAGCGTAGCTCATTGTCGGTGAAATAGCCGAGCAGCCAGGGGTCTTTGGCATGGGGCCCGCACAGTTGCCGGCACGCGGCGTCCATCTTCTCTTCGAAGTCCCGTGAGAAGAAATCCCCGACCGCGCCCTTGAGCCAGTCCGCGCCGGCCCGCGTGGCCAGACCGAGGTTGATCGTATACGGCATGTTGTGGCCGAAGGTGCTCGGGCTGGACCAGGACCCCAGCGTATTGAACCCCCAACCGCGCAGCCGATCGACAACCGCTTTGGCCCAAGCCTCCTGCGAGCCGTACTTGTCCTGCACCGCGCGCTGGTAGGGCGAGTAACCAAGCTGGGGCGCATCATCCGCGCGAAAGCTCACGTTGTTGACGCCCTTGGAGAGGAAGGCGTTGCCTTGCGGGGTCACCAGCCACCAGATGCCGTCCCGCTCCGCGACCCGGAAGAAGCCGGTGGCCTCGAACCGCAGGTTGGTCCAGCCGCCAGAAGGGTCTCGACCGGTCGCGCCGACGGGAGCCTGTGCCAATAGAACCCCAGACGCCAGCCAACCCCAAGTCCAGCACACCAACGCAAGGGACCCTGCTGTCCGATCTCTTGTCTCTGACCTATCGTGCCACATTCTTATCCCCTCTTGACTTAACGTTGATATCGAGTCATGTTACTGCGAATGCATCACAGATTCAACCATGTCAAGGATCCTGTCGGGGCGAATGATTATTCGCCCCGACCGCCTGCCTGTGCACAGAAGAGGAGGTATGAGGTGGAGCGCGTGACAAAGGTCGTAGGGCGAGCAGGTGCGAGACGCGGGTTATGGAAGCTGCTGGCGATGCTCTGTGTCGTGCTTTCTTGCCCGATCTTTGCTGCGGGCGAGGCGCCAGTGTCGGTTCCTCAGACCGTTCCATCATGGTTCCCCACAGCCCCGCCCCTTCCGATACCTCGCGGGGAGGTGATCCGCGTCACGACGGCAGAGGAGTTGCTGGCGGCTGTCGATCGCCTTGGGCCGGGGGGCACGATTCTCTTGGCCGACGGTCACTACAGGCTGCCACGGGTGGTTGTCCTCCAGGGGAAGAACGATATCGCGATTCGCAGCGCCGCCGGTGACCCGGCCAAGGTTTTGCTCAGCGGCAAGGGCTGGGATAGTGCAGCCAGGAATGACGACATTCTCCACATCGGCCATTGCGAGGGAGTCACTATCGCGGATCTGACCTTCACCGACTGCCGCTCCTACGGGATCAAGGTGGAAGCCGAGAACGCGCCCAAAGACATTCACATCTACAATTGCCGGTTCCAGAACATCGGTGTGCGTGCGATCAAGGGTTCGGCGGGACAGGACCCGAACGTCCGTGCCGTGAAAGGCTCCGTGCGCTACTGCCGGTTCGAGAACACGAAGGTCCCGCCCGCCGATTGGTTGTATGGAGGTGACTACATCGCCGCCATCGACATGATGGCCCTGGACAACTGGACCTTCAGTGACAACGTTTTTCGCAATATCAAGGGCCGCAACGGTGGGGGACGGGCCGCTATCTTCATCTGGGTGCGGTCGCGCGGGGTGACGGTGCAGCGCAATCTCATCATTGACTGCGACCGGGGTATCGCCTTTGGCAATCCCGGCCAAGCCACGGCCAATCGCGCCGGCGAGCGCCTCGTCTACGTCGCGGACGGGATCATTCGCAACAACTTCATCGTGGGCGGGCCGGACTGCGGCATCGAGCTATGGTTTGCGGATCGCATCAAGGTCTACAACAACACCATCTGGCGGCCGCAGCGGAACTGGAGCCGTGGCATCCGCGTTGGGACGGGGACGTCCCATACCGAGATCGCGAACAACCTGGTGCACGGCGAGATCCGACTGGAAGGCGGTGAGGCGCAACTTCGCCAGAATCTGACGGGCCGGTTGGACAGCTACTTCGTCGATCCAGCTTCCGGGAATCTGGCGCTCACTTCGGCAGCAACCGAGGCCATCGGCCAAGGAGTATCTTTGCCGGAGGTGGCGGACGACATCCGTGGGCGGCCTCGCAGCGGACGCATTGATCTGGGTGCGTGGGAGTCTAATGGGGGAAAGGAAGACAGATGAGTAAAGTGATGTTCCTGGCCTGGCTCATGATTCCGTGTCCGGGCCTCTCGTGGGCGCAGACGGCCGTGCCGACTTTTGAGTGTATCGGTCTCTACTGGAAGCCGGGCGGTACCGAAAGTGGCGAGGCAAAAGTTCGCTTTCACGCTCAAGGGGATAGTGCGTGGCGGGAGGCGTATCCACTGTGGTATGCCGAGCGAGACGGTGAATTTCGTGGGAGCCTGGTTTCGCTTCGGCCTGGCACCACCTATGAGATTGAGCTGACCGCCCCCTCCGGCAAGCAGGCCTTGCTGACCGCGGCTACCCGCAGCGAGCAGTTGCCCATCGGAAAGACGACGCATTTGCCGGGCGGCGAGATGGACAAGCCCCTGCGAATCACCGAGTCCGGCACGGCCGAGGCCTGGCACCTTGTAACGCCGGCCCCAGGCGCCAAGACCGTGATCGACGTGTTCAATCTGCACGACAACTGCGTCGAAGTGGCGGCGAACTACGTCATTGTCCGTGGGCTGGAGTTGAGAAATGCCGGTCAGCATGCGGTGCTGATTCGCAAAGGCGTGCAGAACGTCGTCGTCGAGGATTGTCACATGATCCGCTGGGGCCGAGTGGGCGGCGCTGCGGTTTGGGGCACTTTTCATGGCTCCGATAGCGGCATCTTCGCGGAGACCGGTGCCGGCGGCCTGGTTCTGCAACGGAACCTGATCGAGCAGCCGCGCGGCGGCTCGAACGACTGGGAGTCCGGCCATCCGGACGGACCCCAGGGGATTAGCTTGATCAATTCCTCCGGCGGGAACATCATCCGCTATAACGAGATTCGCTCGACCGAGGACCACGGCTACAACGACGGCATCGGCGGCGGCAGCAACTTCAGCTTCCAGGGCAGCCCCAACCGTGACTCCGACCTCTACGGCAATATCATCACCAACTGCTGGGACGACGCCATCGAGAGCGAAGGCGCGAACATGAACGTTCGTATCTGGGGGAACTATATCGACAAGACCTTCGTGTTCATCGCCTCGGCGGCCACCTCGAAAGGGCCGCTCTACCTCTTTCGCAACGTATTCGCTTCCAGCCGCATTTCGCATCAGGACCCCAGCGGCGGTATGATGATCAAGACCGCCGGCGCCGGTAGGACTCTCACCCTCGATGGTGAGGAAGTGCCGGGCGATTGGGGACGGCGGTACATCTTCCACAACACGGCCCTCCAGCCCCAAGGGGCTCTGGACGTCTTCAGCGGCCACGGGGTCTGCAACGTGGTGTCGCGAAACAACATCTTTCGCGTTCGCGGCAACACCTATCCTGCTTCCCCAAAGCAAGGTCCGCCGAACAGTTTTCGCAACGACCTGACCGGCGGCTATCTCGCCGGCGGATTCGTCCGGTCGATGTTCGTGCCGTCCGACCCGACGCGCAGCGGCGCTGCGGGGCGGCTGGAATGGTTCTTGGCGCCGACGGTCCCTGCGATCAAGTGGGGCAAGGTCGAGTACTCACGCAGTGGGAAGAACTTCACGATCACCGATCCCCTCGTCCAAGTCCCCAACCCGGCGCTTGACAAAGGTGCGCGTCTGCCGGGCTTCAACGACGATTATCAGGGTGCGGCCCCGGACATCGGCGCCTTCGAAAACGGCAATCCCCCTCTGCGTTTCGGCCGGGAAGCGGCCCCCGGCTTCACGCGTGCCCCGTGGGAGATGTTCTGACGCACGCGATAGCTATGACTCATTGGATTGCTTCGGACCGGTGGCCGAGCACGTCGGCCTCCTCGAAGACGGCGTGGTAAATGGTCGTTCGCTCGTCCGAGGTGAAGAGGAGATGGATCTTGCCGTCAGTGGTCTGGATGGCATAGGGGTAGGCGTAGTCGCCGGGGCCTTCGATCAGGTTGCGGCGATACGGGTAGGTCTTATCGCCATCGGTGGAGAGGACCGCCGTCAACGGCGTGCGATCCTCTGTCGAATCGTTGAAGATCAGCAAGAGGTTGCCGCTCTGGAGCCGTAGAAACTCGACGGCGGCGTTGGGGTTTCGGAACTCGGTCTCTTTCCCCTCGCTCCAAGTTCGTCCGCCGTCATGTGACTCGCTACGCACGATGCGGCCATCGGGCCGGCCGGAATAGTCGCCCCCGCGCCGGCAGTAGCAGACGAGATAGCCATCTGTGATTGGCGCTACGGCCGGTTGGATGTTGCCGATCCGCGAATGGATGCGGTTTGTCTCGGTCCAGGTGTGCAGGCGAGTGTCCCAGCGAAAGAAAAGCGAGCAACTGTCCGGGCCGACCATTTCCGTGTCGTGGCCCGTCTCGTGGTACGCCGGCAGCAGAATATCGCCGTTGGGTAGAGCGAGCGGACGGCTGCGGACCATCATTCCTTGTGTCATGGTCACCAGCATTGGATCGGACCAGGTCCGGGCCCCATCGCGAGAGATCTTCGCTTGAATCAGCGACGTGGACCAGGTTGGGCCGTAGCGAATGACGTAGAACAGCCACACCGGGCCATCGGGGGCTTGCCACACCACAGGGTTGCCTTCCGAGCGAAAGGGCGTGTCGGCGATGGGCACGGGCGTTGCGGGTTCCCAAACGCGATCCTTCGCGTTTGGGGTCCCTGTCCACTGGGTCTGCCCCTGGGGCAGACGAGCGCCATAGACGGCGGTGTCCGTGGCGTACTCGCCTGAGCCGGTGTAGTACGCCAGGTACAGATCACCGTTCGCCAGTTGCGTGATGGAAGCTGGGTGTTTGTAGCGTCCGCCCGGGTGCTCAGGACCGAAGACTCGCTCGACAGGCACGGTCGCTTTCATGGCTGCGGCGGACTTCACAGACGCCTTGCCAGGGTCCCAGATCGTGGCGGCAATATACCGTTCCGGGCCGGTCTTTCGATCCCAGAAATAGTAGATGGTGACGATCTTGCCATCCGGCCGCTCGATGCTGCGCGGATAACCGATGTCTCGCCCGGCGCCATCCTCACGCAGGGCAATCGGGTCGCTCCAGGTGCGGCCGCCGTCATCGCTCAGCCGGGCATAGATGCCCCAGGGTGCCGCGCGGTAGCCATAGGTTAGGCAGAGCCGGCCGTCATGCAGTCGAATCAATGCCGGCGGGTTGCCTTCGCCGGTGTCGGGGACCGGACGATTGAGATAGCTCCACGAGGTGCCGTTATCCTGCGACAGGTAGGCGTCGATCCAACTGCCCGACCCCTCGCGGCAGCGGATGGTGGTGACGATCTCGGCAGGCGACAGGCGGACCGTGGACGGCATGATCGCGTAGCCGGCCGGCTCCGGGCCGATGTACGATACGAACGCCCAGGTCTTGCCACCGTCGAGCGTGCGCCCGCAGAGCACGCGGCCTTCCTGGTTGTTTTGCTTCGCCGCGGTCAGAAAGAGCAGGCAATCGTGCTTGCCATTGATCAGGTAGTCCGTGCGGGCGGCGATGCCCTTTTGACCAAACAGCGGCAGACGGAACGGCCCCTCCCAGTTGTGCCCGCGATCAATTGAGTAGTACGAGCGCGACAGGCCGGTGTCCTTGTCCGACATGCGGACGGTCATGGCGAAATCGGGATGGGTGAAGTCAATCCCGCCGGGGCAGTCGCGCAAGGGCTTCTCCTCCAGCCCGGCCGGCGCGACCCCGTGCAGGGCCTTGCCCACCGGGACGAGCGCCCCCTTTGTAGAGGGGTTCTCGATCTGCCAAGTCATCCCGCCATCCAGGCTGCGCGCCAACAGGTACTCTTCCGGTTTGTCCCGGTCAATCGCGTGAAGATTGGGGCCAAGGTCTTTGTACGTGCCCGCACTGAAGCCCACGAGGATTTCATTCCCCCACGCCCAAATCCCATGATTGGCCGGCCAGCCGCCGAAGCGGCCCGGCTCGTAATAGACCATCACATGTTGGAGTACGACGCCCTGCGGCGCAGGTTTCGCCACCTCGATCTTTGGACTCGCGCCCGAGGATACGGAAGAAAGGCTAACCAACAGGCAAAAGAGAGTGTGCATAGCGCTTGTCCTTTCCCAGATCGTGCCCAGCCTATTATCAACTCACAACGTTCTGCGGATGCCCCTGGAGGAACGCTCGGACATTGGAGACCGCGATGTCCATCAAACGTTGCCGCGCCGCTTGCGTGGCCCAGGCGATGTGTGGCGTGATCGTGCAGTTCTTCGCCTGTAGCAGCGGGCTGTCGGGTCGTGGCGGCTCCTCGCATAGGACATCCAGACCCGCGCCCGCAATGCGTCCGCGATTCAGCGCCTCGGCCAGCGCCGGCTCATCGATCAGCGGTCCCCGGCTGGTATTGATGAGATACGCCGTTGGCTTCATCATCTCCAGCCGCTGGCGGTTGACGAAACCTCTGTTGTCCTGGGTCAAAGGGCAATGGAGGCTGATGACGTCGCTCACGCGGAACAGCGTGTCCAAGTCCACGGCAGCCATCGCCGCCGGCACGTCCGGATGCGGTGTCACGTCGGAGTAGATGACTCTCATTCCGAAGGCCAGGGCGAGCTTGGCCGTCTGGCGGCCGATTCGACCGAGGCCCACGATGCCCATCGTCAGCCCGGCCAATTCCACGAGCGGGTAGTTCCAATAGCAGAAGTCCGGGCCTCGACTCCAGTCGCCGTTGTGGACGGATTGGCTGTGCTCCCCGACGTGCTGCGCGAAGTGGAGCAGGTGTGCGAACACCATTTGTGCCACCGATGGGGTGCCATAGGCGGGAACGTTCGTGACGCAGAGGCCTCGCTCTCTGGCCGCCTCGATGTCAACGACGTTGTACCCGGTGGCCAGAACGCCGACGTACCGGAGTTGCGGCAGTTGCACGAGCGCCATGCGAGTCAGAACGGTCTTGTTCGTCAAGACGATCTCGGCCCCGGAGGCACGCTCCACCACGCGTGTTGGCTCCGTCCGGTCGTAGACCTCGCAAGGTCCCAGCGTCTTGAGGGTGTCCCAGGACAAATCCCCTGGATTGAGCGTATAGCCGTCCAGAACCACGATTCGCACGATTACGTCTCTCCCTTGGGCTGCACCACAACGATCTTGGGACCGGGCACGCTCGCAATGTACTCTCGATACGCCCGCCACGCCTCGGGCCCGTTGGACGCATGCTCCGGGTTGCTTGGCTCGATGACGACAGTCATGGCGTATCCGATCATCGACCCCATCTGGGGCATGAAGTCACGCGTTTCCTCCAGATTCATGCAGCCCTTCGTGCGGTCGTGCCTGGTGATCTGCTCCCAGCCATTGTAGATGGTCGGCGTATTCCACCGTTTCAGTCGGAGCAATTCCTCGTGGCTCAAGCATCGTGTCATCCTGCCGTCCTCTGTATGGTGACTTCTCGTACTGCCGCCCTCTGTACGGGCGTCTCTATCGTCTGGGCGCAGTATATGCCTTCGCTTGTCTATCTTCAACCACCGGCTCACAGTGACGGAACATGAGTTGTCGAGACCTCTGGCTTGCGGGACCGCGACCGATTATACTCAACGGCCGATATCGACCGGGTTGGGGCCCCCCAACGCGGAATTCTGCGTTGGGGACCCCTTCCCAAACGCGATTCGTCGCGTTTGGGGTCCCGTGCGGATGGTACGCTGCGGGAGTCAATCGTATGGGCATGTTTGAGACGACCGGCCGGACGGGTGGCGGCGCACGCAAGGCCACCACACTCCAGAAGTTGGAACGCATGAGAAAAACACTTCTGCACGAAGAGCCGGACCGGGTGCCGATCAGCGACTTCTTCTGGGGCGGCTTTCTCAAGCAATGGCGAAAGGAACTCAATCTACCCGAGGACGCCAATCCCTATTACCACTACGATCTTGATTGGATTGTCACCGTCCCCAACATGGACCCGTGGATTCGGCCGTTCAAAACGCTGAAAGAGACATCGGACGAAGTGGTTGTGAAGACAGGATTCGGGGCCATCCTGCGGAAGAAGTTCGCCTGTCCCATGCCTGAAATGACGGCCTGGGAGATCGACACGTTCGAGAAGCTGGAGGCGGTCGAGTTCGATCCGCCGGAGGATCGACGCCGGTTCTTCCGTGCCGGAGACAATCAGATTGCTGGCGTAGGCGATGGGTTCGAGCGGAACTCGCCGGCTTGGATCGAGACCGTCAAGTCCCTGCACCCGGATTTCCCAGTGTACGGCAGCATGATCGAATGTGCCGAGTGCCTGACCCGGCTGATTGGGCAACAGAACGCCATGCTTTGGATGGGACTGTATCCCGAGCGTATGGGCCGGGTAGTCAATCGGATCGGGGAGTTCTACACGGCCTGTGCCCAGGCCGAGATCGACGCGGGCGCGGGGCTGCTCGATGGACTCGTCATCTGGGGCGACGTGGCCTACAAGCGCGGGATGTTCTTCTCGCCCGACTACTGGCGCCGGTATTTCAAGCCGTGGGTCAAGGCCATGACCGACTACGCGCACCAAAACGGCCTGCCTGTCATCTACCACGGCTGTGGCAACGTGCAGGCCATCTTCGAAGACTACATCGAGATCGGCATCGACGGCTACAACCCCCTGGAAGTGAAAGCCGGGATGGATGTAGTCGAGCTGCGCCGGCGATACGGCCATCGGATGGCATTTTGCGGCAACAGTGACATCCAGACCTGGGAGACCGGCAGCAAGGGCAAGATCCGCCGGGAAGTCCTGCGCAAGCTCAATGCCGCCAAAGGTGGTGGATTCATCTTCCAGTCGGACCACTCGGTGACCAGCAGCGTTTCCGGCCGGACGTACGACTACATCGTGAAACTGGTCCGTGAGCAGGGCATCTATCCGCTTGCCCTCGGCGCATTCGATGAGGCTCTGTAACTTATGGTAGTCGTGGCAGCCAATCCGATTCTCGGCGTAGTTCTGCACGCATTCGGCGCGACCTCCGCGGCACTGTGCTATACGCCGCAGCAGAAGCTGCGCGGGTGGTCCTGGCAGACGTACTGGCTGGCCCAGGCGTCGATCTGTTGGTTCATCGCGCCGATCCTCGGGGCCTGGATCACCATTCCGCAGTTGGGGAGGGTACTGCGTTCGGCCCCGAGTAGTGCCATGTTGCTCACCTTCGCCCTGGGCGTCGCGTATGGCATCGGCGGGACTGCGTTCGGCGTGGCTATTCGTCACATCGGGTACTCCCTGACCTATGCCTTGGCGATTGGTATTTCCTGTGTGCTGGGCACACTGACCGGGCCGATCGTGAGCGGGTCGCTGCGGGGTATTCTGGATCAGCGCGGCGCGAGCTGGGTCATGAGCGGCATACTTATCGGTCTGCTCGGGACGCTTCTGTGTGGTGTGGCGGGCCGGCTCAAGGAAGAGGAACTGCAAGACAAGGGTGGCGCGCCGGCCCGGTCGTTTGACTTGGGCAAGGGATTGTTTCTTTGCGGTATCGCCGGCATCTTCTCTGCGGTGTACGGCATCGCGGTGAACGACGCCGGCAAACCTATTGCGGAAACTGCCGCCCAATTCGGCGCGGGCCATTGGCAGACGAACGTGGTCTACATCTTCTCGAACACCGGGGCCTTCGTGACGACCGCTCTCTATTGTCTGTGGCTGTCGTGGTCACAGAAGACGTTCCCTGAGTTCCGCCGGGCCGGGGACGCGTCGGCCGGGGCGCTGCCGATCAATTACCTGATGGCCTTGCTCACCGGCGCCATGTGGTACAGCCAATTCCTCTTCTACGGCCTCGCCCACGTTCGCATGGGCAAGTTCGAATTCTCCAGTTGGGCCATCCACATGCTCATGCTGATTCTCTTCAGCAGTCTGGCAGGGGTTGTGATGCGGGAGTGGCACGGGCGACGCCCTTCCACGAAAGCGGCCATCGTGGTGGGATTGTTGGTCGTGAGCGGAGCGGTGCTGGCCTTGACCTATGGCAATTATCTGGGCCAACACCCGGCCGGACCATGAGAGACAGGCGGATCGGGACGGGACAGGAGGCTGAGGCTATGAAACGATATGGGACGATCATCGGGCTCAAGGCCGACCGGGTGGAGCAGTACCGAAAGCTGCACGCCGCGGTCTGGCCGGATGTCCTCAAGATGATTACTGAGTGCAACATCCGGAATTACTCAATCTACCTGCGTCGGCTGCCGGACGGGAACCATTACCTCTTCAGCTACTTCGAATATGTCGGGGAGGACTTCGCCGGCGATATGGCGAAAATGGCGGCCGATCCAACCACGCAGAAGTGGTGGGACGTGTGCATGCCTTGTCAGGAGCCGGTGCCCGATCGGGCCGAAGGGCAGTGGTGGGCGAGCATGGAAGAAGTCTTTCATTGGGACTGATGGTTTCAAGGAGAAGAAGCTGTGGATACGACGGTCACGATATCTGGATTCATGCTGTTGTCCCTCTTGTGGGGGGGCGTTAGTGCCGCGGCAGAGCCCACCGAAGTCTTTGTCGTCCCGAATTTCCATCCGGCAAGCTGTGGGTGGCTGACCGACTGGTCCACGGAGCGAAACTACTGTGCCAGTGATTATCTCGATCACCTGGACCGGGTGCGGGACGACCCGAACTACGCCTTTGCCCTCTCCGAGTGCAACAACATGATCGCCATCCTCAACTTCCACCCTGAGCGGGCGGCGGAATTGCAGCAACGGGTCCGGGAGGGCCGCGCGGAACTGGTCAACGCCTTCTTTCTGGAGCCGACGATCAATCTCTCCGGCGGCGAGGCTCTCGTGAAGATGGGTGTGGAAGGGCTTCGTTGGCAGCAGCAGGTCTTCGGCGTGCGGCCACGCTTCGCCTGGACCATCGATGTAACGGGCGTACACGAGCAGATGGCACAGATCGTCTCCGGCCTCGGCCTGGACGCGATGGTTTACACGCGCGACAATCCTACCGGCAAGACGATGCACTGGTTCGAGGCCCCGGACGGCTCGCGCTGCCTGGCGCTGTCGCCCGGCCACTATTCTGATTGGGGACCGCTGTTCAGCGCGAAGAGCGGTCTCGATCCTGTTGCCATCAGGAAGCTGCAACAGGAGGCGAAAACCAGGGCTGCCCGCACACCCGCCGGAGCGCCGGTGCTGGTGCTCGGCGGCGCGGGTGACTACTCCATTGCCCCCGCCTGCAAGGATTATCCCTCGGCGTTTCTCAAGCAGTGGCAAGAGGTTGCCCCCCAGACAAAGTTGCACTTCACCGGCCTGGGCGCCTATGTGGATGCCGTGCTGCCCGGCATCCGGTCCGGTCAAATCGAGCTACCGGTCAGCCGCAGCGGCGCAAGGCTGAGTTGGACCTCCTTCTGGATTCAGAATCCCAAGGTCAAGACCTGGTACCGCCGCAGCGAGCACGAATTGCAGACGGCGGAAATGCTCGCCACGGTGGCGAGTCTCAACGCTGATTTCAGGTACCCTGTACAACCGCTTTACCATGCCTGGCTCGAAATGCTGCTGAACATGGACCGTAATACTCTCTGGGGCGCGGCCGGTGGCATGGTGTTCGAGCACGAGAAGTCCTGGGATGTCCGCGACCGGTTCGAATCTGTGGAGGCTATTTCCGGCGACACCACCAAGGACGCGATGCGCCAGGTGGCGGGGGAGGGGCCGTGCATTGGTCTATTCAATCCTCTGAACTGGCGTCGGACCGATCCGGTCGTTTGTAGTGTGCCCGTGAGAGCTTCGAAAGAACGTGTCGAGGGCGTCTCGCCCTCGAATCGCGGGCAAGATGCCCGCGACACGACGCCTGACGGCGTCACTACAAACTGGAGCTTCGCAGACACCATTTGCCAAACCGAGGCAGATGGGCGCGTGTTGTGCCGGCCCCCGGTGCCGTCGGTGGGCGTGCTGACATTGGAGACGTCGGCCGACGCGGTCCCTGCCTCGAAGCCGGTGGATCTGCCCGCTGTGATTGAGACAACCCACTATCAGGCGAAGGTCGATCCAAAGACCGGTGCCCTGTGCAGCCTGCGGCTGAAGTCTTCCGGTCGTGAAGTGCTCGCCGGTCCGGTGGCGCTGGTGGCCGAGCGGGCCGGGGATTTCCACGACACGCCCCGACGCGATCAGCGTAAGCGACTGGCCGACTCCACACAATTCCAGCCGCACATCGCCGTGAGCGATGGCCCGCTCGCGACCGTCGTACGTGTCGAGTCCACGTTCTATGGCGGTGGCCGCTCGCAGCAGACGCTGCACTTCTACAAGGACTATCCACGCATTGATTTTGATACCGAGTTGAACGATGTCCCGGACAAGACCGTGGTGGTGGCCGAGTTCCCTCTCGCCCAGCGAATCCTGGAGACGCGGCGTGGCATCCCGTACGGTTTCTCGCACGGGGCCTGGCCTGTAGGGGCGAAAGAGATCTCGCCTCTATCACCGGCCGGTTTTGCAGATGGAATTGTCGCGGCCGTCCGCTGGTCGCACTATCAATCCGAGCAGGGCGGTGTGGCCATTCTCGACCGTGGTCTGCCCGGCCGCGAACTCACCGGCCGGACGCCGGTGCTCTTTCTGCTCAATGCCCAGGACATCTACATGGGCTATCCGTGCGCGTGGCTCAGTGGCCGCGGCCGACACAGCTTCTCCTATGCCCTTGTGGCCCATGATGGCGACTGGAGAGAGGCCCGCGTCCCGCAGATGGCTTGGGAGTTCAACTGTCCGCCGGTCCTCGCGACGGGTGTAGCCAAGGCCGAGCCGAAATCGTTCCTGCAGACCTCGGGCAACGTCATTGTGGAAGCCCTGCGCCGGGAGAAGAACGAGATCGAACTGCGTCTGGCGGAGTGCCTGGGCATGGCCGGCACGGCGGAGGTGACGTTGAATCTGCCGCATCGGGGTGCCGAGCTGACGGACCTGGTCGGTGGCCGCCGGGTAGGGGTAACCCCCCGTGGTTACCCTGGATTGGCAGGACAGGCACGGGGGCCTGCCCCTGCGGGTGGGCCGACCTATCGGTTCCCGGTGCGTCCGCAGCAGATCGTGACGTTGTGCTTCCGCACGGATTCCACGGTGCCTGACATCCAGCCGCTAACGAGCTGGGAGCCGCTCGTGCCGCCGGCCAAGCGGCCAGCGCTTAACCTGAGACTTGACAAGAAGGGGCATCCGCCGGCCGGCGGACAGGCCGCCGGCACGCCCCCGACGCTGCCCCCGGACGCGGAAGAATCGGTAGCTCGGGGCAAACCGGCCACTGCCTCCAATGTGTACGAGAATCGTCCCGAGTGGCGGCCCGCAGCCGCCTTCGACGGGGACCCGCGCACCCGCTGGGCCTGCGACGCGGGCGTCAAGCAAGCTTGGTTGGCGGTAGACCTGGGCCGGGCGTGCACCATTGACCGTGCCTTTGTCAGCGAAGCATACGACCGCGTTGAGGAATTCGAGTTGCAGGCCGAGTCGAACACCCCCGGGGGCGGGGGTGCCACATGGGAGACCTTTGCCCGTGGCGGCAAGATCGGCTCGGGCCTGGAACTGAGATTCCCGGCGGTCACGGTGCAGAAAGTCCGTCTGAATATCCTCAAGGCGACGGATGGCCCGACCATCTGGGAGTTCCTGCTCTTTGAGCCGAAGAGGCCAGCGGTCTCCGGCCCGGCGGCGGGTGTGGATGCCTACAACGTCGTCTGGGATTTGCCCAGCGCCGATCATCATGGCTCGATGCCGCTGGGCAACGGCGATATCGCGCTGAACGCTTGGGTCACATCGAACGGTGACGTGCAGTTCTTCATCAGCAAAACCGACGCCTGGGACGATAACGCGAGACTGGTCAAAATCGGTGCGGTTCGCGTCCACTTGGAGCCTAACCCGTTCGTGAAGAACCCGCCGTTCTGCCAGACACTCAGCCTGCGTGATGCTACGCTGAAGGTCGAGGCCGGCGCCGGCGAACGCCGGGCAAGCGTGCAGGTCTGGGTGGATGCCAATCTTCCCGTCATCCATGTCACGGCCGAAAGTACAGCGCCGCTCGAAGCTACCGCGATTGTCGATCTGTGGCGCACGAAGCAGCACGAACTGGCGGAATTGCAGACCAGCGACGTGCTTCTCAATCGCCGTCTCGCGGACAAGCGGCAGGCGCCCATGATTATCGAGCCGGACACCGTCCTGACCGATCAGCACGATCGTATTGGCTGGTACCACCACAACATTAAATCCGTCGGTCCGCAGTTGCTGGCTGAGGTTCAGGGGCTGACCGGTTTCAAGCAAACCGATCCGCTGCTGGATCGCACGTTCGGTGCCGTTGTGACCGCCGCCGGCGGACAGAGGCTCGACGACCTTCATTTGCGGTCGCCGCGTGGAACCACGCATCAGTTCAACGTGTTTGTCCTGACGCAGCATCCCTCCAAGCCCGACCAATGGCTGGCACAGATGGAGCAGGTCATTCGTCGCGTCCAGTCGCAGGATTTGGCTGCGCGACGCGCGGCTCACGAGCGTTGGTGGGCCCAGTTCTGGGACCGCAGTTGGATTCGCGCCGGCACGAACTCCAAGGCACAGGCGGCGGCGGCCGACTCCATGGTTCCGGTGAATCGTCACCCCACGAGCATCGGCGTGGACCAACAGGGCAGCAACAGGTTCGCCGGCGAGTTGGGTCGCGTGAGCATCCTCGCGGGAGCACTGTCCGAGGCGGAGATTCAAGCGCTGGCGAGACTGGCTCGCGAGAACCCCGTCACTCGCCCCGCAGGTTTGCTCTGGAGCGGCCATGCCCTAGGTCCTATCGCGGATTCCCAATCGTGGGATTTCGCACGCGGCTTCACTATCGAGGCTTGGCTCAAACCGGAGAAGCTACCGGCCAGTGGCGCTCGGATCGTGGACAAGATCACTCCCGGTACCGGCGACGGTTTCCTGCTCGACACCTACCCTGGCAACAGTCTGCGGCTGATTTGCGGTCAGAGCCAACTGGAGGGCAAGGATGCTGTGCCTGCCGGTCGTTGGACGCACGTGGCGGCCGTGGCCGATTCGGCGGCTGGTGGCTGCCGGCTGTATGTGAATGGCAAGCTCGTGGCCGACAATACCGGTGCGGCGGTCCGTGACAAGGCGGCCTACGTCAGCCAGATGTACCATCTGCAGCGGTTCATCAACGCCTGTGCCGGTCGCGGCGCGTATCCGATCAAATTCAACGGCAGTCTCTTCACGGCTCCGGCCGGCGCGGACGATGATCCGGACTATCGCCGGTGGGGCCCCGGCTACTGGTGGCAGAACACCCGTCTGCCGTATTTCGGTATGTGCGCCGCCGGCGATTTTGACCTGATGCAGCCGCTGTGGCGGATGTACGCGGGCGAAGTGCTCGAATTGTCGAAGTACCGCACGAAGCTCTATTGTGGCCACGACGGCGTCTTTCTCCCGGAGTGCATCTACTTTTGGGGAGCGGTTTTCAGCGAGACGTATGGCTGGACGCCTTTCGAGCGGCGGACGGACAAGCTGCAGGAAAGCCGCTATCACAAATGGGAGTGGGTGGGCGGCTTGGAGCTGTGCTGGATGATGCTCGACTACTACGAGCACACGCTGGACGCCCAGTTCCTGCGACAAACGGCGCTGCCGCTGGCGCACGAGATTCTGACCTTTTTCGATCAGCACTATCGCACCAACGAGCGGGGCCAACTGGTCATGCAGCCCGCCCAGGCGGTCGAGACCTGGTGGGTCTGCACGAACCCGATGCCGGAATTGGCCGGTTGTGTCGCCGTGACCGAGCGGCTGCTGACGTTGCCCATCGAATCGGTCCCCGCGGGGGAGCGTGCGCTTTGGCAGCGACTCCACGATAAGCTGCCGCCGCTGCCGCTGCGCGAGGTCGAGGGGAAGAAGGCCCTGGCTCCGGCCGAAGTCTTCAACACGAAGCGGAACATCGAGAACCCGGAACTCTATGCGGTATTTCCCTTCCGCCTGATTGCCCTGGGCCGGCCGCACCTGGACTGGGGTGTCGAAGCCCTGGAGCATCGGTGGGACCGAGGTCATAGCGGCTGGCGGCAGGACGGCATCTTTATGGCGTACCTGGGCCTCACCGAAGAGGCACGCCAAGGGCTCGTCGAGCGCGCCTGTCACCACGATCCGCACGAGCGGTTTCCCGCCTTCTGGGGTCCGAACTACGATTGGACGCCGGACCAGGATCACGGCAGCGTCCTCGTGAAAACGTTTCAAGCCATGCTCCTGCAGACGGACGGCAGGAAGATCCTTCTGCTGCCCGCCTGGCCGAAGGATTGGGATGTGGACTTCAAGCTCCACGCCCCGTATCAGACGGTGGTCGAGGGCCGATACCGCGACGGCAAGCTGCAAGCGCTCCAAGTCACGCCGGAAGCCCGCCGGGCCGATGTGACGGACTTGAGCAAACCTTGAGGAACTACACCCGTAGGGGCAACCCCCCGTGGTTGCCCAGGGCGGGCAGGCACGGGGTGGGGACCCCAAACGCGAAGAAATGCGTTTGGGAACTCGGCCTGCCCCTACAACGGGAGAAAGGAACACGCATGGCATCGCGCAGGCAAATCTTGCCACTGGGCTTGTCAATCGGACTGACCATGGTCTGCGTCTTGGCGGGCGCTGCCGGGGCGACATCGGAGCGTCCGATCTATCTGGACACGTCGCAGCCGGTGGAGAAGCGTGTGAATGACCTGATCTCGCGGCTGACCCTGGAGGAGGAAGCTATGCTCCTGAACCACCGGGGCACCACGGTTGAGCGGTTCAACATCCGGTCCGACCAATGGAACCAGTGTCTGCACGGCGTCTGCTGGGATCGGCCGACGACCATGTTCCCGATCTCCCTCGCGATGGCAGCCACCTGGGACACCAAGCTCGTTCACGAGGAGGCCACGGCCATCTCCGACGAGGCCCGGGCCATCTACAACCTTTGGCGCCAGCAGCCGGACGTCCAGGCCCAGCATAAAGGCCTAATCTACCGCGCGCCGGTGATCAACATCGGTCGCAACCCCTACTGGGGCCGCAATGAGGAAGCCTATGGCGAGGACCCGTTCCTGACCGGTCGCCTGGCGGTGGCGTACGTCACGGGTCTACAGGGCGATAGTCCCAAGTACCTCAAGCTGGTCTCCACGCTCAAACACTATGCCGTGAACAACGTGGAGCAGGACCGCCAGAGTCTGTCGGCCGCGGTGAGCGAGCGAATGCTGCACGAGTACTGGCTGCCGCATTTTCGCGACGCGATTGTCGAGGGCCAGGCCCAATCGGTCATGGCCTCGTACAATGCGATCAACGGCGTGCCCAGCAACATCAATCCGCTGCTGCTCAACGAGATCCTCAAAAAGCAGTGGGGCTTTGAGGGCTTTGTCGTGTCCGATTTGGGCGGCGTCAACACGATGGTCAAAGGCCACATGCGGGGCAAGATGACCTATGAGGACGCCGTGGCCAAGTCCTTGATCGCGGGCTGCGACTTCTCCGATAAGGAGTTCGAGACATACATCCCCGCCGCGGCGCGCCAGGGTCTGCTGCCCGAGGAGCGGCTCAACGACGCGGTCTTTCGCGTGCTGCGGGATCGCTTCCGCCTGGGCGAGTTCGATCCACCTGAGATGGTGCCCTACAGCAAGATTTCGCCGAGCGTGATTTGCAGTCCCGAGCACCGGGCGCTGGCGCTCCGGGCCGCCCGCGAGTCCATCGTACTTCTGATCAACAAAAACGGTTTCCTACCGCTCGGTAGGGGCGAAAAATCTTTCGCCCCTACTACGATTGCCGTAATCGGGCCTCACGCGGACCTCTTCACGCCGGGTGGCTACAGCGGTAAGGCCGACAACCCGGTCACGCCGCTACAGGGAATCAAGAACCGCGCTGCCCCGGGCACTGAAATCCTGTACGCCAAAGGCTGTGAGATCGCCAGGCACGCCGCACGGCAGAGCGACAAGAGACCTGCCGAAGATGAGGACACGATGATCCGCGCAGCCGCCGAGACTGCCGGCCGAGCTGATGTGGCGATTGTCTATGTCGGCACAACCAACGCGATTGAGGCCGAGGGGCGCGACCGCACGAGTCTGAGCTTGCCGGGCCGGCAGGAGGAGTTGGTCAAAGCGGTCCTGGCGGCCAACTCCAAGACGGTTGTGGTTCTGATGAATGCCGGGCCGTTGACGATCCCCTGGATTAAGGACCACGCCCCGGCGATCCTGGAGGCTTGGTGGAACGGAGTCGAGGGCGGTAGCGCCATTGCCGACGTGCTATTCGGCGACTACAACCCCGCCGGTCGTCTGCCGCACACCGTTTACGCCTCCGAGAGCCAGGTGCCGCCGCAGAACGAGTACGACGTGACCAAGGGCTTCACGTATATGTACCTCAAGGGCGAGCCGCTCTTCGCCTTTGGGCATGGTCTGAGCTATACCACGTTCAAATATGGCAAGCTGGAGCTATCCGACACGCAGGTTGCCCGCGATGGCAAGCTGACGGTCTCCGTTGATGTGACCAACACCGGCAAACGCCAGGGCGATGAAGTCGTGCAACTCTACGTCCACGAAGTGAATCCCGCCGTAAAGCGACCCGTCAAAGAGCTTCGCGGCTTCGAGCGCATCAGTCTCAAGCCCGGCGAGACAAAAAAGGTCGCGCTGACTGTGCCTGCTGAAAAGCTGGCCTACTACGACGAGACCGCGCACGGCTTCGTGGTGAAACCAGGGGCATTCGATGTCCTCGTCGGCAGTTCATCGCAGGATATCCGCGCCGCGGCGCGGTTTACTGTGGTGGGTCAGGCCGGCGCGTTCTTGATGAGAGACACGTCCCCGGTAGCCGCTGCTTCGAGGACGGGACCCATGGTGTCGTCGATGCTTTCCGCCGTCATGGGGACCGGCATGTTCTCGAGCTTCATCTTGAGCTGCGGATTCTTCGCCGCGGCCAACGCCCGGTCGATATGGCCGCGTGTGAAGCCCTTCACCCCGCGGAGCGTCGTGGGAAAGTCGATGGCCTTGGCGAAGGCGAACAAACCGCCGGCGACGGCGATTCCGAGGTCCCGGCCGTGGAGGGTCGTAAGATCTTGGGAAAGGTAGCCCGCCTCTTGGAGTAGGGTGCCCACCACGCGCAGCGGCTTCTCGATGGCGGGGGCGAAGAAAACCGTATAGTAGGGGTTCATCAGGGCGCAGGCCCGGCCGTGGCTCAGGATGTCCACCAGGGAGAAGCTCGTGAGATGTCCCCCGTTGGTGCCGCCGAGCATGATCGCATAGGCGCCGAGGTCGGTGGCCAGGCAAAGGGCGTCCCGAGCTACCGTATCTTGAGGATCCGTCTTGACCTTGGGCAGGTAGGTCACGATCAGCGGGATGCCGGCCTCTGCGATTTGACGGAGCTTGTCGTAGTAGGGCTTGTCCACGGCCCCGTAGAAGACCTCCAGAATGTGGGCCAGGCCGTCCATGGCTCCATCGGTCGTCAGGGGCAGTGGGGCGCTGTAGGTCACGGCGTAATCGAAGACCGGAAAAGCGGGCACGATGGCTTCGTCTACGATCAGTTTCTTCTGCCCGGTCTTCACATCCGTGATATTCGAGTACTTGGTTAGATGGGCCCCCGAGCTGGCGGCCGTCTGAATCGCCACATGGGGCGTCAACCCGTTCGTAGGGACGCCGTAGGGGCAACCGGGACCCCCAACGCGAAAAGATCGCGTTGGGGAACCCGACCCCGTGGTTGCCCTCGAAGACGGGCAGGCACGGGGGCCTGCCCCTACGGGCACACTACCAGCCTGGAGTCTCTTCGTGACCAGACCTGTGCCGAAGTAATCGTCGATCGCGCCGCCCAGCGTGCGTAAGACCTCGGCGGCCTTGGTCGCATCGATGGTGCTGCCACCGCCGAAGCTGATGATGACGTCCGGATGGGCCCGTTTGAGCTCGCCGGTAATGCGAAGCAGATCCTCCCGTGGTGCATTCGGAGCGGCTCCTTGGATCTCCGCTACCAGGCGAACGCCGGCGTGTGCGACGGAGCCGCGAATGGTGTCGAGATGACCTTTGACACTGGGGAAGTCCGTGTAGACGAGCACGGCACGCTTTCCGGCCGAGGCCACGATGCCGCCGACGTCCTGCAACACGTGGTTGCCGAACCGGTACCCGTCGCCCTTGAATTCTCTCAACAGATCGCGCGCTAGCGCAAAATGGTCCATGACCTTCTCCTATCCAAGCACACGGTATCTTGCCCGGACATCTCGCGGTTGTCCAGGGGATCTCTCGGGGGAAGGTATCGATCCTTCCCATGCCTTCGACCAGGATTTCCAGAAGGGGGTCCTTGACGTCGCTTCTGGGCAGGTTGATCGTGGTTTCGGCCTCGCGACGGTCCAGCTTGCCGACGCAGTTGCCGTTGAGGAAGACCGTGGCGTAGTCGTGCAGTTCCGTGATCGTCAGCCTGCCGAAGCCGTCACCGAAGGCATTCTGCTCGGTAACGGCTTCGGCCACATCGGGCGGTAGGAACGAAACATCCTTCGCGCCTACGGACTCTTGAGCGTCACCTTGGTGGGGGATGAGGCAGGGGCCTCTCCGGCGGCGAGGGCTTTGATCTCGTCGTCCGTGAGGGCGCAACTGTAGATCCGCAGGTCGTCGATCAGTCCCTTCCAGTACTTGTCTTTGGCCCCTCGGCCGAGCACGAGTTTTTCCACGCCCGCCGTGAGTCCTGGCACAGGAGCTCCACCACTGGTCAGCGGGTCGCGCACGCCATCGATGTAGAGCCTCGGCGTCGAGCGGCTTTCCCACACGAGGACCAGATGTTGCCAGGTGGTGGTCTGCACGTTGGCGCTGCTCTCGATATGAGTATCTCTCAACGAGGTGCAAAGGGCGGCCTTGATGCATTGTCTGGCGCCGCCATAGGCGCCATCCTTGTCATAGCGCAATCCAATGCGGTTGTCATCACCGGAGGGGTCGCGCGTGGACAGGATGTCTCGATCTTCATCCGTCACGTGGGATTTGACCCAGAGGGAGATGGTCATGGACCCCAGACCATTGAGATACTCGCCTGCCAACAGGTCCTCCACTTTGTCGTCCAGTCCGTCGAATTCCAGTGCGCCGCCCAGTCGGCCGGCTGCAGGTCGCCAGAGGGCGCCCCCGGTGACAGTGCCCGCATGATCGTGACCGGACGAATCCGCCGCCCGGTTGCCCGCGGATTCGTCGAGCTTCCACCACAGGACCAGACCACCGGTGGCAAAGCTCCACGTGTTGCTCTTGATGGTGGAACCGTTAGGTTGGATTTCATCGATGCGCCAGTAGTACGTGGTCTGCCCCGCCAGCTTGGACAATCTGGCCTCGGGGGCCTCGACCCGGCCGAGCAATGGGAGATGGCCGGCCTCCGTCCCCAGGTACACGTTATGGGCGGCAGCTCCCGCCCCCGGGGTCCACGTGAGCGTCAGGTCGTTGAGGCTGATGTCTTCCGCCCCGTCGGATGGGTGTGGCTTGAGGGCCGTGGGGCCGAGCGGCTCAAAGAACTGCACCTCGCTCAGGCCGACGTACTCGGGATCTCCAAAGCCGACAAGACGATCCAGGCGGATCTTCTGAGCCGTGACTTCCTTGAGGGTGATGACGGTAGGCTCGTCGTAGTCATCGCTGCCCTCGGCTTGGTTGAGCGAGACATCCTCGAGGATCTTGTGCCATCCCGTTTCGCGGGTCCACGCCGAGAGACTCGCTTTCCGAACACCTCGCTCCGTGTGCCACATGTCGTTGTAGTTCCACAGGCAGATGGCGCCGAGCTTTTGCGGTTGCTCGAACGTGAATTCGAGCCAGCCGTCGGTTTGGCCTTTGGCGCTCAGCCACATGTCGTGTGGATCGGTGCCATGCTCATAGAGATCGTCGCTGTCCCGGTCGCGCAGACCGCCCTGGTTGATCAGGTTGGTGGCGTCACTACCGGCGCTACTGCTGCCGGCCTGCACGGCCTTGGGCACGACCATCTCACCTGTGGCCGGCGGCTTTCGATTTCCCGCCTTGATCCACACTTGTCGGGCCAGAATCTGGAAAGGTCCGCCGATTTCGATGTTCGCGATCAGGGGCATCTGGACGTTTTTGGGCTCCGGCCACCGGAGCGTACAGATACCGCTTCAGCCATACTCGGAGTACAGGCTCCGGTCATAGGTCCCCTCTTTGTTCCTGATGTGCAGCTTGGGAGGCGGCGGCTGCGATCCGTTGCGAGTCAGCACGATCCGCTCCCCTTGTCTGCCCTCCAACTTCTGCTCGAAAGCATAGACCGAGTCGCTCTTGCTGACTTGGACCAGGGAGTAGATGGGCTCACCGAAAGGTAGGCTCACCTCCTTGCCCGGTGCGATAGTGAGCGTACTGTAGGGTCCGCCCTGCGGGGGCGTTCCTTTCATTTCCCAATTCGTGCCCGCCTTGTCCTTTCTGTCGATGCGCCAGGAATCGATCCCATACTCCCCGACCGGCAGCTTGATGATCCCATTCTGGGGCTTGCGAAGGAATGAGCCGTTCTCACCACTGACGACTACCATTGTGGTATTGTCGGCAAGCCGGACAGTGCCATAGGGCACATCCTTGGCCTCGGATAGGGCGATGTAAGCACCGTCGCGGGCAATGTCGATTTTGTACAACTTGTTATCCACCTCGACGTAGTTGCCTACGGCACCTCCTTCGAAACCGGTCTGCTCTCCGATCCGGACCCGGTCGGACTGGTTGTAGTCCCGGGATTTGTCGTTGAAGGCTCCGTTGACGTTGTGGTCGATGAGCAGGCAGCGCCTCTTGACATTGCCGATGGTGATCTGACCTTCATACCAGCACGCCGGACTCAAACGACAGTATACCGTCTGTGAATACGTGTTCACCTCTACACCGAGATGGTACGTGATCGGACCGTCGGCGCCCTCGAAGACAATCTTCACCGGCCCCAGATAGGAGAGGCTGCTTTCCTGCCGGTACGGCCGGTAAACGGGATCGTCCGTCAGATCGCCGTTGGCGTTCGCATCCAGGTACAGCCGATCGTAACCGCCCTTGGTGTTGCTCTGATCGAAAGCCATCCAGATCTTGCCCGAGGCCACCATCGGCGTTCTCCATACGAGGAACAACGGCCGGCCGGACTGGAACTGCGGCAGCTTGATGCTCGGAGGCTTGGCGGGTGAGGGCTCCGTCAACTGATAACCCATGTCTCCCACGATCTGCCGGGCCTCATTCGCCAGGCGGTATTGAAGCCACTGCTGGTCTTGCGGCCGAGCCGCAGACACCGGCAGCGAGAGGATGATCACGACGAGCGCAAGGACTTGCGTTGCAGCCTTCATTTGTCATACTCCACCACGAATGATATCGCTTCGCGGAATGTCACGACCACATCGTTCCACGTATTGACGCGCCGGCGCTGATTTCCATAGATGACGTAGTTCTCGGCGGTGCCATTGTAGTTGTTCGGCTGGCCCGCATCCCAATTCTGGTAGTCAAACGGCTCGGCCGTCACCCAGCGCCAGCCGCCATCCGGCTCCGACGCGCCGGGCGATTGGTAGCCACCGATCCAAGGTCCACGCCAATTGATACCGTGGTACCAGTACGTGTCGTCATCGGCCAGGCGAAAGACGAACTCGTTCTCCGCCTCCGAGGTGATCGTGGCCAGATAGCCGCCGAGACGCTGGGCGATGTCGTTGGCGTCGGTCCACGAGACGGCGCCCGGCATTCGCACGGCCATATAGGAGTGCCCGTTGCCTCCTTCGGCGCGGGGCCATTCCTTTACGGCCGAGGCCTGCGCGCCCATGGGAAGAGCGACCGTTCGACCTGTGGCACCCGCCGTCGCGCCCGGCCGGCCTCGATAAGGCGAGCGCTGCGGGACAGCCTGGCTCAGCACGAAGTCGGCGCCGTCGATGGTTTGCCCGGCGCTGAGATTGTAGGTGTATGAGGGACGCTGCCACGTGCCGCCGGAGATCGGTGTACGGATGTAGATATAGACCTCTCCGGGTGGGAAGCGATAGGCCCAGGTGCCATCGGCCCCGGTCAGGACGAATTGACACGCCGCCCCAGAGCGCGGCCGGGCGGCGGAATAGAAGGCGATGTCGATCCCCTGCAGGGGCTCGCCTGCTTGGTCGGTCACCTTGCCACGAACCAATCCGCCTTTGGTGAGCACTAGCCTCAACCCATCGACCGTGTCGCCCGGCTGCAGAGCGTCGAGCGAAACTGCCGGCGCGGTCCACTCCGGCGTGGCATGGCGGCTGAGGTCGTCCATCAGCACGAGGAGGTTACAGGGGACGGGGCTGACGCCCGTGATCTCGAACCGGCCATTGGCGTCGGTGACCGCCTCCGACCACGCGCCACCCTTCTGCGCCTGCGTAGCTACGCGAATAGCTGGGGCGGGTTGGCCGGTACCCTCGTACATGAGAGCGCCCCGGAGCGCAGCCGCATGCTCGAGGGTGATCGCAAAGGGGGTGTTGGAATCGTGGCCGTTGCCCGCCGTCATGATTGCGCCATCTCGGCGGAGAGTCGCGCCGCTGCCGAACGGTCCCGTCCGGGCGTGGGCCAACTCCCCCGAGGCATACCCCTGGGCCCGAACCCGCAGGAACAGATCGCTGTCCGTGGGCAACTGGCCGAGGGTGAAGGAACCGTCCGCCTGGGTCGTCGCCTGCGGTGCCAACTGTTGCCGGCTGGGAGCAAACCAGAAGGAGCCGATTCGCCCGCGGACCGAGTACAGGAATACGGAAGCGTCCGGGATGGGCGCGCCGGTCTCATTCTTCACGACCCCCGAGACCTTCTCCTCCGGCGTCAGCTTGATCCGGATCGAGGTTTGTCCGCCGGTCGTATCCAGTTCCGTGCCCCAGATGCCGTAGCCCTGTTTGCGCGCATAGAGCAGGCGGCGCATCGACTGTCCATCGGCAGGTGGCAAGAGTCTATCAAACCGAAACACGCCCGTCGCATCCGTACGGACCGTCACCGGGGACCCATCTTTCCCGCGGCCCGGACCGGACATGGTGTCCTCTGCGAAGGTGACCCGTACATCTGGGACCGGCTTGTCTCTGCCATCCACTACCACGCCCGACACCCGATAGGGACGCGGTTCGGCCAGCACGATGCGCAGGTCGGCGCCCCCCGTCGAGACGCCGTAGAGGAACTCGGTTCGATGGCCTGCGGCCGCCGCCGAGAGATCGGTGATGCCTGGATTGAGCTGGGCGAAGGCGAAGTGACCCTGAGAGTCCGTCTGCGTAGAGGCTTCACGCATGACCGGGCTTGTCCGCGCGTCATCCTTTTGCGGTTGTGGCAATTGCAGCAGGTCCTTGTCTTCCAGGGTCACGTGCGCCTCGACGATCGCATTGCCGTTGGGATCGACGACCGTGCCGGAGATTCTCTCTCCGTCGCTGGCTGATGAGGGTGTCACAGAAACGTCACCTGCCCTCGGGAGGGGAGCCAATTTACTCTGCTGCGACTCGGCACTCGTTCTGGGCAGCCGTGCGACGGTCTCCATCTTGTTCTGGAGATCGCTGAGGTTGAACCCCTCGGCACGGACGATATGGTCCCTGTCGGTCAGAATCAGCCACGGCAGGGCCTGAACGCCCCAGGCAGCGCGAGCCTCCTCTTCCTCGCCCTGAATCATTCCCAGCGGGAAGGGGACTTGGCTTTCCTTCACCCACGTCTTGAAGGCCGTGTCATCCATCTTCGCGGCCTGAATCGCCAGGATCGCGGCGTCCTTCTGCTGGAGCGAATCGGCCTGCTTGGCGATTTGCAGGGCGATACTCCGTGACGGCCGTTGTTGCACGTCAAGCAGGCAAATCACGAGCATCCTCCCGGTAGCCTCGGCGAGGTCCCAGTCCATGCGGATAGCCGCTAGCCCCGGCAGAGGCTTTCCCAGCAGACTCCTCGTGAGGTACTTGTTGATGTCGGGGGTGAACTTCCCCTGCGACCAGCGGAAGGTGCGCTGCGCGTTGCCCGCGAGACGCGCCTCTGTCCCTTCCGGTAGCACCATCTGGAAAGCCCCCAGCGCCTGGAAATCAGGATGCAGGACGATCTCCCGGCGTTGGACGGTGATGTGATCCTCGCTCTCTTCTCCGCCGGCCCATTTGGTTCTCCCCGTGAGTCGGCCGGCAACCGGCAGGAAAACGCCGTCGATCTTCTGCACATCCACGGCGTCCACCGTCTCCGTCCACTCGGCGATGCCCTGGTTCTCGATCCGGATGTTCTCGCGGAGAATGTCTCGGCCGCTCTTGCGCCAGAGGGACTTCAGGGCGTTGTACCCCTTCTCCGGCGCGAGCCACACCGTGAACGTGCCATATCTTGTTTTGGCCTCCACCACGTGACAGAGCGTGCCGCCGAGGGTCTCCTGCCCGATGTAGTGCACCTCGTTGCTGTCGCACATCGCCTGCGCGTGATGCGTGGCACTCCCTATGCCTCCTGTACGTCCCTGCAGGAAGCTGCCGTTCTCCGATTGCATTTCCAGGTCCAGCCGCCTCTCTCCGACATCGGTTCCCAGAAAGGCCTCGGATTCGCGACCGGAATCACGCCGACTGTAATACAGGTAGTAATCGTCCAAAACCAGATGGCGGAATTCCTCGTTGAAGGCGTACGGATGGCCGTCCAGCTTGCCTTCGAATTGACAGCGTCCGAACGATTCATACCGATCCCCGTCCCGGCGCTGCCTGAGGTCGTACTTCCAATGTCGAATGTCCCTTCCCCGGTCGTTCATCGAATGGTCACATTCGACGCGCATCGCCACGGATTGGTCCCAACCGGTCACGGCTTTCCGGTAATGGTCCAACAACTCCCGAGGGGTCGGGGCAACTCCTGCCGCGGAGACGGCCGGGGCGACGCGCTCGCCGGCCGGGGGCGTGCTGCTCTTGGCCCGCGCCATCGGCAGCAGCGTAGCTCCCACGGCAAGCACCATGATGAGACCAGCAAGTCCCAGCTTGGCGCTCTTGGGGAATGGGCGGCTGACGATGTGACGGATACGGTCGGTCAACGCCTTCTTGGATTCCACGACCCCTAAGAGCCGCAAGCTCAGTGTCGGTTGCCCGAAGGCCAACCGGGACACGCTCAGCAGGGTGCGCGGATAGTCCTCGGCCTCTTCGCCCATGGCGGCCAGGACCGTCTCGTCCACGGCTTGCTCCCGAACCCTGCGGATTCGCACATTAGCCGCCCATAGGAGCGGATGATAGAAATAGACGATCTGCAACAGGGCCTGGACAAGATTGAGCCACAGGTCGCCTCGTTTGATGTGGGCCAGTTCGTGGAACAGGACAGACTTCAACTCATGAACACGCAACTGTGTGAGCATCTCTTCAGGGATCAGAATCACCGGTCGCCGAAGGCCGCAAACCGACGGACTCGCCGACAGCGGACTGAGCTTTACTGCGAGACCCATCCGCACTTCCATGCGGCGTGCGCACTGGCGGAACAGCTCGACAATTTCCTCGGGCGGCTCGTGGGATTGTGCCACCAGGCCGTGCACAAACAGGGCACGTTGGATCAGCAGAACGGCCATCACCACCACAACGACCGCCCAGCCGAGTAAAGCGAGCGTCTGCCAGGTGATGGATACGTCGCGTTGGGTAATCGGCGCGGCGGAGGGAGTGCCCTCGGCGCGGGCCAGCGTAGGTTCCTCGGAGGCGTGCCCCATCAGGGAACCAGACTCAGGAGCCGAGGGTACCGACGAGACGACCATCCGGCCGGCAGGCGGTGCTGACGCCAGTGGCTCTCGGGCGACGGGTTCCACCGACGCCGGCAGGGAGGGCAGCTTGCCGCCCACCCAGTAGGCGACTCCCGTGGGAGAGGAAAAAGAAGGGGGCAGGACAAGCTTGGCTAGGACGAGCAGCCAGATCCAGTACCGCACTACCGCCTTGACCCGTTTCCGCAGGACGAGATCCAAAATCGCCAGCAGGGCAATTAGCACGCTGGACTGGATCAGCATGTGGGCGGCAAAGGCCACGAACGCTCCGCCCGCCGTGTTCAGCAGATTGACGAGTTCGCCCATCGCAATCCCTCCTTATTTCGTGAAAAGGTCCCCGACGCAGAAGAATATCCCAAACACGACGCGTCGCGTTTGGGAACCCAAGCTCGCGTGGGGGACCCCGGTTCCGAGGGGCCCTCCGCAGGCCTCTCAGTGCTTTCGATCGGTGGATTTCTCCCGTTTTCTGTTCTGGAGCAAGTGCTCCAGGTATTGGTAGTTCTCCTCGGACAGTTTTTCGCTCTCGATCAGGAACTGCATCATTGGGGTCAGCGCGCCGTCAAAAGCACGCTGGGCCGTTCGCAGCAGCTCGTTGCGCTGGGCCTGGGCCCGCGTGACGGCGGATCGGTACAAATACAGGTTCCGGACACGCTCCGTTTGGAGCAGTCCTTTGCGGACCATGCGGTCCATCATGGTCTTGACTGTCGTATAGGCCCATCCCTTCCTCTCCTGGAGCGCCTCCTGGACGGTTGGAGCAGCACAGGGCTCGCGCTCCCAGACCACCTGCAGAATCGCCCATTCGCTCTCGAAGAGCTCGAAACTCAGCTTGGCCATAAATCCTCCGTATCTCTATCGCAGTCAACATTACTCTACTACAGTAGAGACTGCAAGAGAGAAATTCCGATTTTCTGCAAAAATTTTTCGGGCGTTCTCTTATGGAGGGGCAACCGATTCGATCTTCCGAACTCGTCCCATGGTGTCGATTCTCCTTGACCCTAGGCCGGGACAATCCTATAATCAAAGAACTGTATCGGTCCCCAATGGAGTGAGATTGCCGGTAGACACAGCCAGGACGGCGTCTGAATCTTGGTTTGGCAGCAGTGAAGATGCGCGTGGCGGGTGGCACGAAGTAGAAGGTGGTCGATCCGAAGATGGTTCGGGCGGGCAGATGAATGCCCTCCCGACCGCAGCTCCAGCGAGGCCCAGTTCGGGGTCGAGCATCTGGAGCCGCGGCTGCTATTGTCCGCCTCGAGCGGGCTCGAGCCGCAGGCACTTCTGTCGGTGTCGTATCCTCAGACCCAGGAAAGCCAGGACGTTTCCGCCGTCGTTGTGGAAACAGAGCAGTTGCACGCGAGCCCAGACGACAGCGTAGGGCCTCTTCTGACCGTCAGTCTCCCTGATGCCAACTCGCCGGTCTCGGACGAATCCGTCGGCCAGCCGGATTCTACCGATCTCGCTGCTGAAACCGTGGTCGATGACAGCCTCCCGACAGCCGAGATTCCGTCGAGCGCTCCGGAGAATCCGGTAGGGGATTCGTCGGGTGAGACTGGGCTCTACGCGGCAAATGCCCTGGTGGATGTCCAGGTGCAGACTGTCGCTTCGGATAATACTACCGCATCACAGGACGGCTCCGTCGGGCCGGCCCATCTGCATAAGAATTCCATCGTCGAGCAGCGCACGGAGACGCTGCTTTCCGCCAATCCACCGCCGGAGTCCAGCAGTGTCGAGCCGTTTGTTTTTGACATGTCCGCGGGATCGAATCGTATTTTCCTGCGGCTTAGCACGGTTAGCGGTGCTCAAAACCTCCAGATCACCGACGATACCGGTGCAATCCTTGCAGCGTCCCCACTTCTAAGTACTGACAGTGTCTGTATTTACGGTCAGACCAACGTCGATGACACGCTCACCGTAGATCTCACCGATGGCGCGATACCCGTCCCGATCGCCTACAACGGCGGGGCTGGTGGTTTTGACACGCTCGTGATCCAGGGTGGCCATTATGCCACGGCGACCTACGCGGCCGACGGGCCGGACGCGGGCACCATTGTTCTCGGCGCCATCACGATCCATTACACCGGTCTGGAACCCGTCGTGGATCATACTATAGTGGCTGCACGCACGTTCACCGACCCCGGCCTCCTGGGCCATCAGATTCGCCTCTGCGACGACGGCGATCCGACCAATGGGTACTCTCTGATCGACAGCAATGGCACAGGCGGATTTGAGAGCCTCACCTTCCGCAATCCGACCACCTCACTGACAATCGATGCCGGTGCCGGTGACGACACGATCATCCTCGGTGGTCTCGACCGTGGCTTTGCCGCCGCACTCGTGATCTCCGGTGAGACGGGGAAGGACACCGTCGAAATCACCGGTGACTTGCGGCTGCCGGGCCAGGACTTGACAGTCACGGCCGAGACGATCAACGTCCACGCCGGAGTCACCATCGACACCCGGCATCTCAATGGCTCCGGTCTGACGGATGCCGATTCCGGCAGCATCGAGCTGGAAAGCAGCACTCCCGCCTTGGCGGCGTTCATGGGAGCCATGACCATTACGCTCAATTCCGGCGTGAGCCTGTTCTCTGCCGCCGAGGATGTGAACGTCTACGACAGGCTGGGTGCCTATTCGGATCAGGCGGTGGCGTATCTCTTCAATCTGCTCGATCAGATCCCGGGCCTGGGCATCAGCGCCATCACGGGCGTCTCCGGGCAGATCATCATTCGCCACGCCAATGCGACGGTCTCGCTGACGGATGCCACCATCACGAGCAGTGGCTCCGTGACCATCGCCTCGAGCGCCAGCTCCGATTCCTCGCTGCAGACGGTCTCCCTGAACGGAATCGGTCCGACCGGAGCTTGGGCGATCTCCATCGGCTATGGGGAAGCCCATGCCACCGCCGAAACGACCCTTGGGGGCAGCACCCGCATCGTCGCCAACGATGCCGTGGACGTCACCTCCAGTGCCGCCACGGGCAGTTTCGTGAAGTCCCGGGCCGCGGGGAACCTCCTGGGTTCCAGCACCCCGACCTACCTGGCTGTCGCCTTCGCGGTCTCCAATACGAATGAGACGTCGCACGTGACGCTCGCCCACAACGCCAGCATCCAGTCGCTGGACGGCAGTGTCAATCTCGGCGCCGAGGGGGAAGTGGAGAACTATTCCTGGGCGACGCCGACGATCTATGAGGATGGCGCCGTGGTGATGGCCTTCGCGCTGGCCTACGACACCGCCGATATCTGGGCGCGAGTGGACGGGACGATCGATGCCACCGGCAGTGATGCGGGCACCGAGGGCACCTTCAGCGCCAGGCCGGGCGACGGCCAGGTCAATTACGGCACCGATATCATTACTCTGGTTGATCACGGCTTCGCCGATGGGGACGAGGTCGTCTATTCGCATGGTGAGGTCGACCTGCCGTTGGGCACCGGCGAGCCGCCGGACATGGGCGGTCTCAAACAGGATGGCACGTACTACGTCCAGGTGATCGATGAGGACCATTTCCGTCTGGCGGCGGCGCCCACGATCGATCTGGATTACGCCAAGATCAATCCGGGCGCCGATCCGGTGCATACTCTGAGCCGGCTGGTCCTCCTGAATTTCGACTCCGCGGGCGTGGACACGACCAACGACTGGATCACCTTCGCCACGCCGCACGGCTTCGCGGGCGGGGAGCTGGTCAAGTACGTCGGCAACCCGGACGGGCCGGTCGTGGGTCTGGTCCAAAACAAGAACTACAAAGTCCAGCGGGTGAGCGCGACGACCCTTCAGCTCCTCGACCCGGCCAACGGCGATGCCGTCGTCGACCTTACCGATGCCGGCACGGGCGGGCAGGCATTCTACTACGTGACCGGCACGCGATCATTCACGCCGGTCACGGCCGTGAACTCGGACACCAACACGATTACCTTCACGTCGCCGCATGGCTTCCATACCGGCGACCCGATCATCTACCCTATCGATCCCACCATCTCGTATTCTCAGCCGAAAGCGCCGGTGGCATTCACCGGCGGGCTGAGCATTATTGACGACCATACGATCGGAATCGACGGTGATCAAACGCCTCTGATTGCCGCGGGAGCCGGTGCGACGGTAACGGTCGGCAGCTCGTCTGCTACGGCTGCCGTCGTGTCCGCCGCCTACGATTCCGTGACGAACACCACCAGCGTGGTGCTCGATCACTCGGTGGTGGCTGCCCCGCTGACCGGTGTTACATTCGAAAGAACGGGGACGGTGACGCTGAACGATGTCCCCCTCGACGGCCTCAGCGACGGCTCCGTGTACTTCATCGTCAAGGTGGACGACTACACCGTTCGACTGGTGGCCAGCCAGCAGGCGGCGGAAAAGGCGACGCCCATCGATCTGACGCAAGCCGTCGACCTCTTGGGCACGGGTCTGGGCCAGGCGCACAGTCTCCGAACCGCGGGTACGCAGACGGGCATCGGCATTCACGCCGGCTTGGGGGCCGCCAACCTCATCAATGCGGGGGCGGTCCTCACAGGCGATGAGTTCTCGTGGACCACGGCGGTCGAGGAGGGAATCGCTGGCAACCTCGAGCAGTTTGTTGCCTGCGGAACCCAGATCGCCCAGAAGATCATGGGCCAGCAGCCGGCGAGCAGCCCGACGCAGGCCGGCACTTCGTTTGGCATTGCCGGGGCGATCGTCGTCAACTATGCGAACCACGACGTGCAGGCTATCGTCGGCTCGTCGGCGCGGCTGGCCTCCAGCCGGGACATTGGGGTCGTGGCGGAGATCGAGGAGTCCTCGCAGGCCTCCGCGTCCGCGGAGGCGAGTAAGCCGGAGGACTCCAATGCCGCGGCGGCTGTGGCCGTGTCGGTCGCGATCGGTTATTTCGACAACCACGCCGAGGCGATTGTCGACAGCGGCGCCGAGTTGGACGCCACCAATGCGATCTACGTGGAAAGCAGCGTCACCCTCCCGTTCCTGATCTCCAATCCTCTGTCGGTCATCAATCCACTTGATTACCTGGCGCAATGTGGGCCGGAGGGCTGGGGTTACTTCATGGATGGGACGCTGGGATTTGCCTCGGGCCTGTTCAACTCGTTTATCGAGAGTTCGGCCAGCCAAGCCAAGGTCAGCGGCGGCGGCTCGTTCGCGATCGACATCTACATCAACCACTCCATCGCGAAGATCCGCAGCGACGCGCAGATCAACCAGAACCCGGACGCCCGGTTCCGCACGGGGGACCAGACGGTCGAAGTGACCGCCGAGACCCAAATGGATTTTGTCCGTGCGGTCGGCGTTGGTGGAATCAGCCTCAACATCAGCGGCGGCGTCGAGGCGTTCACGACCGGTCGCTCGAGCGGCGTGCTGGAGGGCCTCGAAGAGCTTATCACCCCGTTTGGGGCCGAGGGCGATAAGGGAGGAATCGGCGCCTCGTTCGTCGTGGTGGTCGATGACAACACGACCGAAGCCGCCATCGAAACGGGGGCGAAGGTCCATACGGGCTGGTCTCGGCATTTCAACCCGGCCGACGCAGGCGTGGTCGCCTCCAACTGGATCACCCTCAGCGATGTGTTCGACCTGCCGACGGGGACGGCGGTCATCTACCGCAAGGACCCGGCCAGCACCGCGATCGGCGGTCTCGAGGACGGCAAAACGTACTACGTCATCGGCGATCCGGGGAATCCCAACCGGATCCAGTTGGCCGCTTCCGCGGCGGCCGCGGCGGCCGGAACCGCCATCAGCCTGAACCCGGCGGCAGCCAGCGGCGCGGTACACCGTCTGCTGAAGACCGAGGCCGAAGGCCTGGCGCTGAGTGCCGGTATCCGCATCTTCGATTTCGACTTCTCCGAGGCGGGGGCCAGTGGCAGCACGTTCGGCGTCAGCGGGGCTTTCTCTATCGGGATCGGCGATAGCAAAACCCATGCTCATATCGATTCGGGCGTCGTCATCGACAGCGACGGAGACATTGCGATTTCCGCGACGGACGACCTGACCCGCATCCTCGTTACCGGTGGCGTCGTTTCCGGGGCGAACATCGGCGTCGGTGTCTCCGTCTCCCTCAATCTGTTGACCCGGGACACTCAGGCCTACATCGGGACGGAGTTGGGAAATTCCCCTGGCACGGCGGGAACGGAGATTCATGCCGCCGGGGCGATCGAGATGAATGCGGAATCCACCGGCAGCCTCTGGACGGCGGCCTTGGCCGCGGCGGTTCCGGGAGCGCCGCCGCAGGAGAAAACGGTCGCGAACAATCAGAGCGCCCAGAATGCCCCGTCCACCGCCACGAGCGCCTTGGGCGGCGGTGGTGGCGGAGGCAGCCAGAACCAGGTGAAGATCGGTGTCGGCATTGCCGGCGACGTGTCCATCAATGTCCTTGATGAGAAGACTTGCGTCTACATCAACGACGCGGGGCTCATCGATACAGACGAGGCGCTGACGCTTTCGGCCCTCAGCGATAGCGCGATCTGGTCTCTGGCCGGGGCGGTGGCCATCGTGATCAAGGGAAACCAAACCTCGGTGGGCATTGCCGGCTCGCTCAGTGCGAATATCCTCACGGGCCAGACCAGTGCCTTCATCGCCGAAGCGACCGTCTACGCCGGGTCCATCACGATTGACGCGCAGCGCAAGGGCGGGATTCGCTCGCTGACGGCGGCCGGATCGGGTGCCCCGCTCAAGTCGGGAATCGCGGTGGCCGGCTCCATCTCGGTCAACGTCGTCCTCGACGATGTCGAGGCGTACCTGTCGGACGTGAACGCCATAGTCGGTGGGGACTGCTCCATCACGGCCCAGAGCGAGGCTACGATCATTGCGGTCGGTGGCGCGGTGGGCTTCGGGGGCCGGGCCGGTGTCGGCGTCGGGATTGCCATCAACGTGATGGGAGACGACGCAGAGCCCAGTGTCACACGGGCCTCCATCGAGGGTTCGAGACTCACCATCACGGATGGGACCCTGGAGCTTTCCGCCACGAATGAGAATCCCTCGACCGAGGCCCGCATTATCTCTATTGCGGCTTCGGTGGGAGTCGGTAACGGTCCGCAGAGCGTGGCCGGCGCCGGCACGATCTCGGTGAACATCATCACGAACGACACGCTCGCTTATGTCACGAGCTCGACCATTGTCGAGCTGCCCGGCGACCCGGGCGTGCTCGCTACCGAGATCAAGGCGAAAGACACCTCCGGGATCATCTCGCTCAGTGGCGCCGTCGGCATCTCCAAGCAGGCTTCCATCGGGGTGGCGATTGCCTACAACGAAATCGACAATGATGTCCGGGCGTATCTCGACTATGTGAACCTCACGGAGGACGGCGCGCTGACCATCGATGCCCAGTCCCAGGCCGTGATCGGCGGGGCGGCCGTAGGAGTTGCGGTCGCTGCCAGCGGTCCTCTGGCCGGGGCCGGCTCCCTCATGATCAACGTGATCAATGATACGACTGACGCCCATATGGCCAATACTCTGGGCGCCTCATCGAGCATCACCTGCGGCGGCATCACGCTGCATGCCAACGATGGCTCGGTCATGGTCTCGATTACCGGCGGCGTGGCCGCGGCTCCCGGTGGTTCCGTCGCCGTCGGGGCCGCCCTCAGCTACAACTTGATCCAAAACAGCATTGAGGCGTACATCGACCATGTCAGCGTCGAGGCTCTGGGAACCTCCTCCGTCGATATCTCGGCCACCTCGACCTCGTTGCTGATCGCGCTGGCCCTGGCCGGAGCTGGGGCACAGGGCTTTGCTCTGGGCGGGTCGATTACCGTCAACTCCGTTGCTAATGGTGCGGACGCCCACATTCTCGGGGCCACCGTCAAGGCGCCGGGTGGCAATGTCAGTGTTATCTCAGGAGACCAGAGCACGCTGTTTGTCGTCGCCGGTGCGGCGGCCGGGTCCACGGGCGGAGCGGCGGTCGGCGCTTCGCTGGCCTACAACTATCTGGGCGGCAGCTTCAACGGGGCCAATCCCAGCCCCATCGAGTACAACGACAGCATGGAGGGCACGGTGACGCCGCGGCTGGGCCGGCAGTTCAATCCGGGCTCACCGATCAGTACGAGCGATGACACTATCGACTTCGGATACTCGCACGGACTCCAGACGGGCGATGCGGTCGTTTACCGCAAGGGCAGCGGCTCGGCCGTCGGAGGATTGGTGGACGGGACGACGTACTACGTCATCAAAATCAGCAGCGAGACGATCCAACTGGCGGCGACCCTGGCCGATGCCCAGGCAAGCGACCCCGTGGCGATCAATCTCACCTCCAAAGGTACCGGCACCGGGCATAAGCTGGAGTTCGGGACGCGGACGCTGAACCTGGACCCGAGCGTGAGCGTGTCCGGTAATACGATTGACTTCGGGCGAGTCCACGGCTTCGAGACGGGCCAGGCGGTCATCTACAGCAAAGGTTCCAGCAGCAACACGGCCGTCGGTGGCCTGACGGACGGACATACCTACTACGTGATCAAGGTGAGCGATACGGCGATCAAGCTGGCACAGACGCAGGCGCAAGCGACGGCGCCCAGCCCCACAGCCATCAATCTCACCTCGACGGGCAGCGGCACCGGACACATGCTTGAGCGCGACCCCGAATCCATGACCAAGAACAAGATCACGGCGTACATCGAGAGTTCGGAGGTCCTTGCCGGCGGGGTCTTGATCGTCCAGGCCGGGTTCGAGTCGCCTGCCAATCTGCCCGATCCAACGCCCGAGGTCACCCGGGAGGTGAAGGTTTTCGATCCGGCGGACGCCGTGGATACGACCGAGCACACGATCGACTTCGGTTTCGAGCACGGCCTCTCGGACGGCCAAGCGGTCCTCTACAATAAAGGGGGAGCCGCTAACACGCCCATCGGTCTGCTCACGGACAACACCACCTACTACGTGATTGTGGTGGATGGGACGACGATTCAACTGGCCGCCACGAAAGCGGATGCCGAGGCCAAGTCACCGATCCTGATCAACTCCACCGGCACGGGCACCGGCCACACGATCAGGCTGGACGCCAAAACCTTCAATCCGGCCACCGCCTTGGACGTTCGCGAGAACACCGTCGACTTCGGCTTCGACCACAACCTGCGGGACGACCAGGCCGTGGTTTACCGCAAGGGCCTGGATGCGAACACGCCCATCGGCGGGCTCGTGGACGGTCACACGTACTATGTTGATGTAGTGGACGACACGACGATCCGGCTCCGGACCTCACCTGGTGGGAGCATCGTTTCGCTCACCTCCAAGGGCACGGGCACCGCTCACGTCATCGAAGGGCTCAACAAGTTCGATCCCGATTCTGCGGTGGACGAGGGTGATAAGACCATTGACCTGGGTGTGGACCATGGGCTTGCCGTCGATGACAAGGTTGTTTACCACGCCGGCAGCGATGAGCTCGCCATCGATGGCCTGGCGGACGGCGCGACCTACTACGTGGTCTATGTCCACGACCATAAGATCAAGTTGAGCAAAACCGAAGGCGGCTCGGCCATCGCCATCGGTCTCAACAGCCATCATTCCTATACCAGCGACCATAGCATCGGCAAGGAAATCGAATTCACGCCGCGCGACACGGTCAACACGACGGACGACATCATCACGTTCAGCCACGCGCACGGCCTCGTGACCGGGCAATTCGTGATCTACCGCAAGGGCGCCGCGGGCAATGAGCCCATCGGCGGGCTGGTTGACGGCAGGACCTACTACGTTATCTGCGTGAGCGATACCAAGGTGAAACTGGCGGCCACCGAGGCCGATGCCTTGGCGGTGACGCCTGTGGCCCTGCACCTGACCTCGCGGGGCACCGGCACGAGCCACAGCCTCGCGGTCAACCCGCCGCAGGTCGATATGGGCATCGCTAACATCGACTTGCCTGCCTCGATCACCTCGCAGCTCGTGAGCATCACCGTGGCGGGAGCGGGCGGCAATGACTTCGCCCTGGGTGGTGCCATCTCGCTCAATCTCATCCGCAACAGCGTGGACGCCCACATCAGCGATACGCCCACGGGCAAAGAGGTGCGGGCGGATGGCGCGATCACTGTCGCGGCCACCGACACGTCCAAGCTCGGCGTGGGCGCTGCCGGCTTCGCAGGGTCGGGCACTGCGGCCGTTGGTGCGGCCGTCGCCTACAACGACATCCGCAACCGGACCACCGCGGCCATCGACGATGCCAAGGTGACTTCGGTCAACGGCGAGGTCCTGGTCAGCGCGACCGAATTGGCCCAGAATGTGAACGTCGCCGTCGGCGGGGCGGGTGCGGGCGAGGTCTCCGTGACCGGCTCGCTTTCGATCAACGTGATCAAGAACACGGACCAAGCCCGCATCGCGGGTGGCTCCGACGTGAATGCCGCCGGTGACGTGACCGTGCAGGCGAAGGATACGTCCTCCCTCTCGGTCATCTCCGGCAATGGCGGCGGGGCGGGCACCGTGGCGGTGGGCATCGCGTTTGCCGTCAATGACGTGGCCAATGCGATCCACGCGACCATTGACGGCTCGTCAGTTCAATCCGTGAGCGGTGATATTGTTGTCGATGCCCAGATGGCTCAGCCTTCGCAGTTGCCGCCTGGCCTCGAGGCCCAGATCGCGGCCTCGGCGGTCAGTGGCGGCGGGGCCGGCTACGTGGGTGTCAACGGCTCGATCACCCTGAACTGGGTCCGAAACGACACCGAGGCGAAGATTGCCAACGTGGGCTCAGGGCAGCAGATCCAGGCCACCAATGGCACCGTCGGCGTTTGGGCGGATGATTCCTCGACGATCAACTCCTTCGTGGGCGCCGGCTCGGGCGCCGGGATCGTGGCGGTCGGCGTCTCCGTCTCGTACAACTACCTCGGCGGCGATCCCCTCGATCCGCTTTCGCACCAGCGCAACCGGGTCGCGGCGGTTATCGAGGATTCGTCCGGTCCCATTACAGCCCAGTCTGTCGAGGCCAAGGCGGCCTATGAAGGTGTCATCAATAACATCACCTTCTCGGGCTCCGGCGCCGGGATCGTCTCCGTCTCCGGCTCGATCGCCCTCAATTGGATTCACAACACCAGCGACGCCCATATCCTGAACTGCGATAACATCACCGCCACGGACTCGGTCCTCGTCGAGGCACGCGACACGAGCACGATCCGGGCGATCATGCTCCAGGGCAGCGGGGGAAGTAGTCTGTGGCGAGCTTCTTTTCGAGAATCTTTTGCGGCTCCGTTGGCTCAATAAGCGCGTCCCATCGTCGCAGGCACGTTGTAATAGATTATTCCACCGACACTTAGCGAGAATTGGTGACATTGTCGAACCCAAAAGTGTCTCGGAAAAAAAGTCGTAAAAATACGTATTTATACGGATAGACAGCTTCAACATTCTTCTGTAACCTATATGCCAGTTTCACTCGCCCAAGGAAGGAGTGGGCTATTACGCTGAAGGCGTAGAACGCCGTTGCGGGATTGTTTCCCCGTGAGGGGTTAGCTGTCCTGCCGTAGGGAGCGTGGAGCAAGGTGTTGAAGGACCTTTGGAGTTGGGTGGGGGGAAAGAGACCGCCTGACAGAAAGGCAGACTCAGAGGGACTGCCTACATTTGAGCAGCTTGAGCCCCGAGTGCTCCTTAGTGCTGATTCCTTGTCCGCACAGCCGCTCGCCTCGCTCGAAACGCCTCGCCAAGAGCAGGTGATTCTCGTCAATGTGCATGACGGCGAGCAGCGCGAGACGGCCCCATCTCCGATGCTAACCATCGAATTGACCTCGCCTTCGGATGTGGCTCTGCCGCCGCCGTGCGAAGCGCAAAACGGCGTCCTGGATCTTGCCGCCGTCACGTCCGATCTCACGATCACGGTTTGCCAGGATGGCACGGTATCCGTCGATGACGGTCTCCACGCGGTGTCGGGCCTCCGCGGGGTGGAGAGGATCGTCGGAGGCGGAGGGAGCGATACTCTGATCGGGCCAGCGGGGGATACCACGTGGCAGATTACCAGTCGAAACGCCGGGACTGTGCTCGGCGTGGTCTTCGAGAACGTCGAGAATCTCCAGGGGGCTCCTGACAATGAGGATACCTTTGTCTTCGCCGAAGGTGGCAGCATCAGCAGCGTTGTGGACGGGGGGGCGGGCGGCTTCGACAGCATCGTGATTCAAGGCGGAGGATCCGATCCGATTGTGGTCGATCATACGGGCCCGGATTCAGGAGCGATCTCACGCGGCATGAGCCTCGTTTCCTACACCGGCCTCGAGCCAGTGCTTGTTGACGCCGACCCGGGCGTCAACATCACATACAATCTCCCTGATGTTCCTGCGGTTGGTGACACGGTCGAATTGCGCCTGGTGAGCGGCACCAGCTTCATCCTTGATAGTCTGAACAATACCTTTGAGGATACGACCTTTGCCGATCCGGGCGCGGGTGCAACAGTCACCATAAATCTCCGGGCTGGCGACGACACCATTACCGTCAAAAACACCCTTGCGGCCGCCTTGGTGATCAGCGGTGGCACCGGCAACGACACGCTCTCGCTGAATGGCGCGGCCGCGACCCTCGCCTCTGACGGTTCCTCCGTGACGGTGGGGGGCAAAGCGATTGCGATCAGTAGCGTGGAGCCATATTATCAACGCGAACTTCGCCATCGCCTCCACCTGGCAAGCCCAACTCATGGACGGCTTGCAGCACCTGGTGGATTGGAGTGATGCGCTCGGCCAGTTCGGGAAGATGGCAACGGCCCTCCCGGGTTTCGCGCAAGACCTGACCCAGTTCTTCACCAACGAGGCGGACAAGCAGATTCTGGCACAGAACGGGGTAGTGCGAGCCGAAGCGAGCGTGGGCGGCCTTCTCGACCTCAAGGAGGCGTTTGCCCAACTCAGGAAACGCTTTCAGGACTACTTCGACAGCGTGGGCATGGGGAACGGTACGGTTCCGGGCCTGCTGAGCTATCTGCAGAGCTGGGCGCCCGGTTCTATCAGCCATGCGTTTCCCACCGACCCGAATCTGGTGCTGCCCGGGATGATCAAACTGGGGGACCTGACGCTGACGCTGACCCCAAACATCACCGTGGCTCCCGGCTCCCAAAAGATCGAAATCACGCTGGCATACAGCGTCAACCGAACCACGCAATTCTCTGTAGATCTCGGCTCGAAGTCCAAGGCCGAGCTCCTCGGCTTGTCTTACAACGCCACAGCCACAGTTGGTGTGACGGGGCACTTGGACGCCAACCTGGTGGTGGGTGTGACCATGGACGCGGCGCCTGCCTTCTCGCTCGATGTTAACAGCCTCAGCGCGACCGCGACCGTGGCTGCCACCGGGCTCAACGCCGGGGTGGAGATTGGCTTCCTCGGCGCCCAGGTCAACGGCGGCTCCATCACCCTGAACGCCGGACTGGCCGTCAGCTTCAAGGTCAGCTCTACCGGCCTGACGATCACGCAACTCGATCCTAGTCTCACGCCGGTGTCGAACCTCATCAATGACTGGAGTACCTTGTCGAGTTCCCTGGATCTTCAATTGCCGCTGAGCGTGACCACCGGCTTCGGGTTCACGCCTCTCGGCCTCAAGATCACCGGGGGCAGTACCAACGTGTTTGGTGGCGGGGCGTTCGCGGTCAACCTCAACGACGTGGATTTGTCGGACGGCGACAATATCGCGGCCATTCTGAGCTTCAACAGCCTCACGCCCCAATCGGTCGTGGGACTCCTGGGTCAACTCCAGAGCTGGTTCGGCCAACTCCAGAAGGCCGCGTCGGGAGGGTCGTTCCCGTTGTTGGACGCGCCCATCCCCTTCACGCAAGGTAAGACCCTGGGGAGCATCCTCAATCTTTCCGGGGCGTTCGGCAGCAATCTCCTCGACCTGATCCGGACTATCGACGCGGTCACGCAGACTGTCAAGAGCATCGACTTCACGGACGCCCAGAGTCTCCAGATGGCGTTGGCGTCTATTCTCGATACGGGTCTCGTCAGCTACGACCAGACGACAAAGGAACTCGTCTTCGACGTCAAGTTCTCCGATTCTTTCAGCCAATCGGTTCCCCTGGATCTGAATCTCAATCTGGCGCCGTTGGCGGACCTCTCGACCGCCGGCAACGTCACGCTCGGCGGGGCTGCCACCCTGGACTTTTCCTTCGGTTTCGATCTCGACCCGACCTCCGCTGTTGCCGTGACCGCGGGACTCCAGGCGAAAGTGGTAGGCGGCCAGACCATCTACGTGGCGCCTACGCCCTCCGATGGGACCTTGAGCGGTAATGCCACGTTCTTGCTCGACCTGGGTCTCACCGACACGATTAACGTGACGGTGACAAAGAAGACCAACAACAGCATCGCCGACTTGGTTACCGATATCCAGAGCGCGATCGATGCGGCTCTCACCGCCGCAGGCATCACGGGTCAGAGCGTCACCGTTGGTGTAACTCCGAGCAACCTTATCACGCTAACGGCCGCGGGCACGAACGTTCTGAGGATCAGGAACCTCAATGCCGTCGCGACGGCTGAACTTGGCTTCGTGGAGAACCAGATCGGCCGGGGCCTTTCCGACCTCGTCTTCATCAAGAACGGCTCCGTCAGCGCGAACGTCAGTCTCACTGCGAGCGGGCTGGGAGCGTCAGCCCGTCTGGGCTTCATCACGATCGCAACCACAGGCAATACTGTGGACCTCTCCGCCGGGGTGTCCTTCAGCCTCAAAGACCCCAAGACCAACGCCGACGACGGGCGCATCGACCTCAAAGAGCTTTTTGGGGCGGTGACGAACCCAGCCGAGCTGGGCGCCTTGCTGAACACCCATAACATCACGACCACGAAGGCGGAGGTGGACCTGAACAATGTCCAGGTGACGCCTGACATCTTCAATCTCAATGCCGCCTTGGGTTTGGGCAAGGCCATCAAAGTCGTGATAGCCGACATCACGGATGTGGCGGCGAGTCTTAGTGTGGACACCAGTGCCGTCGCGGCCGTCCTCGACGCGTTCAAGGAGGTGAAGTTTGACGACGTCTGGGGTGCATTGGACAAGATCAAGGGGTATGTCCAGGGCCTTGATATCTCCTACCTGAAGGACCCCCTGCCCGTGCTCAACGTGAGCTTAGGTTCCATCCTGGACTACGCCGACAAGTTCGCCGGCTTCGTCAATGACTTCAAAACCAATCCCGCCGGCTCGGTGCAGATGCTGGAGCAGCGGCTTGAGGATGCCTTGGGCGTGCCGGCCGGAAGTCCTCTCGTGGATCTCGGGTACGACGCTCTTGCCAAGCAGTTGAAGATCGATCTCGAGCTCTCCCGGCAGTACAGCGGCGCGCTGCCGATCAAGTTCGATATCGGCGGGGGCTTGGGGGCCCTGGGCGGGTCCGCTGGGCTGTCGGTCGGCGCTGGTGTTACCCTGGCCCTGGACCTGGGAATCGCCTTGACCTCGCCGTCCTTCGATGTCAGCGTTTATGACACCTCGAAGCTGGAGTTCACGTTCCTGGCCAAGGGGAGCAACCTCAATTTCACCGCAGCCCTGGGGCCGCTCGGTCTATACGTGGTGAACGGCACGGCGGTGATCGACAAAGACGGCAACGCCGCGACCCTCGACCCGGCGACGTTTGGCGTCACTCTTCAGAGCGACGCCACCGACCACCGGTACAGCATCAGCGAGCTGCCTGGCGCCCTGACCGCCAAGCTGACCGGCGCCGCCAATCTCGCGCTCCCCATCTATTTCCCAACCTCCTCTGCCTACGTTACGACCATCGGCGTAGCCATTGCGGACCTGAGCAACTTCCCCGCCAGCATGACCGTGACGCCGTCCGACTGGAGCAGCGTGCTGAACAACCTGGTGAGCAATCTGAACATCTTCAACACGTTGCCCCTGGCGGTCGAGGGGATCGATCAGTTGCTCGCCGGCCTCCAGGGCGTGCTGAACGGCAAGCTCTTCGGGATCGACCTGCCCCTCATCGGGGATCACCTTAAGGAGTACGCCAATTTCCTTGAGGACTTCCGGGAGGGCGTGGTCGCGAAGATCCGGGACGCGGTGGAAAAGGCGCCGACGTGGGGGGCGGAAGTCGTTCAGGACGCCCTGTTCGCAGCCTTTGGCCCCGCCGGTCTGGACCTCTTGCAGGACGGCGATGACGCCGGCACCAACGTGACGGAAGCGGACATCAAGGTGATCTTCTCCCCCGACCCCACGAACATTCAGGATATCAAGTGGGATATGAAGCTTGGCGACGATTGGAACAAGGCCATCCCGCTGGGGTTCGATCTCGGGCTGCCCGCGCTGGGGCTGAAGGTCGACGGCGGCATCAATCTCCACCTCTTCTGGAGCCTCGATTTCGGGTTCGGTGTGAACACGACCGATGGCTTCTATTTCGACACCTCGGGCGCTCTGGCAGGCGGCAATCCGGAAGTCACGGTGGGCGTGGACATCACCGCTCCGAGCCTCAAGGCCACCGGGTCGCTCGCTTTCCTGCAGCTTGATGCCGAGGACAACGGGTCGAAGCTCAGCGCCAGCTTCGACGTCGATGTTACCGGCGACGGCGGGGATGGAAAGCTCGCCTTGGCGGAGCTCGGCAATCTTGGGGTGGAGGCGGCCCTGAAAGTGGGAGATCCCGGCGCCAGTCCCGATCAGGATGAGGTGAAGCTCAAGCTCACCGCCAGTTTCGGCGGAAACACCTCTTTCCCACGCCTCATGGCGAACTTCGGCTTGGACTGGGACTACCAGTTCAACCTCGGAGGGAGTACCACCTCGCCCCCCGCGGACGACCTGAAGGTGAGCTTCGACGACGTCCGGCTCGACATGGGTTCCTTCCTGTCGGAGTTTGTCTCCCCCATCATAAAGAAGGTGGACCAGTTCATGTGCCCGCTCACCTATGAGTTGCCCACCGTCAACGCCTCGTTGGCCGACATCCTGACCGAGCCGATACCCGTGATCAGCCAGCTCATGCGTGAGGACATCACTCTGGTGGATGTTGCGGCCTGGATTGGGGCCATCCCTTCCATCGCGGTGCCTGGGATCAAGGCGGCGCTTCAGGTGGCCATCAAGATTCATGAAATGGCGTCCATGACGGATTTCAACGCCGGCAACGCCGTGCTCAGTCTGGGCAGTTTCAAGATCGCCGGGGATCAGCTCCTGAATTCCCAGCTCAGCAGCACCGACCTGAGTCTGACCGACGTGGTCACGAACTCGCAAACCTGGCTGGAACAACTGAAAGGCGTGCTCGGGAGCAGTAACGCCTTTGTGAACGGCCTTGAGAGTATGGTGGACTGGGTCATCGATGGAGTGAATCTCAAGGATTATGAGCAACAAGTGGGGAAGGTGGAGTTCAAATTCCCCATCTGGGAGGACTACACCAAGGCGTTCGGACTGCTTTTGGGCAAGGACGTGGATTTGGTGGTACTCGATCTTCCCAAATACGAATTTGCCTTTCAATTCAGGCGGTCCTTTCCCATCTACCCTCCACTCTTCGCCGTGATTTCTGGAGGCGCCGGGATATCCTTTGACTTCGGGTTCGGATACGACACGTATGGGCTCCGGCAATTCGCGGCGCACGGCTTCAAAGCCCCCCTTGACATCTTCAAGGGTTTCTACGTGAACGATTTCGACTCCAACGGTGTCGACGTGCCCGAGATTGTCTTGACCGCATTCCTGGCGGCCGGGGTGGAGCTGAATGCCATCGTGGCCAGCGCCGGGGTGGAAGGCGGCTTGTTCGCCGAGATCGATCTGAACTTGCACGATCCAGTCTCGGACGGCAAAGTCCGCATTGACGAGCTGATGTCCGACCTGGAAAACGGCTACGACTACTTCGCCAATGACCAGGGACTCGGTCCGCTCCTGGGAGCGGCGCTGGCGCCCTTCGGTCTCTTTGACATGACGGGGAAACTGGAGGCGAAGCTGTACGCCTACATTGAGGCCTTGTGGGGGCTGTGGCGGAAGGAATTCAACATCTTCGGTCCGGTGACGTTGCTCAACTTCGATATCAGCATCCCCAGAGACCCCGTGCTGGCATCGGATGTGGATCCAAAGTCCGGAGGCGGCGTCGGTGTGCTGCGACTGCACATGGGACCGTTTGCGAAAGACCGCGCCAATGGTGATGTGACCGATGGGGCGGAAGACTTCACCGTCGAGCACGTCTCGGGGACGGCCACGGACGAGACGGTGAGAGTCACCTTTAGTGGCTACTCCAAGGAATACGAGCATATCAGCCATATCCTCATCGAAGCCGGCGCTGGGAATGACAAGATTCACTTCACGAAAGGCATCCTGGCCACAGCGGACATCGACGGTGGCGGCGGAGATGATGCCATCGACCTGTCCGGCGCGACGGGCGCTGCCCTCATCCACGGCGGGATGGGGCGAGACACCATCACCGGCGGCGCTGGGAACGATGAGATCTACGGCGACAGCGGCGACGATACGATCTATGGCGGTCCCGGCGTGGACCACATTTATGGCGGCGACGGAGACGACACGATCTACGGTGATAATGGGGCGGGAGGCGCCGATGCCGGTGACTTCCTCTACGGTGGCGCGGGCAACGACTCGATTCACGGAGGCAAAGGCGACGACACCGTCTACGGGGAGACAGGCGCCGACCATCTCTGGGGCGACGACGGGGCGGACACGATTTACGGCGACCCGGTGACGTTCGAGAACAAAGACGGCAAAGTGCGCTTCAAGCTCTCCCCGGACGGGGCGGACGACTTCCTCTATGGCGGTGGCGAAAACGACACCCTTTACGGCGGCGCGGGCAACGACACGATCGAAGGCAACGCGGGCGACGACACCATCTACGGTGGCATCGGGAACGACACAATCGACGGGGGCGCCGGGATGGACGTCATCCTCGGCGACGGTGGCACGGTAGATCGCAGCGGCGCGTTTCCCGTGGTTGTACTCTCCGACGGGCTGGGGAACGACACCATCCACGGCGGTGACAATACGGATTACCTTTACGGCGGCCGAGGAGCCGACACGCTTTATGGGGATGGGGGCAACGACTTCATCTACGGCGGCGCCGAAGGCGACAGCCTCTTCGGTGGGTCCGGGGATGATGTGCTGAGCGGCGAGGGGGGTGACGATACGGTCCGTGGCGGTGACGGGGTCGACCGCATCTACGCCGGCTTCGGATCGGACGATCTCGACGGCCAGAAGGGCAGCGACCAGTACTACATCTACACGCGCGGCGGCTCAACGACCAGCCTGACTCTCGCCTACGACAGCGGTCCCCTTGGCGATTTCGATTCCCTGACCGTCAACGGCACCAGCGAAAATGATGTCTTCCTGCTCCGTGCGATGGCGGACGCCTACATCCCGACCTTGGACAAATTGCACATCCTCATCGAAAAGACGTTCAAGCTGGGAGGAAGCGACGTCCTGGGAGCCTTGAAGCAAGCCATTACCAGAGCCTATGGTCCCAATGCCGTGCCGGCGGGGATGCTCACCGCCCTCGCAGCGCAGTACGCCTCGACCCCCACGGACGTGAACCTCCTGAAGACGTCGATCGATGGCTCTTACGTTCCGAGTCCTACCGCGACGGCCTTTGTGGCGAAACTCAACAGTGATGGGGAGGACGTCGAGCGAATCAACTATCGTAACATCGAGGCCGGCACGCTCAACACCCTCTACGGCAATGACCACGTCGCCTCCGACGACACGCAGGCAGGCTTCACGGTCAACGGCGGCGAGGGCAACGATCGCTTCCAGATCGGCCAAGTCTTCAAGTCGCCGCGGGATGACAACCCCGATACGGCCAATGTCGCGCCCGATGACATCTTTGCGACCCTCGAGATTACCCGCGGCTGGCTTTCCCGCGGCATCAGCAAGCCGATGACCATCAACGGCGGCAACGGCAACGACCAATTCGTCGTCTTCCACAACACCCAGACGCTGACGTTGAACGGCGGTGATGGCGATGATGACTTCACCGTGCGGGCCTTCGCGCTGGCGGGCTCGCTGGATAGCGAGCGAGCGCGGACCGACATGAAAGGTGACGCGGGGGCGGATACGATCCGGTACGTCATCAACGCGCCGGTGGCGATCGACGGGGGCGACGGCTTTGACACCATCATTGTGATCGGCACCGAGTTCAGCGACGATATCGTGATTACCGACCGAGGTGTCTTTGGCGCGGGCCTGAACATCAATTACGCCAACGTCGAGAAATTGAAAGTGGATGGTGCGGAAGGGGACGATCGCTACTTCGTTCTCTCCACGGATGCCAACATGGTCACGGAGATCGATGGGGGGCTGGGCAGCGATTCCTTCTTTGTGGGAGGCAGCCCAACGGACGCCCCCATCTACGTGACCGCGAACGATTTGCGCGGGTACAACGGCATCATCAGCCAGAGCATCGAGAATACGGGCACCGAGTACGATCGCACGCTGATCGACGCCGTGGTTGCCAACGTGGCTGACCGTGACGAGTGCTTTATCGTGGTCACTGAATCGGGTGGCGTCTCGACCGTGACGGAGGACATCACGGCGGCGACCGCCGGCGTCCCGGCGGAGGGCTGGGAGTACGATACCTATGCGATCACCCTGACCCGCGCCCTGGCGCCCGGTGAAATCGTGACGATCGATGTGCTTCCGCCGGAGCCGACCCCCGAGGACAAGGCCAAGGGATACAAGATATTGGAGTTCTGGAATGGGGCCAACTGGGTGAGCGGTCTCAAGCTAACGTTCACCACAGCTGGCACCCAGACGGTGATATTCCGTGCCGCGCACGATGCCGTGAGCGAGGGCAGACAATTTGCCGTGATCGGCCATGCGGTCACCAGCCGGATCGGAGGCACGACCCCCGGTCCTTACGACGGCGTCGCCACGCGCAGCGTCAAAGTGCAGATCAACGATGACGACCGGGCCGGCGCTATTGTCACGCGGACGAATCGGCCCCTCCAGGTCATCGAGGGGGGCATGACTGCCCAATACGCCGTCGTTCTGACGCGTGCCCCGTCGGCGAATGTGACGGTGGCCCTTGACGTCAGCCCCACCAACCAGGTGACCCTCTCCGGAACGACCTTGTTGCCGGACAACACCCTCGTCTTCACTGCGTCCAACTACAACACGGCTCAGTTCGTTATGGTCACGGCTGTGGATGACGCCACGAGGGAAGGCTTCCATACCGCCTATATCTCTCATGTGCTGAGCAGCACCGATGTGGACACGACGGCCCACCGAATCCGCTACCAGCTTGACGGCGACCCGACTACTCCCACGGTGACGGACGATATTCCTCTTTGGGCACCGCTCGATACACTGCTCCTCGAGGATCGGCCGGTCGGCGGGTCGGTCACAGTGTGGGTCGGCGGTCTGGTGCGTGCCTCCGGCTCCTTCTTGGTGGCGGGGAACACGCTTGTGTTCTTGGGTCCCGACGGCACTACCCCTCAACCTGTGACCGGGAAGGTCGAAGTGGAGTACGACTATACGGTGCCCGGCTACAACGAGGTCTCGGCCGATCGCCAGGTGGTCAAGATCGCCGACAACGACGTGCCGAGTGTCATGGTACTGGAGAGTGACGGTTCGACGGACGTGGTGGAGGGCGGCGCGACCGACACCTACCAAATCGTGCTCACCAAGCAGCCCAGCGCTGACGTCACCATCCGCCTCGACTCGATCGACACACGGACCGGCGGCGTGGACCCGGACACCCTCCAGTCCATCGCCAAGTTCGGCAAGCATGTGTACGTCAACGGCGGGCTTTCCGCTACGCTGGTCTTCACCTCATCCAATTGGAGCACGCCGCAGACCGTGGCCGTCTCCGCGATCGCGGATGGGGCCGTCGATGGGGATGAGATCCAGGCCTTCGTGCCCAGCGTTCCGACTCTTGACCCGATCAGGGGGGCCCTGTTTGTCGAGGGGGCGGCCGGATCGGGCTCGCTGAGCTTGCCCGCACCCCTCATGCTGCCCGGCGAGAAGAACCTGCGGGCCAGGGATGGACAGGTGGTTTCCTTCACGCCCAGCGCCGTTGGCGGCCTGGGCGCCATCGACCAGATGGTCGTCCACACAGCCGATCTCCAGAACGCCGCCACGAAGCTGGGCCTCACGGACATTGCCGGTCTGCTCGGCAAGACTCTCGAATTGACCGAAGGACCTGGCACGGCGATCGTTCTCGATCCCACGCTGCCAGAGAGCGTGTACGATCGGGCCTGGCTGATTGGGGCTCTGACCGATCTGGGCGGCGGTCTCACGCGGCTTACGATCCAGAACCCGAGCCAAGTCGATTCGGGAAACCCGGCCCTGACCAACCCAGACAACACGAGCTTCTACGCCGTCACGCGTCTGTCGGCCAACTTCTTTGTCGACGAGCGGAAGCAGGTGGACGCCATGTTCGTCTACGATCAGGGCAGCGTGGCCGATAAGACGGGTCGCCTGACGTCTTCGAACGGCTTTGTCGTGGGCTTTACGCCTTTGTCCGGATCCACGGAAACGATGACGGTGAAGACGGCGGACCTCGACGCCGCGACCAAAGGGCTCGCAGGCGGATACCAGAGTGTGATCGGTAGGACTCTTCGGATCACGGTGGGCCCGGGCCTGGACCGCACTTGGCGGATTACTGGCGTAGCCAATGGTCCTTGGGAGACCAAGATCCTCACTTTGGAGAAGATCGGGGGCGCCTCGGCGACGCCGACCAGCCTGAGCGAGTATGCCATCGACGCTACCATCGTCAAAGGGCGTGTCACTGGTCTTGGCATGGGACCGACCGGGATCATCGGCGGCGTCCCACAACCGGGAGCGATCCGCTTTGGTGACCTGGAAACGGTGACCGTCAATCTGGGCGCGGGCCAGGATGACTTGGTCGTGGACTACACGACGATCTCCAAGGATCATACCACCAGACGGGATGCTCCGTTCTTCACCTTGACCACTCTGAACGCGGGACCGGGGGACGATACGGTGACTGTCAACCTCACGGCCGGCCAAGACGGAGCCTTCTCGCTGAATACCGAGGAAGGCGACGATAAGGTTTTTGGCCAGGAATCGACGCTTCCGCTGGTCGTCTTTGGCGGGGATGGCCATGATGAGATCTACGGCGGGTCGGGCGTCAACATCCTTTTCGGCGATCAAGGCCGGGTCGACTACGTGGATGGCGGTGGCTTCATTGTGACGCGCCTCGGCCACACGTGGGCCCAGAACCCGGTAAACCCGCCGGTGAGCTCCGCCAGCAACGGCGACACAAGTGATCCTCGCCCCCGTCTGGTCGATCTCCTCGCGCCGACGAGTGAGTTCCCCTTCCCGGTCACCGACGGCGGACTCGTTGGGCTTTCCGTGCAGGCGATCGGCCCTGGCGGCACGGTACAGTACCGCACGATCGTGGACAACACGGATGCGACCCTCTACGTGGATCAGCCTTGGGATGTGATTCCGGATACGAGCTTCTTCTATCGTATCTCCATGCGGCCGGAGGATCAGACGGACGGTGTCTTCCGCGGCCCATCCGTGATTCGGACGGTGGACAGTTCTGTGGGTGGTAGGGACGTGATTATCGGTATGCAGAGTAATGACATCGTTCTGGGCGGGGCGGACGGCGATACGATCGCCGCCGGCGGCGGCTGCAATATCGTGCTGGGCGACAATGGATTCCTCGATTACGTCGTCGATGATGGCGATCCGTCCGACATCGATCGAATCTGGTCGGTCGATCCGGAGATCGGGGGCGCCGATCAGATCACGACGGGCGATCAGGATGATATCGTCGTGGGCGGGACGGCGGGCGACAGTCTGCTCGTAGGCGAAGGCGACAATATCGTGCTGGGCGATAGTGGCCGGATTACGGCAGCGGTCGGCAATGCCCCCAGATTCGCGGCCTGGGCCCTGACGCTGGGCACGGTCGAGACCGTCGGTTACGACATTGGCGGGAGCGACACGATTACGAGCGGCAGCGGCGCTGACATCCTGTTGGGTGGCGATGAGGGCGATATCATCCAGGCGGGTGAAGGTGATAACCTCGTCTTGGGCGACGATGGGGCGATCTACTACGATCTGGACGGCAATCCCTCGGATATTGACCGGATCACGAGCACCTCAACCGGCCTGGGCGGTGGGGCGGATACGATCGACACCGGCAACGGCGACGACATCATCCTCGGCGGACGGTTCGGCGATGATATCGAGGCACGCGAAGGCGACAACATCGTCATCGGCGACAGCGGCCGCATCACGTCGGCTGTGGCCGACGGCATCCGGCAGATTGCCGGTCAGCCGATCACGCTCGGCTGTATTGAGACGATTGAACCGTCGGATGGCGGCCCCGACACGATCCGGACCCTCTCGGGCCGGGATATCCTTTTCGGCGGCCAGGACAACGACGTGGTCTACGCCGGACGCGGCGACGACATCGTCCTGGGCGATAATGGCCTGGTTCGCTTCGACCTCAATGCCAATCTGTGGACGGTTGATTTGATTCGGTCGGGCGGCGACGGCTTCGGGGGCGATGACGTTCTCTATGCGGACAGTGGCTGTGACATCGCCTTCGGCGGACCCGCCGCGGACTGGGTCTATGGCAACGATGATTCGGACATCCTGGTGGGCGACGATGGCTTTGTCGATGCGGGGCAGATCGTGGCGTATGTGCGGGATAGCGATGGTCCGGATGCGGTCTATGGGCAGGCGGGGGAAGACAAGATCCTGGGCGGCGGGGTCGAGGATTTGCTGGTCGGCGATCATAATGAAGATGGCAGCAGCTCCGCCGCGCCGGGCCGGGAGATCATCGTGGGCGACGGCGGGCGGATCACCTATACCGGCAACAAGTTCGCCTTCGATTCCACCACCTTCATCGAGACGATCG
>Ga0315280_10000258_pt1 | contig 101265 bp, 104 predicted proteins | sample YL17G06_40_MG_FD_203697 | JGI IMG/M metagenome (GOLD analysis project Ga0315280, IMG submission 203697) | Sediment microbial communities from Yellowstone Lake, YNP, Wyoming, USA - YL17G06_40 | ecosystem: Environmental > Aquatic > Freshwater > Lake > Sediment | place: USA: Wyoming | collected...
CGCTGATACCCCCATACAGCGTCGAGGAGATCAAGGAGGGGCTGCGCAGGGTATGGAACCAGTTCTCCGAGTGGGGCGTCACCACGACGCACGACGCGAGCGGATTCGGCGACGCGATCCGCGCCTACCAGCAGCTGCTGGCGGAGGGGGTTCGTCAGGTGAGGACGCTCCTGATGGTGAGCGTCCATCCCCACTCGCCCGAGGGGGTCGACCTCCTAAGGGGGATGTCGGAGCTCGGCATCGAGTCGGGCTTCGGCAACGACTGGCTCAAGGTCATGTCGCTCAAGATCATGGGGGACGGATCGGGCAGCGGCGGGACGGCTGCCGTGTACACATCTCAGCACCGCGGGACGAAGGGTCTCGGCCTGATGACCACAGACCCCGAGGAGATCAAGAGGCTGACCGTCAAGGCGCACGTGGCCGGGCTGAGGGTGAGCATCCACAGCATAGGCGACCGGGGCATCGACCTGGCATTGGACGCCATCGAGGAGGCGCAGCGCCTCAAGCCGATCCAGGATATGCGGCACAGGCTCGAGCACAACAGCGCCTGCACGCCGAGGCAGCTGAAGCGGATCAGGGAGCTGGGCGTGACGCCGTCATCGAGCATCGGCTACATGTGGGGCATCGGTGACGACTACGCCGAGAACTTCGGATCTGAAAGAGTCCGATGGCTTCACCCGCATCGGACGATGAACGAGATGGGCATCGTGGCAGGCGGAAACAGCGACTATCCGGTCAGCGACGGAAACCCCCTGATCCAGATCTACGAGGCCGTGACGCGCAGGACGAGGACGGGACTCGTGGTTGGACCCGAGGAGGCGATCGGCGTCATGGACGCGATTCGGCTGTACACATGGAACGGGGCATTCCTCGGCAAGGAGGAGGATGTGAAGGGGAGCATCGAGCAGGGAAAGGTGGCGGACATGGTGGTTCTCGACAGGGACATCCTCACAGTGCCTCATGAAGCGATCAAGGACATAAAAGTACTGATGACAATTGTCAATGGAAATGTCGTCTACAGGCGCTGAATTAAATGGATCGTCAACGCGTATGTCCGATTATCTATTTACACTATGAGACGAACGGCGCCGAAATGATTTATTATCGGCCTCTTTTTTTTTGGGGGGATTGATTTGGGCTCTTCAAGCTTTAGAGGGGTTTCTCGCACGTAACTCCGAGGGCACTCGCCTTGTACGACGCTTTGACAAAGCCTGCTTCACGTAGGCGACGCATGACCCCTCTGCGCAAGTCTACACCTCGATACCTTGAGCCCGGCTCGCCTGTGTAGTGGAAAATCCGCCCACCGCCTTTTGCGACCTGGAACATCCTGATGTAGAACTCTCTGCCATAGAGGCAGCCTGCCGTAGCGAAGCGTGGCGGATCGTGTATTATACCATCGAAAAAATCTCGGGGTAGCGCATCGATGATATTGAATGCATCCCCCAATATGAGGTGGATGTATTCATCTTGGAACAAACCCCTTGACCACGGGTTCAATTTCGCTATTCGGATGATCTCGGGCCTCAGCTCGATGGATACGACCAGCTCAGCCCCGCGCTCCAAAGCCGCCTGGGCCGTGTAGCCGAGCCCGCTGCATGTGTCGAGGATGCGTCCCTCCCTGATGCCCATGGCTTCGATCTTCTCCATGGCGTCGGCGTCGGGCGTCGTCCCCTTCGTCCTGTGCATGCGTATGCCATCTACCTCCACGGTCGGAGCCCCCGTCGTCGGCACGAGCTTGTAGAGGTGGTCGTCTGCGATCGCCACAGCGCGCAGGCTACCGCTATCTGGAAAGAAGACGAAGTTCTTGCGCTTAACTATTCGCCGGAGGTCATCGAAGCTGATCACGTTTCTGTCGGGAAGCTCAACTCCTTTCTCCATGATTTTGACCGAGGTGCAGGTCAGCCCCAGATCGAGGGATACACTTTCGATGCCTCCGAGGATCTGTTGCGCGGTCGAAGGAGTTATTAGCGGCGGAAACCAAAGTCGCCTGGCCAAATTGACCTCCCAGATCCCATGATGGTCGAGTCGCTTATCAATGGTTATCCTGTGATGATCTTTTCCAGTACGATTTTTGGAATCAATTATCCTTAATCAAACGTCTGACGCATTTCCCATGAACAATCTCTCACACATAGGCGAAAGAACTACATAGCCCAGAGACATTAGAGAACTTGAATGGAATTGTACTCTGAGACTCATTGTCACGTCGATGCAAGAAGCGGCGACGCCGTCGCGAGGGCCCAGAGGATGGGTGTGGAACTCATCCTGACCGCCGGCATCGATCTCGCCTCGTCGGAGGAGGCCATCCAGACGTCGAGGAGATACGAGCCGGTGAAGGCGTGCGTCGGCATACACCCGTGGAACGCCGACCTGTACGGCGACGATACGCGGAGGAAGCTTGAGGAGCTGGCAGGGCACAATGAGGTCGTCGCCGTAAGTGAGATCGGCCTCGACTACGTTGGACGTAGAACGAGGGAGGGCAAGTTCGTCAATGAGGTGGTTGACGAGAACGTTCAGAGGGCCGCGTTTCGTGGTCAGCTTAGACTTGCCGTGCAGATGGACCTGCCCGTGATCGTTCACGACAGGGCGCGGGGTCAGGAGATCCTCGACATCGTCGAGGAGGAGGGGAATGTCGAGACGGGTGTCATCATACACGGGTTCTCCAAGGACTACGATTATGCGAAGAGGTGCGTGGAAAAGGGCATCTGCCTCTCCATCGGCTCGCGTCCCCTGTCCGCTCAGGGAAACGAATCGCTCATCGACGCGATCATGAGGACTCCCCTCGAACATATGGTAATAGAAACGGACTCTGGGAATCCCGAGGGCGTGCTGACCGTCGCCGATAGGATCGCGCAATTGAAAGGGACGACCAAAGAAACGGTGGGCGCCGTCACCACGCGCAATTTGAGAAGGGTCATCGAATGATCAGGCGTTTCATGGTTAGTCTCGGCATGATGAGAGAAATCTAATCCGTCCGACTCATTTGCAGGAAGTGTTTAATCCACCAAGTGCAATATTACGATTCGAACTTGAGGTGGAAAAATGACTTTAGAGTTCATCCTGAACGTGGAGCGGTGGGGCGGCGGTGAGCCCACGGCCGTGGGCGAGGGATACAGCGGCACCTACAAGGGGAGGTATTACTCCCTCCTATACACGCGCGCGGGCATGTTCAGGGGCAACCACATACACCCCAACGTCCAGCACACCCTTCTCCTCGACGGGAAGGGCAGGTACGTCTTCAAGGTGGCCGGCAGGAACGAGGAGCACCGCCTCGAGAAGGGTAAGATATTCGATGTGTCTGCGGGGATCCCCCACATATTTCTGCCAGAAGAAGACTGTCTCACCTTCGAGTGGTGGGAAGGCGACTTCATAGCTGAGGAGTACGACTTCCCCGAGTACACCAAGGCCATCAAGAAAAAGATAGAGGAATTCGACAAAAAAGTGAAAGAACTGAAGAAAGCCAAGAAATAGATTGGAATCACACAAGAATGCATCCGCGTTTTTTTGTCTCATAACAGTTTTTTTCAAAAACGAACCAACGCCCGAAGCTTTGAATGGATCGGTTGGCTCCGTTCGATCGAGCTTTTCCGCAAGTTATATCTCCCCTCCGGGACATCAGTTTAAGGGGTTTTGGAGTTGGATAGGCTCGATCTGGGTGGCTCGCTGGGGAACCTTCCGAGGCTGAGGGACTGCCGCAGGAGGAGGACATCGAGCTCCGATGTGACCGGAGGCAACAACGACTTCATCGTCGTCCCCAAGGCTTCGACTGCTATCCTCGCCGAGATCAAGGGCGTGGGAGTCATCAGGCACATGTGGGTGACTATCCGCTGCAAGGACAGGTGGTACTTGCGTAAGATCCTGCTAAGGATGTTCTGGGACGGTGAGAAGAATCCCAGCGTCGAGGTCCCGATAGGCGACTTCTTCGGGATGGGGCACGGGATCACCCGCAACTTCGTCTCGGCTCCCCTCCAGATGTCCCCCGAGAACGGGAAGGGGTTCAACTGCTGGTGGCCCATGCCCTTCAGCGCTGGAGCCCGCTTCGAGGTGGAGAATCAGTGCGACACGGACGTGGAGGCCTTCTACTACTACATCGACTACGAGGAGCACGACGGGCTGGACGAAGATCTCGGACGGTTTCACGCCGCCTGGAACAGGGAGAACCCGACCGAGGGCATCCCAGAGGACGGGATGAGCAACCGTGAGTGGCTCTTCGGGGGCGTGAACCTCGACGGGGCCGACAACTACGTGATCCTCGAGGCCGAGGGCAGGGGGCACTACGTCGGCTGCAACGTCAACGTCCACAACCTGCGCGAGACTTGGGAGTTCAACTGGTACGGCGAGGGCGACGACATGATCTTCATCGACGGCGAGCGGCTGCCGAGCATCACGGGCACGGGGACGGAGGACTTCTACGGCATGTCGTGGTGCCCGACGCAGGAGTACTGCGCCCCGTACCATGGGCTCCCCCTCCCTAGCGGACCGAACTGGAGCGGCAAGATAACGTACTACCGATACCACGTGCTGGATCCGATCTTCTTCAAGAAGTTCATCAGGGTCACTATAGAGCACGGGCACGCGAACAGGAGGTCGGACGACTACAGCAGCACCGCGTACTGGTACCAAACGGAGCCGCACAAGAAGTTCAAGCCCATGCTGCCCGTCGAAAAGCGGATCCCGAGGGAATAGGCGTGATGGTCGGAGTATTTTCCCCGAACGACCCGAGGCCGTGGGTGAGGGAAGAGAACATCGGCCACATGCTACGCCAGGAAAAGCTCCTCATCGATGCCCTACGCGGCGCCGGCGTGGAGGTCGTGCGCGGCGGGGAGGGCCTCCCTGAGATGGATCAGGTGGCGTGGAACACGAGGCTCGTCCAGGCCCACGTGAAACACATCGCCGCCGAGCACCCGGACGCCCTCATCGTCAACCAGGGTTCGTGGACCTTCCCGTACGATTCGATCGATGCCGTCAAGGCGTACATGGCGGAGACCGAGGACGTCGCCAGGGTGGTCATGTTCTCCCACAAGGACCCCAAGGTGCCCGGGCTCGTGGCCGGCATGGCGGCGGGCGGCGGGCTGAGCCGGATAGGGATACCGTACTATCACGTGTTCGGCGACATCCAGAGTGATCCCGGGGTGCTCAAGGAGCTCCTGGGCGTCCTGAGGTTCTACGAGGCGAGGGCTCGGGCGGCTGACGACGCTAGGAGGGTCATCAGGAGCCTCAGGGAGCAGAAGTACCTCGCCCTGGGCGGCATGAGCCTCAAGATGGCCACGACGACCGCCGACGTGGACCAGTGGCAGAAGCTCTTCGGCGTCAGCTACGAGGCCCTGGACCAGTCGGAGCTCCTGGTGAGGGCGCGTCGAATGGTCGAGTGGGCTGGGAGGCCCGGTGAGGGCGACTACAGGATCCTTGATGAGAGGCTGAGGCGGGCGTCCGACTACCTCCGCATGCACGGCCGCTACGACCTGAGCCGGGAGAAGCTCCGATCGTTCGCCAAGATCGTCCAGCAGCTCAGCCTCTACTACGCGGGCCTCGACCTTGTCGACGAGTACGATGTCACGTTCGCGGGCGTCAAGTGTCAGGACGAGCTGAGCGGCAGGGAGTCCACCGCCTGCCTGATGGCCGCCTTCCTGAACAACGATGTCGGCCCGGATGGCGAACGGAAGCCTGTTATCCCCGTGGCATGCGAGAACGACATGGACTCCGCCCTCACGCAGCTCCTGATGCACCTCATCACGGGGCAGCCTGCCGGGTTCGGCGACTTCCGCGACGTCGAGGACGGGGTCCTGTACATCGTCAACTGTGGCCAGCACCCGCCGTATTTCTTTGGGGGTCCGGAGACGGACTCGAGGGCGAAGCTCGACGAGGTAGAGTACCTTGGTCAGGAAGTCTTCTACGCGGCCGGGGGAAGTTCGGTGAGGGGTCGGACGCCCGGCGGCCACACGATGACCGTTGCGCGACTAGGTCGTGAGAACCTGAGGTACAGGCTCGTTGCGGCCGTCATCGAGACGCTGGGGGTCGACCCGGCGGAGCACGAGAAGTACAACACGTCGTGGCCCATCATCAAAGGAAGGATACCGATATCAGATGAAGAGCTGATCAGTGTCTGGCCATGCAACCACCTGGGATTCGCGTTCGGCGACCTGACGCCGCACCTGGCGGAGGTGGCGCACAGGCTCGACATCGGCTTCACCGTATACGATCGGAGCGGACGAAAGTACCACCGGCCTACCTGACCGAACGAAGATCCGGTGCTGAACATGACATATCTCGTTGGCACCGACATCGGCACCCTGGGGACGAAGTCGATCCTCGTGGGCCTCAACGGCAGGGTCTTCGCCTCGTCCTTCGAGGAGTACGGCGTCATCACCCCCAAACCGGGATGGGCTGAGCAATGGCCTGACGTATGGGTAAAGGCTGCCTTCGACACGATAAGTGATGTCATGGAAAAATCCAAGATCGATCCAAGGGACGTGTCCGGTCTCTGCATCAGCAGCCTGTACGGAGGCAGTGGCATTCCGTGCGACGAAGAGATGAAGGCCCTCAGGCCCTGCATCATCTGGGCAGACAGGAGGGCGACCGAGGAGTGCCGTCAGGTCAGGGAACGGATCGGCGTCGAGGAGATATTTCGGATCACGGGTAACGTCGTGGACCCCTACTATGGCTACACGAAGATGCTCTGGATCAAGGACAACGAGCCGCAGATGTGGGATAGGATCCGCAGGTTCATGACGCCCAACGCCTACTGCATCCATCGGCTGACGGGCATCGAGAGCGTCGACCTCTCCAGCGCCGGGAACTACGGCGGCATCTTCGACATACACCATCGCAATTGGTCCGAGGAGATGATGGAGGAGCTGGGCATCCCGCGCAAGCTCTTCCCCGAGCAGATACTGCCATCGGAGGAGATCGTGGGCGAAACCACCCGCGAGTCCTCCGAGAATACTAAACTAAGTCCTGGAACGCCCGTCAGCGCGGGTGGCATCGATGCGGCCTTGAGCGCCCTCGGCGGCGGGGCCTTCCTCGACGGCGACATGGCGTCGATGCTCGGAACCTCGATGTGCAACGGCTTCATCAGCCATGAACCGAGGCTGTCGCAGAGATTGGTCAACTTCCCCTACGTCATCAACGGACGGAAATTTCTCTACTCCTTCGCCGGCGTCACGACCGCCGGATACTGCGTGCGGTGGTTCAGGGACGAGCTGGGAGAGCTGGAGAAGGCGGCGGCCGTCGGGCCTGGCCAGGACGCCTACAGCCTCCTCGACCGCGAGGCGGAGGGCGTGACGCCCGGCTCAGACGGGCTCATCTTCCTCCCCCACCTCATGGCCGGCGAGCGGGCCCCGTACTGGGACGAAAGCCTCCGCGGCGCGTTCCTCGGACTATCGATCGCCCACACTAAATCACATCTCTTCAGGGCCGTCCTGGAGGGCGTCGCGTACGCCCTGAGGTACAGCGTCGAGGCGGCAATGGGTGCAGGGTTTCCGATAACTCGAGCGACACTCGTCGACGGAGGGGCAAGATCCCGTCTCTGGAGGCAGATAATAGCGGACGTGTCTGGGCTGTCCATGGATTACATCCCGGATGCCGCCGGCGCGCCGCTGGGCGACGCCCTGCTGGCGGGCCTCGGCTCGGGAGTGTTAAGCGATCACGGTGTAATCGAGGACTGGATCGGCGTGAAGGTTAGAGTCGAGCCGAATGCGGAGCGTCGGCACATCTACGATGAGCTCTATGACCTTTACAAGGAAGCACTCGCCGCGAACAGGGAGATCTTCAGAAAGTTGGGGGAGGTGGCCTAGGGTCTACCTCAGGATGCGACCGAGTTCTTCAGGATCTCGACGCTGATCTTTCCGCCAGTGAATGACGAGCCCGTTCGCGCGCTCGTCAGCGTGACCGCAGCCGGGGCGAACAGCGCCGGGTCGATCTGCGTGAAGTCGAAGTTGACGGCCTTGTATATCTCGTATGACGTCTTACCGTACTCCTTGGAGGTGGATGACGGCGCCTTCTTCGCCAACTCCCTGAGCAGGCCGTCGTCTTCGTCGACGACGTAGCTGGTGACGCCGCCGTACGTCAATGCGTCCTCCGCACGCCCCATGGCCTTCCCCCCGTCCCTGTGCAGCGGCATTATCGGCGCGTACCCGACGCCGTGCAGCACCTTCTTCAGGTCGAGCCCGAGGACATCGAGCCTGAACAGCCCCGTCTCCACGACACGGCCCGAGATCTGGACCATGCCCGCCACCGAGGTCGTCGTGGTGAGCACGAGGTAGGTGTTCCTCGGCGCCACCCCGCACGCCTCTGCCACGAAGCGGGCCGCCTCGTCGGTGGGCTTGTGATGGGACTCGATCAGGAGGACCGCCACGTCCGACTGATCCCTGTAACCGATCTTCTCGAACACCTTCTTCGGCTTCAGCGCCAGGGCCCTCGCCGGCCCCGAGGAATCGGCCGTGTAGCTCTCGGTCTTTATCTTCCAGCCGGCGAGCTGGGAGCCGAACAGCGAGACCGCTGGATGATCGGTCGATACGACTATGGTCGGCAACTCGAGCCCGCCGTAGTTGGCGTAGCCGAGGGACGCCGTTCCAGCTCCGCCCATGGCGATCCTCGTCACCATTAGGCCAGCCTCGTACCCTCCAAGCGCCTCAAGGCCCGTATCGACGACGGTCGCTCCCGAAGGAAGCCTCTCCACACACACGCCGTAGAACTCAGGCTCGGCGATCAGCTTCTCCACGAGCTTTGACGCCAGCTTGTTTACGCTAAGCAATTGTACCACGGCGTTATCTAGGGCATTTGCTCTTAAAGAATTAACGAATCTAAGGGAGTGGTGCCATGTTCACGAGTCTTAAATCAACCATTGTATGCAAAACTATTAAATATCAATTAATAAATATTAATAATTATGAAATTATGTAAGGTTTCCTTTGTGATTCTGTTTTTACTCGCTTCGGCGACGAGCGTGTCAGCGAGCCCCTTAAGATATGAGATATTTCGCGACGATCGTTCATCTGAAATTACCCCTGACCTGATGCCCGCGAGACCCATAATTATGAGTCGGTGGGCTTCTACTATGCCTCAAATCGATGGCGTTTTCTCGCCCAGCGAATGGATGGGCGCCCAAATCCTCGTCGAGATGCCAATTCACACACTCGTCTATTTCATAAACGACTATCACTTCCTTTATATTTGCGTGGACGCCGCCGATGTCCTTCCCGAGGGAGGCGACTATACCAAGGAGGCTGAGGACCATTGCTCCCTGGCCTTCCACAATCCCCGGAATGGCATCACTCTGATGATCACACTGCCGGCGGACGGCGACGGCAAAGGGTCTACAGACGGGTTAGAGGCGGCTGTGGGCTTCGGAACGAGCCCGAATTCAGACAAGCCGCACAGGATATACGAGTTCAAATTACCATTCGTGATAGATGGGTTTTCATGGGGTTCTCTCGACGAATCAGTCGACTTCGCTTCGCCTCCAACGGAGACAGATAGTCTCCCGTACGACTGGAATGGAGGAAACCCGAGGATCAACCTGTGGCCACCTGGAGTACAAGTCTTAAACTATGAAACATGGGGAATACTTCGATTTGCACATCAGGCTGTTGGGGGGGAAATAATGGAGATTAAAGGGCAGACTCCAATGACTCGGTGGATAATCGCTGGCTTCGCCCTCATGGCTATTGGCGCCGTTATAGCTTCGAGGAAGGGACCAAGATTCAGCCAATAGAGCCAGCCATCAGAAATAGTGACCAGTGTAAGAATGAGATCTAGAAGTTGTTGGGGATTTATTACTCCAAAATTACCCTGGCGTCCACGATCTTGGCGCCCTTATCGTAGACGAGGACGGGGTTCATATCGAGCTCCTTGATCTCCGGGCACTCCATCAGCATGTTCGACGTCTTCAGCAGGATGTCGGCGATGGTCTCCTGGTCGGCCTTCGGCATGCCCCTCGCCCCCTCGAGGATCTTGTACGATTTGATCTCCCTGATCATCTCCTCGGCGTCCGCCCGCGTTATGGGGGCGATCCTGAACGACACGTCCTTGAGGATTTCGACGAAGATGCCGCCGAGGCCGAACATGATGGTCTGGCCGAAGGTCGGGTCCTTCGTTGAGCCGACGATGACCTCGGTCGATCTGGGCGCCATCTCCTGCACGAGGATGCCGGTGATCTCGGCGTTGGGCACCTTCGCCCTCACGTTCTTCAGGATCCTGTTGAACCCTTCCCTTACCCCATCGTCGTCCTTTATGTCAATGATGACCCCGCCAGCGTCCGATTTGTGCAGAACCTGGGGAGAAACTATCTTGAGCACGATCGGATAGCCGAACTTATTGGCCGTCGCCACAGCCTCTTCCTCGGTTTTGGCGACGAAGAAATTTGTGACTGGCAATCCGTACAGAGAACATAGAGCCTTCGCCTCGTGCTCGAAGAGGAAGTTCCTGCCCTCGGATCTGGCCGCCTCGAACAGCATTGAGACCGCTTTGTCTCTCATCTTACGTCCCACTGCGAATCCTATACACGAAATGGTCAGGACATTTAAAAATATGGGGCATAGGCGATTTATTATTTCTCTTGGAGCCTTTCCTTTAGCCAGAGCGCCACTCGCCTGAGCACGGGGTTCGGCGTGGCGACGACGGGCACGTCCCTCGTGCCGACCTTCAGCGACGGAGAATGGTCCGGCATCGGCGCATAGATGACGTTAGCCCAGTAGATGCGCCCCTTGAGGCGTTCCTCCATCAGCTCCTTCGTTGTGAAGGGGAGCGGCGTGTGGTGGAAGGCGACGCCCTCGGCCCAGTTGAGGATGACGGGCCTTCCCGCCTCCATCAGCAGCGCGCACGTCTCCGCGAGTTCACGAAGGCCGTATGCTGCCATCTCCAGGATTATGAGGTCCTTGGCGGGCGTGTACGATATCCTGATCGCGCCCTCGCCGTGCGCAGGCGACAACGGTGGGGTCACAGTGCCTCGCGCTCTGCCTCGCCGATCGACCTGTCGAGCAGCGTCACGATCTCGTCGATCTGGGGCTTTGTGACGACGAACGGGGGCGCCACCTGTATGTGGTCGCCCCTCACGCCATCGACCGAGCCCGTGCCCGGATAGACGAGGAGGCCGTTGCCGAAGCATCGCTCAAGCACCCTCTGCGCGAATCCGACATCGGGCGGGAAGGGCTCCTTCGACTCCTTGTCCTTGACGAACTCGATGCCTGCGAACAGGCCGAGCCCTCGCACGTCGCCCACGGACGGGTGATCTCGAAGATCCTCAAGCTGCTCGAGTAGGTATCTGCCCAAGGTAGCCGATCTTTCGACGAGCCCGTGTTTCTCGATGTAGTCAAGTACGGCGACTCCAACGGCGCAGGCGACCGGGTGGCTCCCGTATGTGTGGCCGTGGACGAAGGGTCCGCTGAAGCCCTCGAAGACCCTATCGGAGGCGATGACTCCCCCCAGTGGGATGTAACCGCTTGACATGCCCTTCGCCGTCGCGATGATGTCTGGCTCGACCTTCCAGTGCTCGATGCCGAAGTTCCTGCCCGTCCTGCCGAAGCCGGTCATCACCTCGTCGGCGATGAACAGAACGCCGTGATCGTCGCAGATCTCGCGTATCACCTGGAAGTACCCTTCGGGCGCAGGGACGGTTCCGAGGGTGGCGCCCACGACGGGCTCGGCTATGAACGCAGCGATATGCTCTGGGCTGTTTGCCCTGATCTCCCTGTCCAGGGCCCACGCACAGTCGAGGTCGCAGCGTTCACGGGTCTTCCCGAACCAGCAGCGGTAGCAGTAGGCGGGTGGAATGTGTGGGAAATCGATGAGCATGGGGACGTACCTGCGGCGCCTACCGATGTGCCCGGACATCGACAAGGCGCCAAGCGTGTTGCCGTGATAGCTCTGCCACCGCGCGACGACCTTCCACCGTGAAGGTTCGCCTTTTTCATGGAAGTACTGGCGCGCCATCTTGGCCGCCGCCTCCGTCGCCTCGGAGCCTCCAGAGGTGAAGAATACGTGCTTTAGACCATGGGGGGCGAAGCCGGCTACCTTGTCGGCGCACTCAAGGACCGACTCCGTCGTGAAGTGGAAGCTGTGTGCGAAGGATATCTTCTCCATCTGCCTGGCGACGGCATCCGCTATTTCCTTGACGCCGTGGCCGATTCCGATACAGACAGGTCCCGCGCTCCCGTCGATGTAGCGCTTCCCATCCATGTCCCACACGTAGATCCCTTCGCCACGTGCCAGCGTCAGCAGCTTGCCTCCGCCCCGGGAGAAGAGGTGCGACTTCGAAGTATCGGTCATTCCTATCGACTAGATGTCGTCTGCACAGAACTTAACACTAGCGTCACGAGGTGGCAGAGCATGATTATTCGAATCAAGAAACGAGTATCGCATTGGCACCTTTTTCATACGGCGAAATCGACGCCATTCTGGCGATAGGAGGCCCAATTCGATGGAAGATGATTTGAAAGGCATATAACTCGTCCCTGATGATCATTCGTCCGGTGTCGTCATGAGGGTGCTGCAGATCCACTGCTACGAGTTCGACTACGAAGTCCGCAAGGAGACGCCCGTCGCGGAGCAGCCGCCCGACCCTAGGAAGGACAACCTCAAGGACGTCCTCGTATGCTTCACGTGCTTCGAGAAACAGGACGAGGCGCGAATCGGCGAGATCGTCGAAAAGTACGTCGAGGGCGTCAAGGTCGACGTTTCGAGGCTGGGATGCGGCCGGGTGCTCCTGTACCCCTACGCGCACCTCTCGAAGAGCCTCGGCTCCCCACGACTGGCGAAGGAGTTCCTCAACAGCCTGAGGGAACGATTGACGGACGAGGGCATCGAGACGCACAGGTCCCCCTTCGGTTGGTACAAGGCCTTCAACCTCAGCTGCATCGGCCACCCCCTCGCCGAGGCGTATAGGGAATTTTGACAGAGATAAAGAAATCATTTAAGTCAGCTTTACCTTCGATACGTGAACGCCTATGAGCGAATACGCATACGGGATTTGTGGTGTCTACTGTGGTCAATGTCCGAGCGGGAATGGCAGGGTTAAGTTCATGGCTGGAGAGCTGAAGCGGCTCATAGACACGACACGCTACGACTGGATGGAGTCGGTGATCAAGTCCTTCAAGTTCTCGGAGTTCAGGAAAGGGCTCGAATGGTTCTCACAGACCCAGTGCCCCATGTGCATGAACGGCGGCGGAGCCCCGTGTGAGAACAGGAAGTGTGCAGCTGGGAAGGGGCTGCAGAGCTGCCTTCTCTGCGGTGTCTACCTTACATGCAAGAATACAGTCTACCAGAGGGAAACCTACCCCTTCGTGATTGAGAACTACAATCGTGTTGAGGAAGTAGGATTCGAAAGGCACCTCGAGGAAGAGGAGGAAAGAGCAAAGGCTGGCGTCGACCTAATGGGTCACCTTGAACGGCGATGCTGTAAAGTCGTTAAGCTAGAGTAAAGTTGAGATAAGTTGGGCTGCCTATAGATCGAATACCTTCCCAGGGTTGAGGATGTCGCTCGGGTCGAATGCTCTTTTGACCGCCTTCATGATTTCCAGCTGCGTGGCCCCGACCTTCCTCAATAGGTACTTCTTTTTCGCGTAGCCTACCCCATGCTCACCCGATATCGTCCCGCCGAGGCCGAGTCCGAGTTCGATGAGCTCCTCGACAACAGAATCGAGCTTCTTCATCCACTCCTCTCGGTTCTCGTCGCGCTCGCGAGCAATTATGCTGTGGACGTTCCCGTCTCCGGCGTGGCCCAAGGTGGAGATCAACATATCATATTTTTTAGCCACGTTCTCGGCACCCTCCACATAGTCGGGCAGTTTGTTTCTCGGGACGCAGGCGTCGACCTCATCGATCTCGTAGAATGCCTTGTACGCCTCGAAGAGCCGCTTTCGAGCCTCCCAGAGCTGCTGCTGGCGCTGCGACGTGTCAGCCACGTAAGCGTCTGCTCCGCCCATCTCGAGGCAGACCTCGCCGACGGTTTCGAGCTGCCTCTCTATCTCATCCTCGCTGTTGCCGTCGACTCCTACGATCAGATAGGCGGGGTGGTCGTGATCCGGCAGAGCCCTGCCGAGGAAACGCTCGGCCGTCAGGATCGCATGCCTGGGAAGGTATTCTAGGGCGTACGGGACGACTTTCCTTCGAACGATCTCGGAAACCGTCTTGACTGCCGCCCGAGTAGACTCGAAGGGGACGTACAGCAGGGCGGTGTGCTTGGGTTTCGGGATGAGCCTGAGGGTCGCCTGGGTGACCACTCCAAGGGTCCCCTCGGAGCCGATTATCAGGTCGATGAGCTCGTAGCCTGTAGAGTTCTTCACGTGCTTTCCTCCAAGCCTTAGAACCTCCCCGCTGGTCAGGACAACTTCGAGGCCCTGGACAAAGTCCCTGGTCACGCCGTACTTCATGCCCTTGACTCCGCCGGCGTTCGTAGAGATGTTCCCGCCGAGGCTTCCCGACTCCTCGCCAGGGTCAGGCGGATAGAGGAGGCCCTTCTTCTCCGTCTCGGCGTGCAGGTCCATGATGAGGACGCCGGGCTCGATGGTCGCCATCAGGTTCTCCTCGTCGATCTCGACGATGCGGTTCATCCGCTCGGTGCTCAGGGCGATGCCGCCGTGGATCGGGTGGGCACCGCCGCTCAGTCCCGTCCTCGACCCCTGAGGGGTGACGGGTATCCGCTCCTCCAAGGCGAGCCTCATCACCGCCGAGACCTCGGCAGTACTTGCCGGCCTAACTATCACTTCGGGCGGATGGGGATGCACTAAACTTTCGTCGACGGCGTATTTCTCCAGGTCCTCTGGCTTGGTGGAGACGTTGGCCGACCCCACGATGGACGCGAGCCTGTGTAGAACTTCAGGCGTCACCTTCCCGTATTCAGGCACCCTTCTTTCTCTCCGCAATCTTTTCGATGAGGCGCGGAATCACGGCGTGCAGGTCTCCGATGGCTCCGAGCGACGAGACGCTAAAGATGGGCGCCTCGCGGTCCTTGTTGATCGCTATGATCACGTCCGACGTCTTCATGCCCGCCAGGTGCTGCACCGCCCCGGAGATACCGCACGCCATGTACAGCTTCGGCCGGACCGTCCTCCCGCTCAGGCCGACCTGGTGCCTGTACTCGATCCAGCCCTCGTCGACGGTCGGCCTGCTCGCGCCGACGGCCCCGTGCAGGGCGTGGGCGAGGTCCTCCATGAGCTTGAAGCCCTCTGCACCGCCGAGGCCGAGGCCCCCCGAGACGACGATGTCGGCGTCGACGATGCTCACCTCATCGGCCGCCGGCTCGAAGCTCAGCACCTTGACCCGGTCGGGCAGGCGCTTCGCGTCGACGGGCTTCGCGATGATCTCGCCCCGCCGCTTGTGGTCGCGCGCGGCCTCGGTCATCACCTTGTACCGTACGGTCGCCATCTGCGGGCGCCTTCCCGGACAGATGATCGTCGCCATGACGTTGCCGCCGAAGGCGGGCCTCGTCTGCATCAGGAGGCGCGTCTCCGGGTCGATATCCAGTCCAGTGCAGTCGGCCGTCAGCCCGGTGTTCAGGCACGCGGCCACCTTGGGGCCAAGCGAGCGTCCGATCGCCGTGGCGCCGATGAGGAAGATGCTCGGCTTCTCCTCGCGGACGAGCCCAGCGAGCAGCGACGAGTAGGGGTCGTCCCTGAAGTCGGCGAGCTTCGGATCGTCGTACACGAACACCTTGTCGGCGCCCCTCGCCGCCAGCTCTTCGGCTCCCCTGCGCATGTTGTGCCCCATGGCGACGGCATACACTGGCTCGCCCAGCTGCTCGGCCAGCTGCCTGCCCTTGCCGAGGAGCTCGTAGGCGACGGGGTGGATCTTCCCGGCCCGCTGCTCTGCGAAGACGAGGACGCCCTTGAACGACGAGAGGTCGGCTTCCTCCTTCGCCTCACTGATGGAGATGGCTCCCTGGGGGCACGCCTCGACGCAGGCCGCGCACAGTCGGCAGTCGTCGCTGATGACGGGGTACTCGTCCTTGAGGATGATGCATCCGAACGGGCATGCCGGCACGCATAGGCCGCAATTGATGCACTTATCCCTTGATACAGTGATTGGTCGTCCTTGGTCCGTGCTCATTCAGACCACCTTGCACTCGATGAGCTTCGCCAGAATCTTGTCGGAGAGTTCCTCGGGTGAACCTTCGACCACCTCGCCGCCGGCTGCCTTGGGAGGCGTGAACACCTTGACGACCCGCGTCGGCGAGCCGTCGAGGCCCAGCGTCTTCGGGTCGACGCCCAGGTCCTTCAAGGTCAGCTGCCGTATCGCCGCCCTCTTCGCCGTCAGCCTGCCCTTCAGGGTCGCCAGCCTCGGCTGGTTGATCTCCTTCGTCACCGTGATGAGGGCGGGGAGCGGCGACTCCAGCGTCTCCACGCCGTCGTCGAGCATCCTGGTGACCCTGATCTTCCCGCCGGAGACGTCGAGCACCTTGTTGACGTAGCAGATGTGAGGCATGTCCAGGTGCTGCGCGATCTCCGGCCCCGTCTGGCCCGTGTCTCCGTCCGTCGTCTTCAGGCCACAGACGATCAGGTCGTATGGGGACATCTTCCGTATGCATTCCGCTAGGGTGTAGCTCGTCGCCCATGTGTCCGCGCCTGCGAAAGCCCTGTCGGTCGCCAGCCACGCCTCGTCGCTGCCGAGGGCGATCGCGTCGCGCAGGGCTGACTCGGCCATGGGCGGACCCATGGTCACGACCTTGACGACGCCACCGTACTTCTCCTTCAGCCGTATGCCCTCCTCCACGGCGAACTCGTCGAAGGGGTTGATGATGGCCGCGACGCCCTCTCTCTTGAGCCTCCCCGTCGCGGGATCGATCTCGACCTCGGTCGTCTCGGGAACCTGCTTGATGCAGACTACGATGTTCAAACCGTCGGCCATCCCTTCACTTCCAGAATGACTCTCTATGAAGGCTTCGAACTTCGTATTAAATTTCTTGATCGCTTGAACGAATGACCTGAGAAGCCTTATCTTGTCGCCGGTCAATAACATGGACGAGGAACCTTGCCTGTCCACCCAATCGAGTTCCGCTACTTCTACCCCGACATGAGGGACATCTTTACGGAGGAATCTAGGCTCCAGAGGTGGCTCGACGTCGAGGCCGCCCTCGCATGGGCGCACGCCCAGCTCGGCACCATCCTTCCCGAAGCAGCGGAGGAGATAAAGAGCAAGGCGAAGGTGAGCATCGTAAAGCTTGACAGGGTGAAGGAGATCGAGGACGAGATCAACCACGACCTCCTGGCCATGGTCTACGCCCTCACCGAGGTCTGCGGGGAGACCGCGAGGAAATACGTCCACCTTGGGGCGACCAGCTACGACATCGAGGACACCGCCCTCGCCCTCCAGCTGAGGGAGGCACTCAAGATCGTTGAAGACGACCTCATTCAGCTGTTAAAAACGCTCTTGGATCTGGCGGAGACTCACTCCAAAACTGTGTGCATCGGGAGGACCCACGGGCAGCATGCGCTGCCGACGACCTACGGGATGAAGTTCGCCCTCTGGGCGTCAGAGGTTGCTAGGCATCTCGACAGGCTCGCCGAGACGAGGGGGCGGGTCCTCGTCGGCAAGATGAGCGGGGCCGTTGGTACCATGGCGGGCTTCGAGGACAAGGGGTTCGAGGTGCAGCGGCTCACGATGGAGCACCTCAACCTGAAGCCCGTGGCGATCGCGAACCAGATCGTTCAGAGGGACATCCATGCCGAGCTGCAGTGCCTGCTCGCGCTCATCGCCGGCACCCTCGACAAGATCGGGAGGGAGGTCAGGAACCTGCAGCGGACCGAGATCGCCGAGGTCTCCGAGCCGGGAAGGAGCCCATCATCCACGATGCCCCAAAAGAGAAATCCTCACAGGAGCGAGAGGATCTGCGGTCTAGCCAGAGTGATCCGGGCAAGTGTTGTTCCATCCCTCGAGACCATCGCCCTCGAGCACGAGCGCGACCTGACGAACTCGTCGCTGGAGCGCATCACCCTTCCCGAGGGGTTCATCCTGACCGACTACATTCTCCGACAGATGACCTCGATCTTCAAGGGGCTCGAGTTCGACCACGCGAACATCCGCCGCAACCTCGATCTCACCTTGGGCTTATGCATGACCGAGCGCGTCATGCTCGAGCTCGTGAAGAAGGGCGTCGGCCGGCAGGAGGCGCACGAGATGCTCCGCCGCCTCGCGATGAAATGCTGGAAGGAGAAGCGTAGCCTTAAGGATGTCATGCTTGAAGACAAAGAGGCGTCGAGGCTCGTGATAGAAAGGGAGCTGGACGATTGGCTAAAACCTGAAAACTACATCGGTACGGCGGTGGAGCAGGTAGAACTCGTCGTGAAACAACTGAGGAGCCTCGTTCCGCAAAGAAAATAAATCCGAAACATTTCTTAGACCTTAGAATCGAACTTGGAGCTTTGATCATGTCCTCCGACCCCCCGAAGAAAAAGGCCGATGAGAGGGAGCGCTACGAGAAAAGGTTAGCTGAATTCGAGGCATCGTTGAAGGAGGAGCAGCAGAAGGGGGAGAGGTACCTCAACCAGCTCAAGTACGCGAGGGCCGACCTGGAGAACCTGCAGAAGCAGGTGCAGAAGCGCATCGACGACGGTGTGGAACGTGGAAACGAAAGGCTCATCCTCCAGCTCCTGCCGATCATCGAGGAGCTCGATCTCGCGATAGAGGCTGGAAAGAAAGCGAATGACAGCATCCTCCTGGAGGGCCTCGAGATGGTTCGCAAGAAGCTTGGCAAGATACTCAGCACCGAAGGGCTGTCCCCGATAGACGCTGTCGGCAAGCCCTTCGACCCACATCTGCACGAGGCAGTCCTCGATGTGGAGACATGTGACAGCCCCGACGGGACGGTAATCGAGGAGGTAAGGAAGGGATACACCTTTAAGGGTCGGGTCCTGAGGGCGAGCATGGTCAAAGTGGCGCGCAATCCGAGCTCAACGGAAGTCAGCGAGGCGAAGGGAGTTGAGTAGCGAGAAAAGGGAGAAGATCCTGGGGATCGACCTCGGCACGACCAACTCGGCCGCGGCCGTCGTCATCGGGGGGAAGCCCACTGTGATACCGAGCGCGGAGGGGCCGACCGTCGCCGGAAAGATGTTCCCATCCATCGTGGCGTTCACACGCGATGGGCAGCTGCTCGTTGGCGAGCCGGCGAGGAGGCAGGCCGTAACCAACCCGGAGGGGACGATACGGGAGATCAAGCGGCAGATGGGCACGAACTACAGAGTCAACGTCTTCGGCAAGGAGTACACGCCCCAGCAGATCTCGGCCTTCGTACTCCAGAAGATCCTAAGGGACGCCGAGACCTACCTCGGCGAGAAGTTCACGAAGGCGGTCATAACTGTCCCCGCCCACTTCAACGACAACCAGCGGCAGGCGACCATCGACGCCGGCGAGATCGCCGGGCTCAAGGTCACGCGGGTCGTCAACGAGCCGACGGCAGCCGCCCTTGCTTACGGCATCGACAAGGCGGGCCAGGAGCTGAAGATCCTCGTCTTCAGCTTCGGCGGCGGCACGAATGACACGACGGTCATGGACTTCGGCGGCGGCGTCTTCGAGGTCCTGTCCACCAGCGGCGACACGAAGACGGGTGGGACCGACCTCGACCAGGCGGTCATTGATCACCTCACCTCGGAGTTCAGGAGGGAGACGGGGATCGACCTGAGGGGCGACGTGAAGGCGATGGCCCGGCTCAAGGAGGCGGCCGAGAAGGCGAAGATCGAGCTCTCGAACCTGATCACGACGGACGTTGACCTGCCGTACATCGCGTCGGACGCCAGGGGCCCGAAGAACCTCCACATGACGATCACGAGGTCGAAGCTTGAGCAGCTCACGAGGCCCATCGTCGAAAGGGTCAGGGAGCCCATACTGCGGACGCTGTCGGACGCTAAGCTGACACCGGCGCAGGTGGACAAGATCATCCTCATCGGAGGCCAGACGAAGATGCCCCTCGTCCAGCAGTTCATCGAGGAGATCATGGGTAAGAAGCCCGAGCGGGGCATCGACCCGATGGAGTGCGTCGCGATCGGTGCCGCCATCCAGGGAGCCGTACTCGCCGGCGAGATCTCCGACATCGTACTGCTCGACGTGACGCCACTCTCCCTCGGCGTGGAGACCCTGGGCGCAGTCTTGACGAAGGTCATGGAGCGCAACACGACCATACCCGCCAAGATGACGCAGGTGTTCACGACGGCGGCCGACTTCCAGACGGCCGTCACAATTCACATACTGCAGGGAGAGCGTGCCATGGCCAAGGACAACATCAGCCTCGGCCGCTTCGACCTTACGGGCATACCGCCCGCGCCGCGCGGCGTCCCGCAGATCGAGGTCACGTTCGACATCAACGCGGACGGCGTGCTCAACGTCTCGGCGAAGGACCTCGGCACGGGGAAGCAGATGGGGATCACGATCACCGCATCCACGAAGCTGTCAGGCACGGAGAAGGACCGGATGGTCCGGGAGGCGGAGCAGTTCGCCGAGCAGGACAAGCGGGCGAAGGAAGAGGCAGAGGCCAGGAACACCGCCGACTCGCTCATCTACACAACCGAGAAAACCCTCACCGAGATCGGCGACAAGCTCACGGCGGACCAGAAGGCGAACACCCAGAGGGCGATGGACGCACTGAAAGAGGCCCTGAAGACCAGCGACCTGAGCGAGATAAATACCAAGATCGAGGAGCTGAGGAAGGTGGTCCAGGAGGCCGGCGCGGCCGTGTACGCGCAGGCAGCGGCGGCCCAGCAGGCCCAGAGGCAGGCCGAACAGCAGCAAGCGGGACAGCAGCCCCCATCCGGTGGCGAGCAGGAGGGGAAGAAGACAGTCGACGCCGAGTACAAGGTCGTCGACGAAGATAAGAAAAAGAAATAACTACCCTTTTCTATTATCACCCACTTCAATTCGTGGGTGATTGTGCGGGTTGGCGGGGAAGCGGGACTACTACGAGGTCCTGGGGGTGGACCGGAATGCGTCCCAGGACGAGATCAAGAAGGCCTTCCGCAACCTCGCCTTCAAGTACCATCCCGACAGGAACAAGGAGAAGGGCGCCGAGGAGAAGTTCAAGGAGATCTCCGAGGCGTACGCCATCCTATCCGACCCCGAGAAGAAACAGCAGTACGACGCGTTCGGCTTCGAAGGGATCCAGGGGCGATACACGCAGGAGGATATCTTCAACCGATCGCGGTTCCAAGACATCTTCTCGGAGTTCGGCTTCAACTTCGACGACCTCTTCAGCCGCCTCTTCGGCGGAGGATTCGGCGGCTTCGGCTTCCAGGAGGTCCGGACAGGACCTCCACGAGGCCGTCACTTGGAGACCCAGATCGAGATCACGCTCGAGCAGGCCGCCTTCGGCACCGAGGTGGAGGTTGCCCTCCCCAAACTGAAGAGGTGCAGCAGGTGCGGGGGATCCGGGGCCGAGCCCGGCAGCCGGGTCGTCGCGTGCCCGAAGTGTGGCGGCACGGGGAGGATCCAGCAGCGTTTCTCGTCGGGCTTCGGGCAGATGATCCGCGTCGTACAATGCGACAATTGCGAGGGCCGCGGAGAGATCCCTGAAAAAGTCTGCAGCAGGTGCAGGGGCGTCGGGCTCGAGGAGAGCAGGTCGCGCCTCCAGGTCAAGGTGCCGCCGGGCATTCAGGACGGCGACTCGCTCGTCCTCCGCGGGCAAGGCGAGGACGGCGCGTATGGGGGGCCGCCGGGCGACCTCTACGTCACGGTCAGGATCAAGCCCCACCCATATCTCATCAGGCGAGGCATGGACATCATATTCGAGGCCGAGGTGAACCTCGCCCAGGCCACGCTCGGCGCGGACATCGTCGTCCCGACCCTGACCGGGGAGAAGACAATCCGCGTGGCGCCCGGCACACAGAGCGGCTCCATCCTGCGGCTGAAGGGCGAGGGGATCAGGGGCGGCTACGGCCGCGGTGACGAGCTCATACACGTCACGGTTCGCGTGCCCGAGAAGCTCACCAAACGGCAACGGGAGCTGATGGAGGAGCTCTCGAAAGAGTTAGAGGCAGAGGAGCCGAGGAGAAGGCAGTGGTGGAAGAGATGACGCTTACCGCCGGTCGATCATTTCCATGACATCGGGTCCTGTGCCCACGAGCGTCACGGGCAGACCAAGGACGTCCTCGACCTCGGCGATGAACTCCCTCGACGCTCGACCCATATCCTCAAACCTCGTCGATCCTTTGCACTCGGGATGGAGAACGTCGAGTTTCGTGATCGCGATCTGCGTCGCACCGTTGATCATGGCCGCCCTCTTCGCCAGCTCGAAGTTGAAGGGCGCAGCCCTCCGCTGCCTACCCGTCACGGTCCCGTACTCGTCCCAGCCGCGCCGCCTCGCCTCCTCGGGGGCGATCTCGCCGGGGAGGTCGCCGGCCCCGACCCTCGTGACGTACGATTTGAGGACCAGGACCACCTCGTCCACCCTGGTGGGACCTATGCCGACGTCGGAGCATGCTGCGGAGGCGCAGACGTCCTTCGACGTCACGTACGGGTAGGTGCCGTGGTAGAGGCTGATGTATGTTCCCTGCGTCCCCTCGACGATCACGTTCTTCCCCTCATCGAGGGCCTTGTTCAGCTCGGCGGGGACGTCGGAAAGGAATCGTTTCAGCTCGGGTATCTCCCTCGCCATTTTGGCCGATCTCAGCGCCCGATCGGCGTTGCAGGGTCCCGTTCCTGAGCCGGTGGTCTGGATCCTTCCCTTCAGATCCCCCGTCCTGTCCAGCTCGATGTGTTTGGGCTCGATGATCGCGCACTGGGGGTCAAGGCCCAGCCTCCCCTCGACGACGAGTTCAGCGGCCTCGCTGAGCACGATCTCGGGGTTGATGGCGACCCCGGGGCCGATGAGCAACCGAGTCTCCGGATTCACGAAGGCACACGGTACCATCCTGAGCTTGTACGTCTTGCCGTCCTTTACGACGGTGTGTCCGGCGTTGGGCCCGACCCCCGCCCTCGCGCAGACGGCGACCCCGTCGACGACGGCTAGGTACGAGACGATCTTTCCCTTCCCCGTGTCTCCAAAAAACCCATCAACGACGACGGTGCATGCCATACAAACCCGACCTGAAACGCTTTCAACAACGTCTCAAGGGATTTAAGCGTTGCCGGCGATCCCGCGGCTCGGCGCGAAACGGCTGCGAGTGTATCGATTAGAAAACGTTTTGTGCGGCTGAGATGCCCATATAGAGACGAGGGGCCCCATGTCCACACAGATCGGATTACTCATCGTCGGAAACGAGATCCTCGACGGCATAGTGCTGGACACGAACAGCCAGTGGGTCATCAACCAGCTCAAGGCGCTGAACCTTCACGTGAAGGAGAGGATGACCGTCCGGGATGACGTGCCCGAAATCGCGAGGGCGATCAGGAGGCTCGTCTCGGACGGCTGCACGATCGTCTTCACCGTCGGGGGCATGGGGCCGACCCACGACGACAAAACCCTGAAGGGCGTTACGGAGGCCTTCGACCTGTTCCTCGAGCTCAACCAAGAGGCCCTGGACATCGTCACGAGGCAGTACCGCGAGCTCCACGAGAAGGGCATCATCGAAACCGCCGAGATGACGGAGGCGCGCCAGAAGATGGCCATCCTGCCTAGGGGCGCGAGGCCGCTGGACAACAGGGTCGGCAGCGCACCCGGAGTCGTGCTCGACATTGAGGGTGCCGAGGTCATCTGCCTCCCGGGCGTCCCAAAGGAGCTCATGTGGATGTTCGAGAACCAGGTCGTCCCGCTGCTGAAGAGCAGAGTCGAGGGCGCGTACGCGGAGAAGATCGTCTACCTCTCCCTCAAGGACGAGTCGACCCTCGCGCCCATCATCGACGAGGTCATGAGGGACGTGCCCTCCGTCTACATCAAGTCAATGGTCAAGCCGTACGGCGAAGCAGGCATCAGGCTATGGATATCCGCCATGGGCCGATCGCAGGTCGAGGTCGACGAGCGCGTCAACAGGGTCGCCAACCTCCTGACGCAGATCACCGAAGAAAAACTACAGAAAAGGCAGTGAATCCTCAGCCTAAATTTTCTGCTCGAGTTGAGAAAAAGTGCAAAGAAATCATACAGGAAAATCGTAATAAGCGTGTTGGATGCCAACGTGATCGACCGCCTTGGTTGAGTGCTGGTTGCCGTACGGGAGCACCGAGGTCCACATGAGCATCAACCTCAAGGACCTCCTCGGAGTGGCCGAACCCCCTGAGCGTCAGCACGCGCAGGAACCGAGATCAGCCATCCTCCAATCCCTTGAAAATCCCATCGGCGGAAAACGGCTCAGCGAAGTCGCGAAGCCGGGCGGCTCGGCCGCGGTCGCGATCGACGGAACCATGATTCCCGACTTAGTCCGAACGGTCGTGCCTGCAGTTATCGAACATCTCGGGACTACAGGAATTCCGACCGAAAATATCACCATCCTAGTTGGAAACGGTGACCGTGAGCGAGGCAGCACGAGTCTCCTCGACGTCCTTCAAGGCGAATTTACGGAGAAAGGGATCGAGTTCGTTAATCATTCGCGGATGACGAAAGACCTCGCAGACGTGGGTACGACTGCGAGTAAGACGAGGGTGGAAGTCAACAGCCGTTTCACGAGTGCTCAAGTTCATGTAGCGGTAGGCGAGGTCCTCCCGGACGCCTACACGGGGTTCAGGGGCGCCCACAGCACCATCCTTCCCGGCCTCTCAAGCAGGGCAGCCATCGAGATGAACAGAAGCCGCGCCTTCGAGGAGGACGTGGCGCCGGGTGTGATCGACGGTAACCCCGTCCTGAACGACGCGCTCGAAGCGGCTCGGCTTGTGGGCGTGGACATGGCGGTGAACGTCGTGGCGACCCCACAGGGGAGGCTCGTGAAGGCCTATTCGGGCGAGCCCGAGGCGTCATGGAGGCAGGCCGTCTCGGAGCTCGGCGACTCGTTCAAAGTCAAGGTCGAGCCGAATGCAGACGTGATGGTCGTCAGCGCCGGAGGCGACAGGTTCGACTTCGACCTCTATCACGCCGTGTGGGCGTTGCGTGGCATCTCGCCGATCGCCAAGAAGGGAGCGCCCGTGATCTTGTTGGCAGAGTGCTCAGAAGGGCTGGGAGCCGACGGCCTTGCCAAGCTAGCTCACGTCGACATGCTCGGAGAGCTCAAGCGGCGTTACATCCTCGGTGCCGAGGCCTTGCACCTGATCAGGTCGACTCTAAGGACCAACGAGGTCGTGCTGGTCTCGGCTCTCCCCGGCCGTCTCACCGAACCGTTAGGTCTATCGGCGGCGAAGACTGCGAACGACGCGTTGGGGATGACGACGGAACGCCGACGCGGAAGGAGTACGCTCGTCGTCACGCACGGCTGCTCAACAATCCTGTCCACATCTTAGAAGGGGAAGAGCGCGACGAGCGTGAGCACGATCATCGCCAAGTAGACGAAGAAGAGCAGCTTCCTGGAGATGCTCAGGGGCGAGACGTCGTCGAGGGGTCCCCCGGACTCGCCACCGGAGCGCATCATGAAGAAGGCGATCATGAACGCCATGATGAAGTACCCGGACAAGAGCATCAAGGCTATGCCGGCGACCGACATGATCTTGTGGTTCGATTCGCCCAGCAACGCGCGACTGATGTGTCCGCCGTCCAGCTGCCAGGCGGGGATGAGGTTGATGAACGTGACGAGGCAGCCGACCCACGCCGCGAAGCCGACAGGGTGGAGGATCAGCGCCATGTTCGACGGCGTCGGCTTGATCACCGACGACAAAAGCTCGATCAGCATGGGGAGGGGGATCGACTGGAACCTGATCTCCGGGAAGGAGGCCATCCAGCCCGAGACGCTGTCCGTGGGGACGACGAACGAGAGGCTCAGGCCTATGATCGTCACGAGGATCGTGACCAGGAACCCCACCAGCGGCCCGCTGAACCCGAGGTCGAAGAGGGCATCGCGGTTCGTGGGCGGCTCTTTCTGCGTTATGACGGCGCCGAAGGTCCCGCCCATCCCCGGGGGCGCCGGGATGAAGTACGGCATGGATGCCTCGACCCCCGTTCGGGAGGTTATGAGCTTGTGGCCGAGCTCGTGGAGACCGAATATGCCGAGGATCGCCAGGGTGAACATCGCCGCGTTGACGAAGACCGGCACGCTCGGCATCAAGGCCACGGTGAGGACGGGGTTGTCGCTCCTGAGGAATCCGTCGAAGAAGATCGTGCCGGCGGTCGCCGCCAGCAGGATCAGGTTCTTTCTATAGCTTGGAGGGCGTTCGGGCGGCTTCCTGAAGACCGAGATGTAGTAACGACCGCTCTCACGATTCAGCTTCGGCAGGTAGCCGAGGGGTCGCAGCCTCGCGACGAGCTGCCTGAACCCTGCCTTGAGTAGCACTCTCTGATCGCCCTCGCCTCGCGGCGTCACGACGTAGGTGGGTACGTCCTGATCGAAGTACCTTTCCGTTATCTGGAACAGCCCCTCCATGGCGTCCTCGACGGCCGGCTCGGCGATGCGATAGGCGGTCAAACTCGCTGGTCCGTTCTCCTTGTTGATCCGGTGATTCTGTTCATAGGGGCGCCGTGACCTAAAAATATACCTCGAATCGGGGCAGAGTATTTAAATCTCCGGGCAAAGGACGTAAGGGACGTTCGAGAATGGGTGACGAGGGTTTCCGGATCAGGGAGTTCAGGTCCGACGACCTGAACCGGGTGATGGAAATCAACTTCGAGTGCCTTCCCGAGAATTACAGCTCATATTTCTACAAGGAACTGTACCAGAAATACCCAAAGGCCTTTCTCGTCGCCAACGTCGGAGGAACGGTGCAGGGGTACATCATGTGCCGAGTCGAGCGCGGCCTGTCGAAACTGCAGAGCCTTCGTCCCGCTCGATTGTGCCACATCGTCTCCGTCGCCGTCAGGGAGCCGTACCGTCGCCACGGCATCGCCACGGGCCTCATCGTGGAGGCGATGAAAAACAGCCGTCGGGAGTACGGTGCCAACGAGTGCTACCTTGAGGTGCGAGTGAGCAACGAGCCGGCCATCGGAGTTTACGAAAAGCTCGGATTCTTCAAGGTGAAGCGCAACACGAACTACTACTTGGACGGCGAGGACGCCTTGGTCATGGCGACCCTCATAGTGGAAAAGGGCTGAGCACCCCAACAACGAAGACTTAGTGATTTCCGCTATCTAACTACTCTGTAAAGACTGGGTTTTGTGCTATCGTCTTAGGGGACAAGTATTTATCGTGCGCTGGGGTAACTGGATCTGGGTTAAGACGCTGGACACGGCTCTGCTCTTGACGGTTGGGATATTCGCCTTCTCGATCTTCGTGTTCATCATGTTCGGTCTCTTCACGCTCAAGCTGATAAGGCAGCACAAGGACATCAACTACCTCCTGTACGCCCTCGAGGAAGAGGAGAAGAAAAAGAATCGATAAAGCCGCTTCCCCTATATGTATTGCAGAAGGGAGTTCGGGTGTTCCCTCTTTAGCTTCTCATACCTTATGCTCAGCCGCCAAAGAATGAGTAGACCGACTAGCCATAAGGCCGTCGTCGTCGCCAGGTCGAGCTGGAAGGGCGCTCGCAGCATCCACCCTGGCCTGAGACGGTAGAGCCAGAGGTGGGTGAGGTAGAAGAACAGGGGGACCGTGCCGAAGGTCAGGATCGCGCCGGCGACGCCCCTGTCGAAGCTCGGTCTGCCCTGCAGGAGGAGCCCGAGGGCGAGGAAGAGACATGTCCCGCCGAGGGTCCAGAGCAAGAACGCCAGATCGGGCGGGTACTTCGACATGTACAGCCAGTCCTCGAGCGTGTTGCCGAGCCTCGGGAGGAGGTTCCCGTAACCGTTGAAGAATCGGACCACGAACCATGACCCCAATGAGGCCGCGCCCCCGGCGGCAAGTGGAATCATCAGCCTCCTGGTCCTCGTTGTGTCGTAGGTGGAGAGGAATTTGCCGAAGACCCAGCCGAGCCCCATGACGCCGATCCATGGGATGATCGGGTACAGGCCGTCGAAGGGGTAACGATCGAAGCTCGGCTCGTGGATGATCACCCTGAGGTACCATCCGCCCGAATTGTCGTTAGGTATCCAGATGAGGTTGAGGAACGGGTGCGCCACGATGATGAGCACGGAGAGGGCAAGGATCGCGATGGACGGGAGCCGATTGTAAACGCTGAAGATGATGAAACAGAGGCCGATGCAGGAGATGACGCCGAAGTAGAGGGGAGACAGGCCGAAGGCGGGGGATTCGACGAAGACGCCGAAAAGGAGGAGTGCAGTGCCCCTTTTGATCATCCTCAGGCTGATGTTCCTCTGGGACTCTCCGGTCGATGCTCTCTTGGCGGTTGAGAGCGCCAAGGACGTCCCGGCGAGGAATATGAAGGTCGGGGCGCAGTAGTGGGTGATGAACCTGAGCATGAACTGCGTGAAGTCTTGGAACACGGGCCTCCTTCCCATCAGCCCCTCGCTGCCCTGGTGGCCGGGGTTCCAGAACCCGGAGACGTGATCCCAGGCCATTAGCACCATCGCGATCCCGCGCGCGAAGTCAATGAACGGGAGCCGAGATGTCGAGACCGACTTCAGCTGCTTCCCGGTCCTCTGCATGGAACAATCATCGAGCGCTCACTCAAGAAGAATCTTTGGCTCAGACAATACATATTTAGGCGTCGATTCTATAAGATTTAGGAACACCATGGGGGAGCAGGGGCTCATTCCCTGGAGCGAGGTCCGCTCGTGGGCGTGCACGGCATGCGGCCGATGCTGCGTCGGCTACAGGGTACCCCTCAAGATGGACGAGTACGTGCGGGTGGCCAATCGCTACGGTCACGGCGTCGTCGACCTCGGTCTGGGGAAGGCGTATATCAGGCACGGGTTCGACGACCGTTGCGTCTTCCAGCACCCCTACGGCGACCGCTGGCTCTGCGCGCTGCAGGGCATCAAGCCCCTCGCCTGCAAGCTGTTCCCGTTCAGGGTCTACTCAAGCCCGGTGTACAGGCGGGGCGACAGGAGCGAGTATCGCTTCGGGGGCAGGACGTTCCACGTCTACCTCGACCCCGACTGCGAGGGCGTCGTCCCAGGAATTCCCGGCGACCGCTTCCTCAACCAGACGCTGCCCGAGGTCGTCAGCATCGGCATGGGCCTGACGTACAAACAACGCTTCTCAACGTCGAAATACATTTCCTGGACGCCGCCGTGAGACACCCGTCGCGATGGTTTCTTGGATTCATGGAATTTTCGTTGTCGCCGACAAAATTTGCCGTATTATCGACTCGAGATCGTTTCTCGATGCACGCTGAGTCAAACTTGAGGTTAAATGTATGCTCGAATCCTTTTCACGTGATGAGAGCCACATTTTACGATGACTAACGCAGGAATTAGATATGGTTCTGAAAGACGTTTTTGAAATTCGTGCTTTATTGATACATCAAATTTAAGAATCTCATGGGGCGAAGGTCGAGCGAAGGTCCGATGAGAGATTCCTTCACGAAATCCCGTCACGCGACGAATCCGTACCTCGAGCAGCAGATCATGGAGCTCAGGGAGTGGATCGAGGCCCTGACCAGGAGGATCGAGGAGCTCGAGGCGACGACCTTCCAGCTGGCAGGCGAGGAGGAGGTCATCGTGATCACCGCGCCGAAGCTGAAAAAATTCTCCCGGGGTGCGCGAGCGAGGAGATGACACTGGATCAGCGGAGCTTTGCCGACCCTCCCATGCTTTAAATAATGATCCGAATCATTAACCTACTCGCAACTTTGATTCGATCAGTAGACGGAAGACCGAAGCCGAGGCTACTTTCTCCCGTCAACTCCTACGAAGGCGCCGTCGGAGTCATATCGTCGGGCGCCGACGAGATCTACTGCGGAGTGAAGATACCCGGCGTCGAGTATCTCGGATTAGGCACCCGGCCGAGCTGGGTCAGCGTACCTGATTACGGCGAGCTTGAAAAGATCGTCAGACACGCCCACGAAAACGGCGTTGAGACCGTGGTCACCACGGATCTGCCCTTCATGGCCAAGATCGTCGAGAAACAGATCAAGGGGCACATCCTCTCCTGCGTCAAGACGGGCATCGACGCGCTCATCGCCAGCGACATCGGCATCCTGCTGATGATGAGGAAGATGAACCTGGACGTGCCCATATATGCGAGCACCTACCTGGGATCCATGAACTACGAGGCCGTCGACTTCCTCCGGAAGCTGGGTGTGCGGAGGGTCATACTCGAACGCCACCTGACGATCGGCGAGATACGGCAGATCGTGCGAAGGAGCAACGGAGTGGAGATCGAGGTCTTCGTCCACGGCGCGGGGTGCTCCAACATCAACGCGAACTGCTACGGATGCGTGAGCGTGTTCCCCGCAGCCCTGGCGCGCGAGCGCGCGCAGCGGAAGAACCCGGGCCCGACAGGCTATACCATGTGCACGTTCCCCTACGACATCTACGAGGTGAAGGGCGAGGGCCCAGTGAAAATCATGAACGCGACGATCCTAGACGCGTTCACGTTCTGCTCGCTGTGCCGACTGCCGGAGCTCATCAAGACGGGGGCCACGGGCTTCAAGATAGTGGGGCGGGAGACGTCTCGGGAATTCCAGGCGAGCGTGACCAGACTATACCGCAAGCTCATCGACCTGATTAGGGCTGGAGAAATGGAATCCTACCGAGACGAGCTGAAGAGGTACATGGAAGGCAACAGCATGCAGCAGGTCCTATGCAGGGAAAAAAGATGCTACTACGGAGACTTCCTCAACGTCCCATATGAGATTCCTTTCCCCCCGCCGAAGGAAAACATCGTATAAAAAAGGTGTGAAAATGAAGAGTTCTGTACAGACAAATAACCTTGGATTACTCGAAGAGGTGGCGAGTGGTAGCTGCGATGCCGTCCGTTTCGGCTCCGAATTCTGCGAATACAGCATGCCGACCCTGAACGAGCTGAAAAAGGCATATGAGATCGTCAACGCGAAGGGAAAGGAGTTCACGTACGTTACGCCGAGGCTCTCAAATGGCGGCATCGAAAAATTACGAAGACAATTGACTTTTTTGGATAAACAAGGGAAATCAGACATAGTGTTAAACGATTACGGGGCGCTCAACATCTTAGAAGGCTACCCGAATCTGTCACCTCACCTCGGAAGGCAGATGGTCAGGCTGCCCGCCCGATCGCCGTGGGCTCGTCTGCTGATCAAGGGGGGGATCTTCTTCAAGCCTGGAGGTAAAAATGTGCTCACTAAGGGAGGCTTCCTGAAGAAGCGTTGGTATAGGAGAGTCTTCTCCAGCAGCAGCCTCGACTTCCAGTACACGGTCGAGCTCCTGCTGGATCACGGTGTCCGAAGGGCGGACGTCGACTGGATCCCTCACGCGCCCTCTTCTTTCGTTTTCATGAAGAGCAAGGGATTCGACCTCTCGGTCCACCTGCACCTGGCGCCGGTGGCCTTCACCCGAAGATGCCACACGGCCCGTTTCCTCGGAGAAAGCAGCCTGAAGAAGTGCTCCAGACCGTGCTCAGCCCGGGCGTTCCTCCTGAGGAACGAGCTGTGCGACCTGAGCGTCTGGCTCAACGGCAATGCCGTCTTCAACTATACGCAGCCCACTCCCGTCGAGCTGAGAAATCTGAAGAAGGGCGACTTCGCCGAGTTCGTCGTGACGACAAACCCCATAACGGGAATGACCAGCAGGGAAAAGATAGACGAATTCATCACACTCTTAAAGGATTAAAAAACTGACATACACGAACAAGAAAAAAGGGTCTGCCGTGAAAGAAATGGTGAACAATATGACCGCAGTTGGGACCGAAATAGAAAAAGGAGAATCTATAAAAATGATTGCTTCTAGGAATCAGATGAAGTCCGCGAGGCCTCATGACTGTTAGCGATCTGTCCAGTTTATTACGAAGGAGAAAGGTGCTCTGATGGGGGTCTGACATTGACTGGAAGCGGTGTAACAACGAGGGCCCTGCCGGTCTCTTCGGAGATCAAGTTGGCCCTCAAGCGACACGATGGCGAGGCGACGATCGTGAAGTCGCGAGGCGTGGAGATCGGGGGAGAGAAGGTCGTCGTCATCGCCGGTCCCTGCGCGGTCGAGACTAAGGACCTGATGCTGAAGGTCGCGCACGCGGTCAAAGCCGCCGGGGGCTCCATGCTCAGGGGAGGCGCCTTCAAGCCCCGCACCCTCCCGTACAGCTTCCAGGGCCTCGGCGAGGAGGGGCTGAAGCTGCTCGTGGAGGCGAGGGATGAGACAGGTCTCCCCATCGTCACGGAGGTCCTCTCCCCCGAGGATGTAAAGCTGGTGGAGCGGTACGCCGACGTCCTCCAGATCGGGGCGCGAAATATGCAGAACTACCCTCTGCTGAAGAGGGTGGGCGACTCGCGCACCCCGGTGCTCCTGAAGCGGGGCTTCTCCGCCACGATCGAAGAACTGCTAGGCTCAGCTGAGTACATACTCAGCGGCGGCAACGATCAGGTCATCCTCTGCGAGCGAGGTATACGCACCTTCGAAACCATGACGAGATTTACGCTGGACCTGACGGCGGTTCCCGCCTTGAAGGCGCTCAGTCACCTGCCAGTGATCGTGGATCCGAGCCACGGGACGGGCAGGAGGATCCTCGTTCCGCCGATGTCGAGGGCGGCGGTCGCCGCGGGCGCGGACGGCCTCCTCATCGAGGTGCACCCGGAGCCCGAGAAGGCGCTGAGCGACGGACCCCAGTCCCTGAACATCGACGAGTTCGAGGCCCTCATGGACAGCCTGAAGCCAGTCGCGCAGGCGGTGCACAGAAGCCTGTGACCTGTTGATTGGACATGGTTGAAACTGTCATCGAAGGCAACACGAGGATCGTCAAGGTAAACCTAGGCGAGAGAAGTTACTCGATATATATCTCTGCAGGGTCGATCAGCCGAGCGGGAACGATAATAGGCGAGCAATTTCCGGGTGATCGGAGATGCGCGGTCATTACGAGCGAGCCCGTCAACAGTCTCCACGGCGAATCGTTGATCAGCGGTTTCGAGGAGGCGGGCCTCGAGGCTGACGTGATCCTCGTGCCGGACGGCGAGGAGGCAAAATCGTGGAACGAGGCCGAGAGGGTGCTGGGCAAGCTCCTCGATCTCGGGCTGGACAGGCGATCCATTGTCGTGGCATTCGGCGGGGGATCCGTCGGCGACCTCTCGGGGTTCATCTCCGCCATATACCTTAGGGGTGTAGATTTCGTGCAGGTGCCGACGACGCTCCTCGCTCAGGTCGACAGCGGCATTGGCGGGAAGGCCGCCGTCAACCACCCGAAGGGAAAGAACCTGATAGGGGTGTTCCACCAGCCGAGCCTCGTGATTTCAGACCCAGAGCTGCTCGTGACCCTTCCAAAGGAGGAGTTGATCTCGGGGCTGGCCGAGGTCGTGAAGTACGGCGTCGTCTCCGACGCCGAACTCTTCAGCATCCTGGAATCGAGGGCGGAGGAATTGATCGAGCGAGACCTCACGGTCCTCACCGAAGTGATCGCCAGGTGCAGCGCCATCAAGGCCGGATTGGTCGAGGTCGACGAACTGGACACCAAGGGGTTGCGCTCGGCCCTGAATTACGGCCACACGGTCGGTCACGCTCTCGAAACACTAACCAACTTTGGGTTGAGGCACGGGGAGGCCGTCGCAATGGGGATGATTGTTGCCTCACGGATCTCGGAGAGCCAGGGCCTCATCAGCAAGAGTGACGTTCAGAGACAGGGCAAGTTGTTAAGGCGCCTGGGGCTTCGGGTCTTGTGCCCGCAACTGAGCGCATTTGAGCTAATAGAGATAATGCACAGGGACAAGAAGACGGAAGGGGACTCGATCAAGTTCGTGCTCCCAACTGGAATTGGGAATCCCCCGGCCATGAGGGTTGTTTCGGATCGCCTCGTCACTAAGGCACTGGAGCAATGCGTTCATGAATAGGCCGAAGATATGCGCCTCAATCGCAGTCGGTAGCGTAGAGCAGGTGGTTGATGCGATCCGAAGCGTCGAGCGCCAAGAGCCCGACTTGATAGAGCTGAGAATAGACCACATCGAAAAGTGGGGAAACGTCGAGACGATCAGAGGGACCACCGAACTCCCCCTGATCGCGACCAATCGCCGGAGAGATCAAGGGGGTCTCTTCGCAGGCCCAGAAGATAAGAGGGTGGCTTCGATACAGGAGGCCTGCGACGCCGGCTTCGACTACGTCGACCTTGAACTTACGACGCGCAGCTTGGATGGCGTTGCCTTAGAAGTGAAGAAAAAAGGTGTGAAAATCATCGTCTCATCCCACGACCTGCATGGAACACCCTCGAAACCGACATTAGAAAAAATCTTGAAAAGGGAGCAGAGCTTCAGCCCAGACATCTGCAAGATCGTTGGGACGGCTAAGTCATACACGGACAACCTTGCCTATCTCGACTTCCTGAAGGAGCATTCGGACGTCGGGCTGATCTCCTTCGGCATGGGGATTCCGGGCATCCCATCGAGGATCCTTTCGCCTTTATTTGGCGGCGAGTTCACGTACGCGTCTGCAGAGTTGAATTTAGAGAGCGCTCCCGGACAGTTGACGGTCCGTGACCTTAGAGAGATCTACCGCATCCTTGGGATTTAGATTGACTAGGCTGTGTTACCTGATAGGTTACCCAGTGGGCCACTCGGTGAGCGCAGCGATGCACAACGCCGCGTTCCGAGCTCTCGGCCTTGATTTCAGATACGAGGCGCACGCAGTTGAGCCGGAGGGCCTCGGAGGCTTCGTGAAATCATCTCTGAGGACACCGAAGGTCCGAGGCGCAAATGTTACGATCCCGCACAAGATAGCGGTGGTCAGCCACCTCGATGAGGTCGACCCGATGGCCAGAACGATCGGCGCGGTCAACACGATCGTCAACGAAGGGCGGTCGCTGAAGGGCTACAACACTGACGGAATCGGTGCCGTGAGGGCCCTCGAGGGGGTCTTCGGACGCCTCCAGGGCGCCAGGGTCGTGGTCCTGGGGGCCGGAGGCGCCTCCAGGGCGATATGCTACCATCTCTCGAAGGTCGTCGGGAAGATCGTGATCCTCAACAGGACCCTTGAGAGGGCGATGGAACTTTTACAGATTATCGAGGGATGCGATGACGCTTGCGCAGACATGTCGGTTCAACCATTAAATAGAGGCGTGTTGAATAAGGCACTCGAAGAGGCCGACATACTGGTAAACGCCACGCCGGTCGGGATGAGCCCGAACATTGGCGAGTCACCTGTGGACAACGGCATCCTTAGGCAAGGGCTCCTCGTCTTCGACACCGTCTACAATCCCCTGAGGACGAGATTGTTAAGAGACGCTGAAGCAGTGGGCGCAAAAACCCTTACGGGTTTGAACATGCTCGTCCATCAGGGGGCGGAGGCGTTCAAACTCTGGACTGGTATGGATGCGCCTCTGGAGCTCATGATGCGGGCCGCCGAGGGGGCCATCGGAGCTGCGTCGGAATGAACGTAATCCTGTTCGGCTTCATGGGCGTCGGTAAGAGCGTGGTGGGCCGTATGGTCGCCGAGAGGCTGGGCATGGATTTCACCGACGTGGACGACGAGGTCGTGAGGATGGCGGGCAAACCCGTATCCACCATTTTCGAGGACGACGGTGAGCCTGCGTTCAGGGAGCTCGAGAGCGCCATCGTGAAGGAAGCATCGGATCGAGATGGCCAGGTGATCGCCTGCGGCGGCGGTGCCGTTCTCAGGGCGGAGAACCTGAAAAACCTGAAGAGGAATTCCATCATGATCCTGCTCACCGCCGACCCCGAAACGATACTGAAAAGGGTGGAAAGAGACGGCGGCTCGAGGCCCCTTCTAAAAACCGCTGACATGCTCGAATGCATCGAAAGCCTGCTCTCGGAACGGTGTGGTCATTATCTAATGGCGGCAGACACGATGTTCGATACCTCGGGCAGGGCTCCTGAGCAGGTCGCCGACGACGTGGTGCGATTTCTCAAGAGGATGAAAGACACATGAACGTGAAGATCCGCAAGAGCGAAATCGACGGCAGGATCGCCGCGCCACCATCGAAGAGCTACACGCACAGGGCGCTCGTCTGCTCAGCACTAGCTCTGGGTGTCAGCAAGATCCACGCCCCCTTGATTTCGGACGACACGGAGTCGACGCGCAGGCTGCTCGGAGAGTTCGGTGTGGAAATATCCGGGGATCTGGAGCAATGGCTTGTTAAGGGGGGCGAGCTTCGGAAACCACGATCGGAGCTTTTCTGCGCAGAGTCAGGCACCACCCTCAGATTCATGACCGCTTTATGCGCGCTTCTCGAGGGCGAGAGCAAGTTGACGGCCGGCCCGACGCTCTCCCGCAGGCCCAACGGTCCGCTGTTGGATGGCCTGAGGCAGCTGGCTGTGACTTCGGTCAGCGCCGACGGTTTTCCGCCCATCACGATCATGGGAACCGGCGAGATAAGGGGAGGAGAGGTGACACTAAGAGGCGACATCAGCTCTCAGTTCGTCTCAGCCATATTGATCATTGCGCCCTTGGCTGATGGAAATGTGTCAATTAGGCTCACGACGCCCCTCGAGTCGAAGCCGTACGTATCGATGACGACGCACACCCAGCAGAAATACGGCGTCGACGTCGACACCTCAGACGACATGAGAGAGTTTCATATCGAGAAGCAGAGCTACAGGCCGACGGACTTCGCCGTGGAGGGGGACTGGTCTTCTGCCTCTTACCTGCTGGCGGCGGGCGCGCTGGCGGGCAGGCTCTCCGTAGAGGGGTTGAACGAAGGAAGCCTCCAGTCCGATGCCTCCATAGTGGGCATACTAGGAGAGATGGGAGCACACGTAGTATGCAGCGGGAGTGAAATCGCCGCAGAGATGTCGGGGTTGTCAGCGGTCGACGTAAACCTCTCTGACTGCCCAGACCTCTTCCCAGTTGTCGCCGCGCTCTGTGCCGTGGCGGAGGGAAGAAGCATCCTAAGGGGGATCGGGAGGCTCAGATACAAGGAGTCGGACAGGGCGGGGGCGATGATCGACGGGCTCAGGGCGATGGGAATAGAAGCAAAGCCCCAGAGGGACAGCATCGTGATCGTGGGCGGAGCGCCGAAGGGGTGTGCCATCGACCCGAGGAACGACCACAGGAACGCGATGGCCTTCGCGATCCTGGGGCTCGTCGCCGAGGGTGAAACGACCATACTGAACGCCGAGTGCGTATCTAAATCATACCCCGAGTTCTGGAACGCGATGAGGTCGTCCGGGATGAAGCTGAGGAGGACAGACAGTGAGCAATAGCTTGGGCCAGCGGTTCAGGATAACCAGCTTCGGCGAGAGCCACGGCCGATGCGTCGGCGTCGTCGTGGACGGCTGCCCCGCCGGGCTCAGCCTGAGCGAAACTGACATCCAAAGGGAGCTGGACCGAAGGAGACCAGCCCAGAGCACGATCACGACGAGCAGAGCAGAGGACGATCGCGTCGAACTGCTGTCGGGCGTCTTCAACGGCCACACGACGGGTGCACCCATATGCATGCTGATCTGGAACCGAGTCTTCGACTCCGACGAGTACGAGAGACGCCGATGGACGCCGAGGCCCGGCCACGCCGACTACCCCGCTCACGTCAAGTTCGGCGGCTTCAACGACTACCGGGGCGGCGGAAGGTTCTCGGGGAGGATAACCGCGGGCTACGTGATGGCGGGCGCTGTTGCGAAAAAGCTCCTTCGAGAGAGGCTCGGCGTAGAAGTCCTGGCTCACACCGCGGAGATCGGAGGCATCCGAGCCAAAGAGCCGACTATAGATGAGATCAGAGACAACGTCGAAACGAACCAGGTCCGATGCGCCGACCTGAAGGCAGCCAAGGAGATGATGGCCGCGATCCAGAGTGCTTCAGCCGATGGAGACAGCCTAGGTGGTGTAGTCAAGTGTGTGGTGTTGAACTTGCCGATCGGCGTGGGGGAGCCCGTCTTCGACACGTTGGAGGGTGATTTGTCCAAGGCGCTCTTCTCGATCCCTGCGGTGAAGGCTGTCGAATTCGGGCTCGGGCGTGAATTCTCCGCCCTAAGGGGATCACAGAGCAACGACGAGTACGCCATCAGGGATGGAAAGGTGGTCACAGCGACGAATAGGGCTGGTGGGATTCTGGGCGGCCTAAGCGATGGGATGCCGATCGTGTGCCGAGCGACGTTCAAGCCAACTCCCTCCATCAAGAAGCCGCAGACGACGGTCGACCTGCGATCCCTCCATGAGACGACGCTCGTGGTCGGGGGGCGGCACGATCCGTGCATCGTTCCCAGGGCCGTGCCCGTTGTGGAGGCGATGGTGGCTGTGATTATTGCCGATCACGCCCTGCGGTCCACGTCGATTGCGCAGACAACGGAGTGAAGAGAGTTGGGATACGAAAGGGAGATTGAAGAGCTCAGGGAAGAGATCGACCATCTGAACGGTAAGATCGTCGAGAAACTATCCCAGCGGGTGAAAGCCTCCAAAAAAATCGGCGACATCAAAAGGCGGCACGATCTACCCATCGTCGATCGGGACAGGGAGGCGAGGGTGTACGAGCAGATCAGGGGGCTCGCGAGAAGGCACGGCCTCGATGAAACGGGCGTCGTGAGGATTTTTCGTGAGATAATCAGGCTCTGCACAGAGGCTCAGATGTAGGCGTGCTCGTGAACGGCTTTCCGAAGAAAGACCTGACTTAACCGATAACTTAGTCAAGTGCAGCCCAAATGCAAAATTGAGCTGCCCGTGTTGGACGGCATCGTAAAGAAGGCTCCAACGATTATTCTAAAAGTTTCGCTTTTGGTAATTTTCATCCCCCCGTATTTCATCGGTCTATTTCTTTTCAGATACGAAGTGGAGCGCGAACAGGTGTCTCTGGTAGCTGATCGGGACCAGGATGACGACGATGTCGACTGTGCCTCCGGATTTCATCTTCCACGCTACGTCGATGGTGGAACCGATCTTTTCCTCCATGGCGTCCTAACACGCCGAAACCAGATTCTGCTGGCTCTTTCGATCGACAAATGTATCTGGAAAAGATTTTTCGACCTTCGACCATTCTGTCGGCGAGCCGTATCCCAGAAGAGATGCGAATCTGTCGTTACAAACTTTATGCACGTCGTCGAGATGCAGGTAGATCGACTGCTCCGAGGAATCGAAGACCTGTTTCAGCTGGTTGTAGAGGCCTTTGACCCTTTCCTCATGATGCCGCTCCGAAGCCATGTGAGCCAACCACAACGACCATGATCGAACGAACTTGAAAGGTATTTTTTAGCGGTTCGTGCAGGTGAATAGGTTTGTTAGGTAGGGGGCTGAGCCCTTTTTCAATGCAATACATCATGGAAGAATGGATCAAGATCCCAGACTTCCATATGCAGGAGAAACTGTACACGTTTCGCTTGATCCAGGGGAGCAGTAACGTCCTCAGGTTCCTCAACGTGCTCTACGATTCCGCTGAGAGGGAAATAGACGCCATCGTGGAGGGCGGGATGCTGATAAACGCAGAGATCGATGGCGTGGACAATCATCTGAAAAAAATGCGTCAACAGAGACGTCAGGATTAGGCACATCGCTGAAATTGATGGGTCCAATATATATTCCGCAAAAAGGTTACTCGAGTTCAGCGATGTCCGACACATATCATGCGGCAATCTCGTCCAAATGGCGATCGTCGATGGTAACGAGATCCTCATAGGACTCTCGAGGGAGCTCGACCAACCAAGTGGAAAAATCGAGAACGCCATATGGACAAACCACCCCGAATTGATCATGACGATTAAGAGTTTCTTCGAAATAATTTGGGAGACGGCGAAGGACGGGCAGAAAAGGATCAAAGAAATCGAAAACGCCGGCGAGAAAAGGAGTAGCTGACGACCCTAAACTTCAGACGCGTGCAAATTTAAGGTTATTTTAAAAACTCAAAATATTGAAGTGAACTGCCCTAATTTAATGATCCGGAAGAGATTCGAACTCTCGTGATGAGGTCCAGAGCCTCCCATCCTCGACCTCAGATGAACTAGTCTACTATTGTTGGACCTCACTCGCTAAAAATTATTGTTTCTGGAGATAATTTCTTACGTGACATTCTTTTGATCGATTTTGGATTCTAGAAACTTGTGATATCGTTCGACCTCGTTTTGGGGGAATGGGTTGACAACCGTGATCTCCCTGACTCTGGCGAGTTCCTTGTCGAGTGAAAAAACCACGGTCGATCCGAGGCTTCTGGCTAGCGAGATTAGGTATCCATCCCAGGACTCGATGTTGTATGTTGAAGCGTAGTCCAGCGCGTCTAAAGCCGTCTGGGGAGTGATGTGAGGGTATAGGGCCGGCGACCCCGACCTCAGAATCCCTTCAAATATTTTTTTCACAGTCACCCGTGGCACTCGCATGTACCGTGTAGCTATGTGATAGGCTCCAAGGATCGCAGAGACGGGTAAAATCGCCCTCTTCCTTTGAGTCAGCACGTCGGCAAGTAGGTCTATGCTATGCGCTTTGAGGGGGTTCTCGAAACATGAGGGGATGATGACGCTCACATCGACGACCCCCTCAGGACAGGCCAATCTTTCTCCTTGCATATTCACGGCTCATCCACTTCCAGCTCTCATCACATTCTTCGGTGAGGGCTTCTGCCTTTAGGCCTCGTGCTAGGCTAGCCCACTCTTCAACATTCTCCTTAACGTTCTTTGACATGGGTTCTAGGATAACACGCGAACCATCGAACCTTATAGTGACGTGCCCACCTTCTTTGAGGCCTAGAACTTCGCGAATGTACGAAGGAAGTACCAGCCTTCCTTGCCTGTCAATATTGATGGAATTCTCCACGTTTTCCACCATGTGGTATTAATAATTCCACCAATATAAGCCATTAGCTCTGATGTTCTCGAAAAATCAGATGAGTGAAACACTTAGAAAAAATCCTTAGCTTGGCTTTGTTGGTAGCCCTGGTTCAATTCAAATATCGGTTTAAAATATCGGAGTTAACACTAGATTCTTTTCCCTTTCTGGAAAATATCCTTAAAATGACCTCGAAATAAGATTTTATTGATGACCATGAGAGATTCGAGCTCCATTTTTTGCTGTTCTGAGAACCAGTAATACTTTATGAATTGAAATTACGGCACGACTGAGAGAAAATTGCTTGCCTTTGTTTAGTCTGTTCAGCCATAAAACCCTTTCAATGCCTTAAGAGCGTTTAAGGTAATCCATTTGCTTGGTTTGCCCTTCTGTTCGATATCAACATGGAAACGTCCGTTGAAAGTATTCTCCAATTTCCATCTGCCTTGGTCATCTTGCTTAGAGACTACCAAATTCAAAGCCTCCTCCATACGACTATCACGATATCCCAACCTCGTTAAAATGCCCAAAATCTCCAAGACATCAGTATTCCACATCAACGGAAAGCCAAACCGCAGCCACTCAGCCTTCGACACACGAGTCAAGTCATGGCTTCTCTTGTAAACATGATGCTTAAGCAGATACTCAGCACCATTCTCAATCGTGCATGTCACATCCTCGGATCTCTCATCCGCAGGGATTTCCGCAAGAGCCTTCAAAGCCTTGACCACCCCCATGTGGCAACTGTGCCTTCCCCAGCATGATTGCCTGCCATAAGGCCAACCCCTCGGTGCCTCCGAGATCCCATCATCAAACCTCTGATACGTTGTGATCCAATCTATTCCCCGTTGAACTCGAGGATCGTCTAAATAGCCAAGTCTAATCAGGCTCCAAACCATGTTACCCGTCAGACACGGTATTACCCTCTTGTGTCTGCCTCCACCACTTGAGTCACTCAAGTAGGAGAAACCACCGCTTCCTCTATCCTGGGAGTTGTTGAGGATGAATTCACATGCCTTTCTCACACGCTCTTCCCCTGAATCTGCTCCAAGCTCCGCAAGAATCATGAGTTGCCAAACAGTCCCCTTGAACTTGCCTGGAGCGTAGAAGTTTTCGGGAGATCCCCAATAGCCTTCATTGCTTTGTTTAGCCAAAATCTTGGGCACTGCCCCCACTTCCATAATTTCATCTTTTGCTTCTCTCACTTCAGAATCATTTTCAGGCTTACCCAAAATATCAATTAATGTGAAGTATCGCACTGAAGGATTATCCTTTTCCAACAGCCACCCTGTGAGGTCCGCTTTCAACAAGGATTTCCAATTACTCATATATCAGCACTCCTTAAGGGGTGACATAACTCCTCCGGCAGTTCTACGCGTTAGTGGAACCATAGAGGTGCATTCTTTCATTTGATCTTCTCTATCCATGGTGTAATGGTAGCCCGGGAGAGATTCGAACTCTCGTGAGGAGGTCCAGAGCCTCCCATCCTTGACCGCTGGATGACCGGGCTGCTACGGGTCTTATCCCCTGACGGATTAATATAAGTCTAACCTAGACGTCGGCTGAAATTCAGTTATACTAATCAAGCTCGAAGGAATCACTTTTTTAGTGCTTTGCTCAGCCAGAGCAATCCAGCTCGTATCGCGTAAGTTTCTATGAAATTCAAAACCGGTCCGATGCTATTTATCTATAGAGGATTTTGATTAATCTCACTTTTCTGTTCGCGTCCTGCGCTTGAGGCCGTGGGCGTGGATGAGGTGGGCGCGTGCGCCCGGGGAGGCGGTCCTTCAGGCCCGCGTTCCCGCTCAAGGACCGCTTTTCTCACCCTTTTTCCGCCTTCCTTCCGGCGGGATCGATGGCATACGCTATGGGACCGTGCCCAGCGTGGTCATCTGTAGGAGGTTGAAGCAGAGGCAGACAAACACCATCTTGACATGCACCCGGTCCACGGTGGTCACGAGCATGTGGCCCCCGCCGAACACCCGCTTCAGCACGGCGAAGGCCCTCTCGGCCGGCGCCCTCCTCCGGCTGATGCGCCCGTTCCTGAGCCTGTCCCTGACGCCGAGGGGGTGGCCCAACACGCCTCTCCTCATGGTGGCGTCGTGTCCCCGGGGCCCGACGCCGAAGTATCCCTTGTCCCTGTAGACGACCTCTCCGGGCTGGGAGAGGTCCACTCTACTGTCGTGGACCGAGGCCGGCGTCGTCTCCAGGTCCCTGATCAGTCCGTGGTCCAGGTCCGATTTGACGTGGACCTTGTAGCCGAAGGCCGAGCCCTTTCTCCTCTTCGCCCAGTCGCCATCCCTGCTTCTCCTCGTCATGGCCTCCTCTCCCCGGGGCTTTCCGGATGGGCCCGGGTCGGCTGTGATGAAGGACGCGTCCTGGGCGACTCCCTTCCTGACCCTGAGGCCCCTCTCGTCGAGCTGGCGCTGCAGCTCCTCCCAGACCTCCCTATCCTTCCCGGTCTCTGCGAGTCTCTCCCTGAACTGCCATACCGTCGAGTAGTCAGGGATGGACTCCGGGTATCGGAGGAACCGCCTGAAGCTGAGGCGGTCCGCCGCCTGTCGCTCCAGCTCTGGGTCGCTGAGCCCGTACCACTGCTGGATTACGAGGAGCTTCACCATCACAACCTCATCCAAGTTGGGGCGGCCGCCCATCTCAGAGTCGTTGTGGAACATCCCCGAGACGATGGGCCTGAAGGCCTCCCAGTCGATGAGGTCGTCCACCGCTGCGAGCCTGTCGCCGAGCTTCTCCACCTCCTTGTAGGTCTGGCGGAACAGGAAGGATTTGAAGGAGTCCATGGTCGTCCATGGGGCTGAGCCGCGCTATAAGGTTATCCGGGGGGAGAAAAGGCCCAAAAACACTAGGTTAATCAAAATTCTCTATAATATATATAGGTCAAAACAGTAAAGTTTAAATACTAGACTTGATGGGAAAGTTTCATGTTCCGCGTGATCATATTCCTTCTGAACCATCACGATTCGGGAGTTTCTGTGATGGATCCGAGCATTTGAAAATCCTATATGTTGGGGGATGATCGATGTCGATGAAAAGGGAGAAGCTCGTCAGTGAGGATATCTGCCCGGAGTGCGGGAGCAAAACCATCATCAACGACGAGGACTCCGGCGAGATCATATGCGGCAACTGTGGCCTTGTCCTTACTGAGTCCACGATTAACAAGGGGCCCGAGTGGAGGGCCTTCACGCAGAGCGAGAAGGAGTCGAGGAGCCGCGTCGGGGTCCCCGTCTCGTTCTCCGTCCACGATAAAGGCCTTACGACGATGATCGGCAGGGTGGGGAGGGACGCCTTCGGCCGGAAGATTCCGCTCAAGACGAGGCTCCAGATGCTCCGCCTGCGGAAGTGGCAGATCAGGTCGAGGGTCCACTCGTCCGTCGACAGGAACCTCGCCCAGGCCATGGCCGAGCTCGACAGGCTGACAGACAAGCTGCACATACCTCCACCAATCAAAGAGAAGGCGGCCATCATATACCGAAAGGCCCTAGACAAGGGCCTCGTGAGGGGCCGTTCCATCTCGGCGATCTCGGCGGCCGCCCTTTACGCCTCCTGCCGGATCACCCAAACACCTCGGACCCTCAGAGAGATCTCTCGACACAGCCCAATAGATAAGAAGGACATCGCCCGGTGCTATAGGCTCTTGCTGCGCGAACTGAATATACAGATGCCGATCCCAGCAGCTCAGCTTAGGGTGCCGAAGATCGCGGCCAGGGCGGGCATTGGCGAGAGGACGCAGCACACGGCCATTGAGATCCTCAGGAAGGCGGAGGTCCTAAAGACGACGGCTGGAAAGGACCCGATGGGCCTCGCAGCCGCAGCCCTCTACATAGCGTGCGTGATGAACGACGAGAAGAGGACCCAGAAGATGATCGCGGACGCCGCCGGCGTGACGGAGGTCACCATCCGGAACCGCTACAAGGGCCTCAAGGAAGCGCTGAAGCTCGAAATTTGAAAACCGATAAATAATTCGCCGCCCAACTTGGTTTCTGTAGCATGTCCGAGCGCGAGGAGCCGATCGACAGGACGCTGATCCTCTGCATAGATAGGGACGACGACATAGGTCAGAAGGGGAAGGTCGCGACCCCGATCCTGAACAGGAACGCCAACCTGAAGGCGGCGGAGGGCCTCGCCCTGGCCGATCCGGAGGAGGCCGACGCGAACGCAATGTTCGCGGCCGTCAAGCTCTATGACAAGTTGTCAGTCGGAAACAGTGGGGAAACCTATCAGGTGGCGACCATAGCTGGCTCGCACCTCGGCGGCGTTGAGGCGGATCGCAATATCACCCGTGAGCTCGAGAGCGTGCTCCAGTCCTTCCCGGCGACGGGCGTCATACTCGTTGCGGACGGCTTTGGCCAGGACTCCATCATCCCCATCATCCAGTCCCGCGTCCCGATCACCTCGATCCAGCGCGTCGTCGTGAAGCACAGCGAGCGGATCGAGGAGTCGTGGGCGGTGCTGTTTCGGTACATGAAGATGCTCGTGAACGATCCTCACTATTCTCGGTTTGCGCTGGGCGTGCCTGGGACGATGCTCGTCATCCTCGGTATCCTGCTGAGGTTCAATCAGCTCGAGAACGCCGGCATGACGCTGACGTTCGTTATGGGGATCGCCCTCCTCATGAAGGGATTCGGACTGGACAGGAAATTGGCGACCCTGAAGTTCATGATGCCGCCCCCCGAGAGGCAGCTGACCCTCGCATCCCTGGGCGTCGGCGTCATCCTGTCGATCGTGGGCTGCTACCTCGGCGTCGTGGACGCCGCACGATACGTGCCGGCCGACGCGCCGCCACTCTGGTCCGATTACTCATACTGGCTTCAGCTCTCTCCGACGCTCATAGGCACCTTCCTCCTGAAGGCCATCGACCTAATCATACTCGGAGTGATGGTTGCGCTGATCGGCGGCTTCGCCTCGTACTACATTCAGAAGGATCAGAGGAAATGGCAGAACGTCGTCGGGATGATCGTGGCGTTCTGGCTCCGGGTCATCGCCATCGAGTCCGCGAAGGTCCTCAACGAGCCCGAGAAGGCCCTGACGCTGTGGTCGCCGCTGGTCGTGATGACGATCTGGGGCGTCGTCACCACCATCACCTCGGTGTTCATCATCTACGGCGCCTACAGGAAGCTGCCCTTCAGGCGAGAGGACTGATGTTCGAAAATCGCAGGATGGTCCAGATTCACCGACAAGGATAGTTTTATCTTAGTCTCTCTCGATCGTAGTTGGATGCCGATATGTTGCGAAGCCTCCTTTCGACGCTCGGCGTCTATAGTGTCTATCAGCGATGGCTTCGCATGCAGATCGATTCGAATGAGAAACCCCAACACGTGGGCATAATACTCGATGGCAACCGTCGGTGGGCCTCGGAGCGTTACATGAAGCCGTGGGAGGGACACAGGGAGGGGGCCGCTAAGGTGCGACATTTCCTCAAGTGGTGCGTCGATCTCGGCATCAACACCGTCACGATATACGTCTTCTCAACGGAGAACTTCCAAAGACCCCAGAGGGAGGTCGAGGAGGTGATGAAGATCGCCGAGGAGAACCTGGAGGAGCTCCTGAGCACGGAGGTTATACATAAGAACAGGGTCTGTGTGACGGCGATCGGCAGGCTGAACCTGCTCCCTGAGCGCGTCCAGCACCTCATCGGCGAGGTGGAGAGGGCGACGAAGGGGTACGACCGATTCTACCTCAACCTCGCCATCGCCTACGGGGGTAGGGCGGAGATCGTGGACGCGGCGAAGAAGATCGCCGAGAAGATCGTAAGCCACGAGCTGAGCCCCACGGCGATCGACGAGGCGACGTTCGAAGAGAATCTGTACACCTCCTACCTGCCGCAGCAGGACCCGGACCTCATCATTAGGACCTCGGGTGAGTCGAGGCTGAGCGGATTCCTCCTCTGGCAGTCCGCGTACAGTGAGCTCTTCTTCGTCGACGTCTACTGGCCCGAGTTCAGGGAGATCGACTTGGAGAGGGCGATCCGCAGCTTCCAGCAGAGGAACCGAAGGTATGGAAAATAATATGCTGCTCAGACACGCATGCCATCGAGGCTTTTATCGAATCGTGTGAGCTTCTCAGGACCGTCGCTTGTGACCAGGATCGTGTCCTCAACACGGACCCCGCCCCATCCTGGGATGTATATGCCCGGCTCGTCGGTGATCACGTTTCCCACCCTAAGCGTGTCTCCGCTCTTCTCGCTTAGCGACGGTGGCTCATGGATCTCGAGGCCTACGCCGTGGCCAAGGCCGTGGACGAAATATTCCCTGAACCCAGCCTCAACGATGACGGCTCGTGCGACGCCGTCGACATCGCTTCCCTTGGCCTCGTTTCTGATCTTGGGTAGTGCCTCTTCGTTCGCTTGGAGGACCGTCTCATAAATCTCGATCTGTTTTTTCGAGGGTTCTCCAACGATGAAGGTCCGTGTGAGATCCGACCTGTATTCTCTATAGGTGGCACCTATGTCGATGACAATGAATTCGCCGCGCCGTATCTTTCGTTCAGTGACGCCAGCATGGGGGTAGGCAGATCTCTGGCCAGAGGCGATTATGGGGGAAAAGGCGACGTCACCGGCGCCGTTTTTCATCATGGCGTGGACGACCTCGGCCGCGATCTCGCATTCCTTTACTCCCTCTTTCATGTACTCTTTTGCGGCCTCCATGCCGATATCGGTCAACTCCCCAGCCCTTCTCATGATCCCCTGTTCCTCAGGGTCCTTGATGCGCCTCATGTTCCATGTGATTTCGGCTGAGGACCTGAGCTCCATTTCTGGGAATCTCTTCTGGAGCCTGTTTGACATGTCGATCGTGAAGTCGTCGAAGCCTACGTGCCGCGGATTTGTTTTTCCCAGTGCCTTTTCGATCTGGTCCAGGAGGTTGGAACTGCCGTAGGGCTCGACCCGGCAACCCTTCGCCTTATCGAGCGCGATGGCCAAGTTCATGGATGGGGCGAGCAGCGTCGGCTCCAACCCGTGAACCGCTAATAAGAATCCTCCGCTTATGCTACCGGTGTAATAATAGATGTTCGATTCCCTCGATACGATGTACGCGTCCAAATTCGCTGCCTCAATCGATTCCATAAGTCGCTTGATCCTCATCTGTTATCATCTTTTTCCGTCATTATTTCTATGTGATTTTTAGGTACTGTTTCTAATATTTATAAATATTCGGTCCCGAATGCGAGGTCGGTAGCGAAAACTCAGTAATCCCGCTCTAATACGTAATAATACGCGCCCACGGGACACTTTCTCGAACATCAGGCTTGAATTGTTGCAAGGATGATGGAAATTACAACGGGTACTCCCACCCAGAAACGCGTGGAGGAATGATCGGGAGGACGAAGGCCGAGCGAGAGGCACGAGTGGATGATATACATAAAGAAACTTATCGTCAAGAACTTCAAGTCATTTGGCGGTCTGGTAAAGCTGAACTTGGAGCCTGGCTTCAACGTCTTCACGGGGCCTAACGGCAGCGGCAAGAGCAACATCATAGACGCTGTCCAATTCGCGCTGGGCGAGCTCGGCTCGCGGAGGATGCGGGTCTCGGACCTCTCGGGCCTGATATACGACGGCACCGATGAGGGCGGTTCCTCGAAGGCGGTTGCGTCGCAGGTCACGATCTACTTCGACAACTCCGACCGAGGCTTCGCATTAGACAGGAGCGTCGTGAGCATAAGCAGGCGGATCGACCGCCATGGGAACAGTAAGTACTTCCTCAACGGCAGGAGGACGTCGAGGCGTGTCGTGCTCGACCTCCTAGAGATGGCCGGCATAAGCCCAGGCGGGTACAACATCGTGCTCCAGGGCACCGCCACGAGGCTGAGCGATCTGACGGCGTCCGAACGCATGACCGCCCTCGAAGATCTCATCGGCATCACCGAGTACGACGAAAAGAAGGCCAACGCCAAGGTGCAGCTGACAGAGGCGGAGCGTAAGATCGAAGTCGCGTCGGCTAGGATCGACGAGGTCAGGAAGCATGTGACCGAGCTGGAGTCCCAGAGGAACGACGCCCTCCGCCATCGCCTGCTCTCCGAGGAGGAGAGGAAGCTCAGCGCCCTCAAGCTGTCCCATCAGATAGCGCTTCTCGAGTCTGACCTATCGAATATCGGCGGGCAGATCGAGGAGAGTAAAGGCGAGCTCGTGAGGCTCGATGGGGAGCGAATCAATCTCATCGCAGAGAGGGATGCTGCCAGGACACGATGGGATGAATTCAACAAAGAAGCGACCGAGAAGGGCAGCACACGCCTTCCCCTCCTCAGATCCGACCTCGTGGCCAGAGAGGTCGTTAAAACCTCGTTGGAATCGAGACTGAGGGATATCGACTCACGGATACGAGCGATCCAGAGATTAACTGAGGATAAGACCTCCGAAATCGGGAGGGCGAAGGCGGATATAGAGGAGAAACGGGCGAAGACCCTCGAACTCGCTGAGGACAAGGCTGAGATCGAATCCGAGATCGCCGAGAAGGAAGCACAGCTCCAGAACCTCAACAGCACAATAAGTTCATCGCGTGAGTCCGTGAAGGCGAACCAGAAGAGGATCGAGGACCTGACCGAGTCCCTCGTTCCCAAGCAGGAGAGCCTGAGCGGCCTAGAGATCGAGATCAACAGGAAGCTCGTCAGTTCAAACAACGCCAAGGAGAAAATGGCGGATCTCGAGCAGAAGAAGACGGAGTTCGTCGAGGCCATCGATTCGCTGAGGGCGAAGCTCAGGGAGTACGAGGAGCTGAAGGCCAGTGAGGCCAAGAAACTCGAGGACATGCTCGCCGCTATGGAGGAGCAGGTCGAGAGGCAGAGGCGGCTCAGGAGCACGATCGAGAGCGCCGGCAAGCTGGCGAAGGACGTCGAGACGGAGATCACCCAGTTCTCCGCCAAGAGGGACCTGTGGCAGAAGATCGTGACCGAGGAGAAGGCGGACCAGCGCATCAGGGAGATGGGTGAAGCGGGTGCCCTTCCTGGGTATCACGGTTCCGTGCGATCGCTCGTTAAGGTGGACCTCAAATATCAGCGGGCCGTCTCAACTTCATCCAACGGGTGGATATGGGCCTACGTTTTCGACGACATCGGCACCGTGCTGGAATGCGTCGAGAGGCTGAAGAAGACTAAACAGGGGACGATCAAGTTCCTGCCGCTCAAGAACATCAGGTACATCGATTCACCCCCGGAGATTGATGGAGAAGGCGTCATAGGTCCAATACCCGACCTGATCAGGTACGAGGACAGATACGCGCCCGTGGTTCACCTCATCTGGGGCGATACGCTCCTCGTCCAGAACAGGTCTGCGGCGCTGCGGGTCGCGCAGAGGGGCTGCAGGGCGGTGACCCTCTCAGGCGACGTCTACGAGGCGGAGGGAGGGATCGTCGGCGGGTTCCACAGGAAGCCGCCGGACTTCTCGAAGCTCATCCCGAGCGAAGAGTCCGTCAAGGTCCTCTCCGAGACCATCAGGGCGTTGAGGGAGCGGCTTCACCAGAGGATGAGCGACCTTAAGCTATCGGGCGGCAGCCTGAGGAAGTTCACGGGCTTCCTCGACGAGTCGAGCACGAGCGTGGAGAGGATCGAAGGCGAGATCAGGGCTATCGAAGAGAACATCGGTCAGTTGGAAAAGAAGATCGGCATCGTGGACGACAAGATAGAGGAGCGTGGGGCCGAGCTGGCACAGGAGCATGGCCTCATGGTCACGCTCCAAGAGCGTAGGGAGCGCACCATACAGGAGATCGAGAGGACAAAGGCCGAGATCGCCGAGCTGAAGGAGCTCAAGCCCTCGGACGTGACTGGCCTCGAGCTCAGCCTCAACGACGGCCGCCGCGAGGTCGTCGCGTTCCAATCGAGGCGCAGCCAACTGACCTCCGACCTCTCAATACTGGAGAACCTCGTGGAAAATGTCCTAGGCCAGAAGGTCATCGATAACGAGAACCAGATCCAGCGATGGAGCGAAGAACTAGCGACGTTGGATGATGAGCGCGCGGAAGCCCTCCGCATCCTCGAAGAGGCGTCGTCAGACATCTCGGAGCTGCAGAAAGCCCTCGCGGAGGTCACGTCGGACGTCGAGTCCACCAGCCAGATCATGTCGAAGCACCAGGGTACAATGAGGCAGATCGAACAGCGAATCGAGCAGGTGGAGCGGAGGCGGGCGGCTCAGAGCCAGCGGAATGTCGAGCTCGATATCGGCCAGGAGAAGCTTCGCCTCCAGTGCGAGCAGCGGCTTACGGAGCTGTCGGCGCTAGGCTTCGAGACAAAGCTGGAGACATCGGACTCGGAGGTCGACGGAATCGACAGGGCGCTGCAGTCGATCAGGGCCGAGAAGTCCTCGCTCGGCGCCATAAACCAGCTCGCCGAGTCGCAGTACGCCGAGATCGTAGGGAACTACAAGAAGATGAGCGTCCGCATCAACGAGCTCGAGGAGGAGAAGGGGTCCATCCTCCGGTTCATCGACGAGGTCGAGAAGGAGAAGCAGGAACACTTCATGAGGGCGTACCAAGAGGTGTGCGAGAACTTCTCGAGCATCTTTACCAAGCTCACGGGCGGCGGCGACGGACGGCTCGAGCTGCAGAAGCCCGAGGACCCCTTCACGGGCGGCGTCGACCTCTACATACAGTTCCCGGGCAAGCCCATGCGGCTCGCCAGCGGCGCCAGTGGTGGCGAGCGGTCGGTGGCTGCGATTTCGTACCTCCTCGCTATTCAGCGCTTCCTGAAGGCGCAGTTCTACCTGTTCGACGAGATCGACGCCCACCTCGACGACCTGAACGAGTCTAGGCTCGCCGAGGTCCTGCGCGAAAACTCGCGGGAATCCCAGTTCATCGTCGTGACCCTGAAGGATGTGATGGTCCACAACGCCGAGAGGATATATGGGATCTTCAGCCAGGGAGGTCGGAGCAGGGTCCTCGCACTGCCGATGAAGCTGGAGGTGGCCGCGTAGTGGACAGGGAGAAGCCGTTCTACCTCCGCCAGCCCTGGGAGGTCCTGTTCAAGGAGACGAAGCTGGAGAAGGTGTCGCCGTGGACCATCGACCTCGTCTACCTCCTCACGACGTTGCTGGACGAGATGAACAGGGTCGGAATGGACTTCAGGGCGGCGGGAATCGCCATCTCCTCCTCGGCCGTCATACACCTGAAGAAGGCCGAGCTGCTCCTGGAGATGGAGGAGCCGCCCAAGGCTCCGCCCGAAAAGGGAGATGTCTACGTCCCGCCTCCGATCAGCCTCCCCTTCCGCTTCCAGTTCACCACGACGACGATGAACGACCTGATAGCAGCCCTCGAGAGGGCCCTGTCCGAGGAGGGCGCGGGCGGCCAGAGGCCGAAGCTCCCCGTGTTGCCGCCACCGCCGCCGGACTTCATGGACATGGACGCCTACCTCCTCGAGATCGAGGAGCGCGCCAAGGCTCTGCTCGCGAGGATCAGGTCGACATGCGTGGGCGGGGAGCCCCTGACGTTCACGATACTCGTCTCCAGAGAGAGCTGGCTGGAGGTCGTCAGGCTCTTCATGATGCTCTTGTTCCTCGCTCAGAACGGCGAGATCGGCCTCCAACAGGACGAGGATGAGACCGACGTCACGATCACGATTTTGGGTGAAGTGAAATGAATAGGAATCCCGAGTCGAATGTTGCCGCACGCATCGCCTCGCTCGAGGCGGCCCTGTACACGGCCGGGCGGCCGGTCGAGATCGGCAGCCTGAAACGGGCAGTGCGAACCAAGTCGGACAGGGTCGTCCTGAAGCTGTCGAGGATGCTGGCGAGAAGCTACGACGAGCGCGGGAGCGCCCTCGAGATCAAGGAGATGCAGGGCGGCAGGGTCATCCTCCAGCTCAGGCCCCGGTTCTCGAAGATGGTGAAGAGGTTCACGAGCAGGCCCCTGCTGTCCGGCGGGCCCCTCAAGACACTGTCATACATCGCGTACTACCAGCCCGTCGAGCAGATGAGGGTCGTCTCCGAGAGGGGCGTGCACATCTACGCCCAGCTGAGGATGATGGAGGAGATGGGCCTCATCACCCGCGAGAAGGCGGTCGAAAGGGGCACAGTAATAAGGACGACCCCGTACTTCGCCGACTACTTCGGCTTCAGCGAGGACCCACAGAGGACGCGGCTCCAGCTCCAGAGGATCTTCAGCAGGATGAAGATCACGAGGCTGGACAACGGGAACGGAAGGGGCCACGTCGACATCGGGCCCGACGCCTTCCCCTCGAACATAGGCGTCCTAACAGACGCGGGGGATGGGCTCGCCGAGGGGCTTGCGGAGTATGCGGGTCCCGCCGACCAGGGTTCGCAATAGAACCTCCCGTGGATGATCCGACCTAACCTCCCCGATGATCTCAGCGTCCCTTCCATATCGCGTCTCTTTAATTTTCTTCAAGATGTTCTCAGCTGTGTCTCCGCTCACGCACATGACGGCCCTGCCCTCGCACGTCACCTCGTAGGGGTCGAGGCCGAGCATCTCCGATGCCGCCCTGACTGCGTCCTTGATCCGCACCCTGTCCGCGTCGATCCAGATACTCACGCCAGACTTCTCGGCTATCTCGTTCAGGGCCGAGGTTAGACCCCCCCTCGTCGGATCCTTCATCGCCCGCACCTCGCCGGCACCGAGGGCCACCTTGACGGTCGACCATATCGGCGCGACGTCCGACCTGAGCTCCGTCTCGAACTCCAAGCCCTCCCGCGCGGACATCAGCGCGATCCCGTGATCGCCGACCGAGCCTGTGACGATTACTTTGTCTCCTGGCTTCGCACCGCTGTCGAGGATAGGCTTACGACCCATTAGAACACCAACTCCGCATGTGGAGATCACGATGCCGTCGAGATGTCCCTTGGGCATGACCTTGAAGTCGCCGTTGATGATGGCGACGCCGGCCTCGAGGGCCGCCTCGTTCATCGACCGAACCAGGGCGCGCAGGTCCGACATACGATAGCCCTCCTCAACGATCATCGAGTCGAGAACGGCCACGGGCTCAGCCCCCATCATCGCCACGTCGTTAACGGCCCCCGAGACTGACAGCCTGCCGAGGTCGCCGCCTGGAAAGAAGATCGGCTCGACGGTGTGGCCATCGATGGAGACCACGATCTCCGCGCCGCCCACCCTGATGGAGCCGCCATCGTCCATGGCGTCAAGTCCCACGCCGTCCAAGGCCCTCCTGTTATCGAAGCCCTTAAGGAAGAGCTCCCTCACGAGCGCATCCATCGCCGAGCCGCCGGCCCCGTGAACGAGCTTGATGACGTCATCCCCGCCGGCAAACATGCGCAACCCCCTTTGAGAATGGAAAACCGAGGGATATAAGTTACCCATGAGAAGTCCTTTTCCCGACCAATGGGGCGAAATCAATCCGCACAGGATCGCCCACACGTTTTTATATCTCCGACCGTCTAAAGGCTACAGAAACCCGAGACGAGGAAGCTCATCTCAGGCGAAGGGTGAGGATCATTGGTCTGGCACGGTGGACTGACGAAGCGGAAGAAGACGGGAGGAAGAAGAAAGGCCTACCGAACCAAGCACAGAAGCGAGCTCGGAAGGCACCCCGTTGAGACGACATTCGACGACACCGCGAGGAAGTTCGTGGAGGGGCGTAGCGGCATGATCAAGACGAAGCTCGTCTCCGAGAATATGGTGAACCTGTCCGATCCGAGCACCGGGCAGACGGAGCGGCTGCAGATCCTGGAGGTCGTCAGGAACCCCGCAAACGTCGATTACAATCGCAGAAGGGTCCTCACGAAGGGAACGATCGTCCGAACCGAGAAGGGGCTGGCCAAGATCGTGTCGAGCCCCGGGCAGGACGGCGTGCTGAACGCCGTCACGTACACGGAGCAGTGACGACGTCATCCCAAAATAAATTAGTCCGCACCCCCCGTTTAAGAACCCTGGGGGATGGCTGATAGTTGAGAGACAAGGGCAAGTTGGTCATCTGGCCCGTGTACTTCGACGGTGACCACACGTGGCGCGGGGGCCGTCGAGTATCAAAAACCGTTGCGTTAAGGGGCGTTAAAGCCGAAGAGGTTCTCCAGGCAGCCGTCGACCTCGGACTACACCCCGATATGCGCGCCGACGCCGTTTATCCACGGAACAGTGCACAAAAGGGGGCGATCCTCGTGGACAGGAGAAAACCAAAGACGAAGATCCTCATGGATCTGGCACGGAAGATGCGCGAAAAGCGATTTCAACGGTAACGACAATAGTAAAATTTATAAAGAGTTATAAATGAGGGCTCGTTCCTAACTATCGCTTCAGAAGGGCTTTTATGAGATCAAAGCAAAGGCTTGGCAAGGCTTTGCACATCTCAAGCAGCAGCGGAAACCTGATTCTGAAGGCCGAGAGGAGCGTTAAGATCGGCGACGTCGTCGTGGACGGCCGAGGGAACAAGATCGGATCGGTCTTCGATCTCTTCGGGCCCGTCTCCGCGCCGTTCGTGGCTGTTAAGCCCAGGGTAGAATCGCCCGGAAAATACGTCGGTGAACCCCTCTTCGTGGGGCGATCCTAGTCCGAAGCCGGTGGGTGTAGGGTTAGGTTGGAAAAAATTACGAGGTGTACCGAGTGCGGTGGAACCGACCTGATTCGCGATTACGACGCTGGGGAGCTCGTGTGCGAACACTGCGGATTCGTCATCTCCTCCCTGATCTTCGATCAAGGACCCGAGTGGAGGGCTTTTGACGAGGAGCAGAGGGAGAAACGGACGAGGGTCGGCGCCCCGCTCACGTGGACGATCCACGACAAGGGTCTGTCCACCATCATCGACTGGCACGACCAGGACGTATACGGTAGAAAGCTCAAGCCAGTGCAGAAGGCACGGGTCTATCGGCTGAGGAAGTGGCACAGGCGGTCCAAGGTCTCAGGAGCGACGGAGAGGAACCTCGCCTTCGCCCTCTCCGAGCTCACCAAGGTCGCGTATAAGCTGAACCTGCCGAAGAACGTGCTGGAGACCGCCTCGGTCATGTACCGCCGCGTCGTGAGGCAGCGCCTCATCAGGGGCCGCTCGATCCAGGGCGTGGCGGCGGCGTCCATATACATGGCGTGCAGGCAGTGCGACGTCATCCGCACCCTGGAGGAGGTAGCGAAGGGGGCGCACATCTCGAAGAAGGAGGGCGGCAGGAACTATCGCTTCCTGCTGAGGAAGCTCCAGACGAGGGTTCCCCCCGTCGACCCGCAGAACTACGTCTCCAAGTTCGTCAACCAGCTGATGTTGTCCGGCGACACCGAGAACATCGCGATCAAGATCCTCGACCAGGCGACGGAGCTCAGGCTGACGAGCGGGCGCGGCCCCGCCGGCATCGCCGCGGCGGCGACGTACATCGCGAGCCTCCTGACGGACGAGCGCAGGACCCAGGGCGAGATCGCCAAGGGGGCGAACGTGACGGAGGTCACCATCCGCAACCGCTACAAGGAGCTCACCCAGAAGCTCAACATCAAGGTCGACATGTGAGAAGATACAACACATTTCCCCATCCAATTTTCTGAACCGAAATCATCACTTTCACGTCGATTTACGCGCACTCATTTTATTAGTGGATTCCTATTCCTAGATCAGCGCTTAGAGGTGGTCGCGTCTGTTCAGGCGTCTCGAACTCGAAGACTTGGCCAGGTTCGTGATGGTTTCGGACCCCCAACTCTCGCTTGGCCTCGATAGGGTCGCATTCGTCGCTGCGAGGTGCGACGAGGAGACCGACGACTACTCCACCGCGATCTGGATCGCGAATCGAATCAACGGGGAGGCATTGAGTTTCCTGAGAGGCGCTAAGGATCACCATCCGCGGTGGTCCCACGACGGGAAGCAGCTCCTCTTCCTCACGAAAAGGGAACTCAAGCCGAGTGCGAAGGGAAACGCGCTGTGGGTCGCAGGGATCGATGGCGGCGAGCCGAGACCGGTGGCGAAGATGGAGGCCGGTGTCGAGCAGCCTGCGTGGGGCCACGACGACCGGCGGATCTTCTTCCTCTCCAGCGTCGGCGATGCCGATGACGATGTCAAGATCATCGACAGGATACCAATCTGGTCAGACGCCTTCGGATTCACGTTCCATCAGCGAAAGCACCTGCACATGGTCGACGTTGCGTCCGGTGCCGTCGAAAAGCTGACGGAAGGGGAGATGAACGTCACGTGCATGGCTCCGTCGAACAGGGGCCAGCTGGTCGCGTATGCCGCATCGAAAAACGACTTGGACCCGCGCAGGATGGACATAGTCGTCTACGATCTCGGATCGGGCGAGCACGTGAAGCTCGTCGGTGGATTTTTCGTCGAGTCCTTGTGCTGGTCCCCCGACGACAGCCATATCGAGTTTTTGGGGAGCGACCTGGGCAGGGGCTATGCGACGCACATGTCTGTTTGGGCGATGCCCGCCCACAAGGAGCATCCAGAGAACCTGACCGAAGGGCTGGACAGGGGATGTTCCCGACGCGCATACTACGATCTGAGGAGCCCGTTCGCGTCCGCCCCAGCGCCCATCTGGGACATGGGTGAAATCTATTTCCCCGTTTCGGATGGCGGGCGCTTCGACCTGTACCGCATCGGCTTCGAGGACAGGGAGATCGAGCCCGTCGTGGCGGGCGACTTCTCCATCGAGGAGTTCTCCGTGAGGAGCGGGGTCGTGGCGTACACCAGCACGACGGCGACTAGGCCCGCCGAGGTTCACTCATGGGACGGCACGCGCGAGACGAGGTTGACCCATTTCAACGACAGGCCGCTCTCGACGATCGACCTGTCCACACCCTCGCGCTTCCTGTTCACAGCGAGCGATGGTCACCCGATAGAGGGATGGATCATGAGGCCGTACGGCCTCGTCGACGGCGAGAGGAGGCCGGCGATCCTGGACATCCACGGCGGGCCGAAGAGCAAGTACGGGGACTCCTTCATGTTCGAACTCCAGCTCTACGCGGCCAGGGGCTACGCCGTCATCTACCTGAACCCGCGCGGCAGCGACGGCTACGGCACCGAATTCGCGGACATCAGGGGCGCCTACGGGACGCGCGATTACATGGACATCATGGAGGCTGTGGAATATGTAACGGCCACCTACCCCTTCGTCGACCCCGACCGCATCGGCGTCACTGGACTCTCGTACGGCGGGTTCATGACCAACTGGATCGTGACACACACCGACCGCTTCAAAGCGGCCGTCTCCCAGAACGGCATCTGTAACTGGACCTCGTTCTTCGGGACGACCGACATCGGCTTCTACTTCGCCCCCGACCAGATCGGCGAGGACCCGTGGAGCAACGAGAAAGGCTACAGGGACGCGTCACCATTCTCATATGCGCCGAAGGTCTCGACGCCCATCATGTTCGTTCACAGCTTCGAGGACTATCGCTGCTGGATCGACCAGTCCATAATGTTTCACACCGCCCTCAGATACCTTAGCAAAAAGACTCGATTGGTGCTGTTCATGGAGGGCAGCCACGTGTTCCGCAGCCTCGCTAAGCCCAGCATCAGGAAGAAGCGGCTCGAACACATCCTAGGGTGGTTCGACGAACACCTTAAGGGCGAGGCGCCTAAGACTTAGTATTCCACACAACATCGATCTCGAATCCTGTGAACTCACTGAGCAGTTCCCCCTCGGCCTCCACCTCATCGATTCTTTCCTCGGATAGTTCCTCGAAGGGGTTGATCTCTAACCTCCAAGACTCAGCTTTTTTTCTCATTGTCCACGTTCCCTTCACTCTACCATCGATCATCACAGTTGCCGCAACTTGGCCCCTCGGGAGGACGATCATGTTTCTCGTTGAGGGTTCAATGAATCTGGTCTTATCCCTGTGCCCCAGAATGAGGGTATCGAACTGGGGGAGAAGCCTCACAGGAGCGACAATATCTTTTACCTCGAAGAGCGCTTGCTCATCCTCCTTAAGGATCATGAGTCTCCCTTTACCTTTGATGGTAACCTCCATGAGGGAGTCCGATAGTGATTCGAAGGACAATCTTGCATCCTGCACCCGCATTCCAGACCAGTAACAGAAATCCATTACGGAGGCAGGTCCATAGGTTTTAAGATATCCTCGGGCAAGGCTCGTCAGCGCCTCCTCCTCTGAAATCGATTCTAGGTCGACATTAGGCAGCCATCCGTCCATCCTTGCGAAGGCGTACTCGGTGGTGTGGTGCCACGGGCCAGATGCCCAAGCGTGGCAGACGATGCCTCGGAGACTCATCTCCCTCAGCACTCGACTCAGCGACGGTCGACTTCCGTTCAAGGGCCATCCGGTAGCCTCGTGAATCTGAGCCAAAGTCAGTGGGCCTCCCTCAAGGGCATCAAGGATTATCCTATAGAACCGCTCCCACGACGTCGGCGACGCTTTTGCTCCTGTCTGCATAGTCCAGCGGTTCCACTCCCTCATGAGGTTGCCCTCCAACGCTCTCCAAAAAACTGGGAAACGTCTGGTCGACACGATGTGGACAGTGTCCCTCATCAGCCAGGTCTTTACTAGGCTACGGTCTTCTTGCAGGGCCCTCGGGAGGAAGCCAGTGTCCAAACACGAGACGCGGTTCCACAGGCTCAACTGAACATTGAGGGATCCCTGAGCGTTCAGGCCGAGGACATCGTCGATGACATCGATTGCTCGGTCCATTGAGACCCGTTCGATGAGGTGGTGGCGACCAAGTGTGAAGAGAGCGGAATTCTCCGATGTGATTTTCAATGTGAAAGAATCGCCTTTAGATTATCGAATCCTGTGATAGAATTATTTCTTCTGGTATGAAATTTATCTTTCAACCAGTTTATCATCATTTTGTCAATGAAATTTTGCAGAAAAGGCTCCAGCTTTTAGTGTTCCTCCCATCGATCTTAAGAATTGACTTGAACTATCTATTTTCGGGTGCTTGAATGGGGAGAATGAAAGGATTCAGGCTGGAAGGAGTGCTTCCTGCCGTTGTAACACCTTTCGATAAAAACGAGGAGTTCGACGAAAAGTCCTTCCGCAATCTCATCGATTGGCTCATTGAAAAGGGTATAACTGGAATCGTCCCGTGCGGGACGACGGGGGAGTTCTCACTGATGACCCAGCAGGAGCGGGCGAAGGTCATCGAGGTCTGCGTCGACCATGTAAACGGGCGAGTCCCGGTCATCGCGGGGACCGGCGATACGGCGACGAAGCTCGTTGTCGAGGCGACCCGCCACGCGAAGGATGTGGGTGCCGACGCCGCCATCGTCGTCAACCCCTATTACATGAAGCCCAGGGGCGGCAAGGGCATCTACGACCACTATTTGAACATCGCCGAGGCCGTCGACTTTCCCATCGTGCTGTACAACATACCTCCAGTCACAGGCCAGTACATCCCTTGGGAGGTCGTCGAAGACCTGGCTGAGGTCGACAACATCGTAGGCCTGAAGGACTCCAGCGGCGACCTCAAGTACTTCATGTCCGTGCTCGAGAAAGTGAGCGACAAGATCGATGTCGTTATAGGCTGGGACGAAGTAGTGCTCCCGGCCCTCGCAGCCGGCGCCGATGGGATGATCCTCGCCAGCGCCAACGTAATTGCGCCCATATGGCTTGACATCTACGAGAAGGTGAAAGCCGGCAAGCTGGGCGAGGCGAGGGCAGCTCAAAAAAGGATACAGAAGTTCACCAGGCACATCGTCGCGACAGGAGCACTAGGCCCCAAGGCCTGCCTCAACTACATGGGCGTCCCCGTCGGTACGACGCGTAGACCGATAATCATGGGCGACACGCTGAGCTTCGAGCTGAGGGAGGAGCTGCGCATCGAGCTGGAGAACCTGGGGCTCATCGAGAAGAGACCCATCGCCTTCGAGGTCAAACCAGATAAGCCGCTCGTGGAACGGTTCGCCGCCATCGACGTGACCCCCCAGGTGATCAAGCAGTTCAAGCTGAGGACGGGAGAGGCCCTTGTGGATCCGGAGTCGAACGAGGTTGCGCACATCGATCTACTGATCGGAGGGATAGACGGGCCCGTCGGGCATGCGTACGCGAATACACTCGCGAACCCGACGAAGGAGCGGGAGGCGGTCCAGGCGATTCTGGAGCCGAACATGGCTGTGAAGCCGCCGACCATCATCGTGCCCACCCATCCGGTTAGGGGCCTCAGGGAGGCGAGCATGGTCTACGGCCCGGCGCAGGCCGCCGTCGCAAAGGCCGTGGCAAAGTCGGTGGAAGACGGAATACTGCCCGCCACAGACGAGCTCGTGCTCATCGCGAAGGTCTTCGTCCACCCGACGGCTACTCGCAGGCATCGCGTCTACATCAACAACTACAAGGCCATGCGCCACGCGATAAGGAAGGCGATGGAGGGCAGGCCGACGGCCAAGGAGGCCGTGGAGAACGCGGAGAACGCACGCCACCCGTTCAGGGAAAGTCTCTAAAAAACTTCCCTTTTTTTCTTCATGTATAAGGAGCCCTGTTGATGTCCATTTTTCAGCGACGATTAGATGTTCTTTTAGTATCATGTTCAGTTTATTACCTTCCCAATAGTGTTTACGAATCGGTCATAGGTTTGATTGAAGTTCTAAAGGTCACATCTTCGTGTGCGACAACTTCATTCCGATAGAGCGGAAAAAAGGGAGTTTCTCCATCGGCACAGAACTCGATTGCCCATGTTGTAATCTTATGTCAAGTCCACAGGTATTTGCTCCAAAACGCATATCCACTTGTTGAACCATTTTGGGCTTCGTGGTGATGCAGATGGATCGTTCTAAATCTCGAAAATGGTCCAATGATCTACTCCACAGGGCGATCGAGTTCCACGGTCACGGCGGGCCATACATTGTGATCGGTCTCAGGATGGGGTTGCTGGCCCTGGAGAGGCTGAACTGTCGAGGCTGGTTCGACATCCGATGCCGCGCGGCGCTCACGCTGGAACCGCCGTGCTCGTGCGTCATCGATGGCATCCAGTGCTCGACTGGTTGCACCATGGGCAAGCGCAACATCGAAGTGGAGGCCGGGGACGAGATCGAGGCCGAGTTCACAAACGGCAGCAAAAAGATGAAGGTGGCCCTACGGCAGGAAGTGTTCAGAAGCATTCAGGACGGACTGGCTGAAAGCAGCGATGAATACGTTAGGCAGTTGACTAACCAGATCGTTTCAGCCGATGATGCCGAGCTTTTCGAGATCGCATGAAGAGCATCGGGGGATACGTATATCAAGAACAACGCTGTTGATTAGGCGGTTCAGAGGGCCAGTAAGTGAAGAAAAGAGCCTACCTGAGCATCGCCAGCGTGGCGGCCATCGCCGTGATCTCGGCGGCGGTGCTTTGGGAGACGATGTTCGTGCAGGCGAGCCTCGGGCAGCTTGGCCTCGGCAGCGTGTTCCTGGTCTCCATGCTGAGCCACATGACCATCGTGGCGAGGGACATGTTCGTGCCGATGCTGCTCTCCCTCAGCGCGAGCTACAACCCCATTCTCCTTGGCATCATCGCGGGCTGGGGCGGAGCGATGGGCGATATATCGGCCTATTTTCTTGGATGGGGGGTTGGCGAGTCGATACGTAGTGACCAGAACGGGAAAGAGGACCACCTCACTCGATGGATCAGGCGCTACGGGCTGTGGGCAGTCCTCCTGTTCGCGGTGACGCCACTGCCCGACACACCGATACTCATCCTCGCGGGATCGAGTCAGCTCCCGTTCAGGAAGCTCCTGATTGTGCAGGGCATCGGGAAATCAGCGTTGTACAGTCTCGGAGCCTTCGTGGGTGGCTTCATAATGGAGGGCCTCTCCGAAACGGTGGGGAGTCTCTACGCCTCGGCAGGGATCGTCATCCTGTCGATAGCATTCTGCATATTAGTCACGTGGAACAGGACCAGGAACCTCGTCTTCGGATGGCTGGAGAAGCTGATACCCTAACCCTTTAGCCTTTTCAGGAGTTCCTTGGCGGACAGTGAGTTTGCCACGTTCTTCGCCTCGAGCCATCCCCTCCTCGCCACCTCGACGCCGAGCGGAAGGAACTCGAGCTGGCTGAGGCCGTGGGCGTCGGTGCCGATGGACATCATGACCCCCTGCTCCATCGCCGCACGGCTGTTGACGTCGTCCAGATCCAGGCGGTCCGGGAAGGCGTTGATTTCGAGCATTATGTCCTGAGTGGCCGCGGCCTTGAGAACTTCGTCCAGATCGAGAGCATACGACTGCCTTTTTAGGAGCAGCCTCCCTGTGGGATGACCTATTGTGGAAACATAGTCGTTGTGAATCGCTGAGACGACGCGACGCGTCGTCCTTTCTTCATCCGCCTTGAAGCCCGAGTGGACGCTTGCCACAACGAAGTCGAGGTCACGCAGGACAGCGTCAGGCAGGTCGAGGCTGCCATCGGCCTTTATGTCGCACTCGACCCCCTTTAGGACAGTGAAATCCTCGAGCTGCTCATTCAGCCTATCGATCTCGGCCATCTGCTCACGCAGCCGAGCCTCGTCGAGACCCCTCGCGATGCCGAGCGACTTCGAGTGGTCGCAGACGGCGATATATTCGAGGCCTAGTTGCTTCGCTTTGTCCGACATCTCCTTTATTGTGGCCGACCCGTCGCTCCATTTGGTGTGGACGTGAAGATCGCCTTTCACATCACGCATCGTGATGAGCCTTGGCAGTTGTCCCTTCATCGCCGCCTCGATCTCCCCGCGGTTCTCTCTCAGCTCGGGCTCGATCCAATCCATTCCCAGGACTTTGTACACCCCTTCCTCCGTCTCACCAGCCACCTGCCTGTCGGAGTCCCGCTCAAACAGGCCGTACTCGCTGAGCTTGAACCTCTTCTTGACGGATATCGACCGCAGCTTGATGTTGTGCTCCTTGGAACCCGTGAAGTACTGGAGGGCCGCCCCGTAGGAGCTAGGGGGCACGACCCTCAGGTCGACCTGGAGCCGGTTACCGATGACGATCGTGCTCCGGGTTGTCCCCTGAGATATGATGCGGCTAACCCTCGGCATCGAGACGAACCGTTCCGTCGCCTCATCTGGATTGTTAGAGGAGACGAGGACGTCGAGGTCGCCCACCGTCTCCTTCCATCGGCGGGCCGATCCAGCTACCTCCACGTTGAGCACAGCCTTTGATCCGGACATATGCGAGATGATCTCGTCGATCACGGGCAGGATCTCGCCGAGGAGGAAGCGCTCCTGCCTCCCGCGGAACTCCTCGATGCTCTTGAGGAGGTTCTCCTCCGTCTTGGCGCCGAAGCCTTTGAGGTCCAGAAGTTTGCCAGCCTTGACCGCAGACTCGAGTTCGTCGATAGAAACAATGCCCAACTCGCTGTTCAGCCTCATCGCGATCTTCGGCCCAACGCCTCCCAGCTGCATCAGATCACGAACACCTTGCGGGAGGGATTCCCTCATTTCCTCCAGCTGCCTGCTCTCGCCAGTGTCAAGGAACTCCTCGATGATCGCGGCGATGCTCTTCCCCACCCCCGGGATCCCCTGGAGCTCACCCCTTTCGCGGATCTTGCGGATGTCCTCGGTCAGGGCGGTCACACGTTGCGCCGCCATGAGGAAGGCCCTGCTGCGGAACCTGTCGCCCTTGATGGAGAGCAGCTCCCCGATCTCGTAGAGGACCTGCGCGACCTCTGCGTTGACGCTCATTCTCGATCATAGGAATGTGGGCGACCGCTCTTAAGCTTGAAATGTGTGTTGCGCACCCACTGATCGTGAATAGTCATGAAGGCGGACGTTCTACACCACCTGAGTGAGGGCGAGATCGTCGACCTCGCATCCGAGCTGATCAGGATACCGAGCTTCACGACCAAGGAGACGCCTGCGGCGTTGTATATGCGCGACTTCTTCGAGGACCACGGATTCGAGACCGAGACGCAGGAGGTCCAGCCCGGCAGAAAGCAGGTCGTCGCCAGGCTGCACGGCAGCGGGGGAGGCAGGAGCATGATGTTCAACGGCCACCTGGACATCGACCCTTTAACAGAGTCCTGGAGATGGAATCCCTTCGAGCCCAAGGTGGAAGGCAACAGGCTCTGGGGGGCTGGCGTCCACAACATGAAGTCCGGTGATGCCGCAATGGCCATGGCAGCCGTCGCCATCAAGCGTTCGGGCATCGAGCTGAGGGGCGACCTCGTCGTGGCCTGCGTCGTCGGAGAGCTACAGGGAGGCGTGGGCACAGTGCACCTAGTGAAGAGCGGTGTCAGGACGGACATGGCGATCGTCCCCGAGCCGTACAGCGTCGAGAACATCCTGACCAAGAGCGTCGGCGTTCATCAGTTCGCCATCAACACCATCGGCAGGAGCGAGCATATCAGCCGCATGGAGGAGAGCGTCGACGCTATCCAGAAGATGCTGGAGGTAATCGACCGTATCAAGACAATCAAGTTCGGCGTCCACGACCCGGATCTCCCTGGGGCGCCAAGGTGGGTGGTCGGCAGTATCATAGGCGGCCGCAGCAGGGAATACGACCTCGCAGGACCTTACAATATCCCTGACATGTGCACGATCATCGTGGACTTCCGCTACCCGCCCGGCCTGACCATCGAGGCCATCAATGCGAAGTTCGTCGAGATGCTGGAGGAGATCAAGCGGGAGGACCCCGAGTTCAAGTACGAGTTCGAGTATCCCGTGAACCCTCGGTTCAGGGTCGGGGGAACTCCCATGCCGCCAATGGGCGTGAGCCCGAATGCAGAAGTTGTGCAGCTTCTCAAGGAGAGCCACAGGCAGGTCACTGGATCGTATCCGAAGCGGATCGGTGCCGTACCCCCGTACAGCTACTGCGGCAATGACACCGCCCACCTTGAGCGCGCAGGGATCGAGTGCTGCCTCTACGGCCCCAGAGGATACCTAGACGAGGTCGAGAAGCACGTCCGAATAGACGAGATGGTCATCTGCGCCAAATCACTCGCCCTCACAGCAGCCAAAGTCTGTTCATGAGAAATAAATTTACGGCAGGATAGCAAAGCGTCTTGGTTCTCCTGGAAGTTCGAGGGCTGTGGGCAGGGCCCTCGCGACCAATCCATTTCCCCTCGTGATCCCCTGCCATAGGGCGGTCAGATCCGACGGCAGCCTGGGCGGTTATCAGGGAGGCATCGGCATGAAGAGGAAGCTCCTTGAGATGGAGGGTGTTCAGTTCAAGCCGTCGGGCAAGGTGGCCATGGACAGGCTATACTATTGAAGCGCTGATTGATATCATAATTACTGTGCGGATGGTCTTCGATCAGTCATTTTATGGGCGCACTGTAGGATACCAGCGATCGTGATTACGCATCGATTGGGCAGTTTTACCGTTTCAAATAAGACTATTGATCAGCCTCTCAATCTCCAGGATCTTTATGCCAGTCCTTTCAATGAGTTGACTATACACTCGCCTATAATGTTCATAGTCCTCTCTCATCTGCTCCTCGGCCCCAGGCCGCATTCCCCTGTTCTCAGCGCCCATTGTAAGTGATACCGCCAGGTCCAGCAGTCTTCTCAGTATGGCTAATACCTCGAAGTACTCGATGTGTGGTACAATGCGCCCTGCGATTCGTTGGTACTCGTTCAGGATGACCAAGCGCATTTCGGGGATCCAATATGTGCCGGCCAGTAACATGGTCCATGCTAGGTCGCTTCGATAGTCTCCGATGTCCTGGCTCCCCCAATCGATGACGACCGCGGAGCCGTCATCCTTGATCATGAGATTATCGGGATGATAATCGAGATGGATCACAGAGAGACGCTGGCACGGAACGTTTGATCTGCGCTCCATGAGCCAGCCCAGCACGGGTTTCAGCTCGACAATGTGAAAGCTCTCGATAGCCCTCTGCGCATCGGAGAGCTTACGGTCGATGAAAGCGTAGGGGTTCCCGGTCTCGTAGCGTGCTGGATCGAGGACGAAGGGCCTCCAGTCCTGGTCGTGAAGATCGACGAAGAGACTGCAAAAGAGGGTCATCAACTCCCTTCTCCTCCCCTCGGATGCCTCCAGATAGATATCGGTCATCATGCGCCCTTGGACCTTCTCCATGACGATGAAGGGCTTTCCGAATGGAGAACTTTCAGAGCCTTGAAATAGCACTTTGGGTACCGGATAGCCCGCTTTATGGAGATAACTCATCGCCATGAATTCTTTTTCAGATTTTTCTTTGGCATATCTATCCGGATAGAGCCTAAGTATTAAATCATCATGCGCTCTCTCCCCGCGTTCTTCGTATTCGATTTTGAATGAGTATAGCTCGGTCTCCCACCCTCTGGTGATCTTGCTCACGTCTGAAATCTTAATGTTCTTGCCTGGTGGGTTCTCTTCAAATGCCTTCAGCAGGGATTCGTCAATTCCTTTTGACAAATTTACCCCCACTTTCCATTGTCCATCTAAAAATTAATATGCGATTGTGCCGTGGATACAGCGGGCTCGACGAGATTAACAAGGAGTTCCGCTTGTGGATACAAGGCAAGTAATAACACCTGAAATGATGCTGTCTTTACTCAATCTTAAGAATCGGACATATCCCCCGACCATTTGTCAACTCCTCCTGAACGTGCAAAGAGCGATGCCAGCGAGGGTGACGGCTCCACCCAGTATCGTCATGGCATTGGGCACATCACTCAGGATAAGGAAAGCCAGGATCGAGGCACCCACGGGCTCACCGAGCAGGCTGATCGAGACGATCGGCGCTGGAATCCAACGGAGGGCCCAATTGTAGATCGTGTGCCCGAGGATCATGGGAACCACGGCGATCGACAGGAAGATCATGTATTCCATTGCAGGGTAGGCCAGCATCGGGGTCCCCGTCAAGAGGCAGCCCATGGACAACACAAGGGCTGATGTGGCGTAGACGGGTGTGACGTACGAGAGCAGGCTGAGGTTCTGCCTTATTCTGCGGCCACTCAAGATGTAGACCCCCAGCATCATGGCGCCGATGAGGGCCAAGGCATCGCCATAAAGGTTCATGCCTCCTACTTGCATGTCTCCGACGGCTAAAATGGTGGCTCCAGCGAAGGCTATGGCGATCCCCCCAGCGACACGCCGATCCACTCGCTCCTTCAGCAGGAAGTGAGATACGATGGCGACGAAGATCGGATCGGCGTGAACGAAGATGACAGAGTTCGCCACAGACGTGAGGCTGAGGCTCGTGATCCACGTGGCGAAATGCAGCGCGAGGACAACACCCACGATAATTAACACAGCAATGCCTCGACTGCCGACGGACCTCAGGGTTTGTATGCCGTCTGATCTGATGAAGAAGGGCGCAAGTATCGCCGTGGCGAATATCAGCCGAAAGGCGGCGATCGCCAGGGGCCCCGCGCTGCTCATCCTGATGAGGATCGACGCCGTCGAGACGGCCACGATACTGATCGATAGGGCAAGATACGGATGAATCCGTGGCTTCTCGCTCATCCCGCATCAACGAGATCGGATCATCTGGATATAAACTGAGGCACTATCCGGGAGTCAATCCTTCCGATCGCCTTTCGTCAGCTCGTAGAGGGCGTCCACGTCCATCTCCAGGCCGGCGACGGGCATCTCCAGCCCCCAGTTCTCCAGTACCTCAGGCCTCAGCTCGCCCGCCCAGCATATGGTCCTTTCCCCAACCTTCGCCTCGAGCGTCCGTCCGTCTATGAAGCACCGAAGGTCGGAGGGTTCGACTGTCGCCTCGGTGATGCCAAGGTTGCCCAGGATGCTGTTCATGACAGCTTTGATCTCGGAGAAGTTCGATTTCGCGTGGCACATCGCGACCGAGAGGCGCCTCACGGTCCTGCCGCCAGTCTCCTCGCGCTCGTCAAGCATGATGACGTCCGCCACCTCGAACAGGTTCTGCGGGTACGGGTGGTGCTTGTTCGTGCTGAGAACCTCGACGAGGCTCGGGAGGACCCGGTTCCGCACGATGTTGTACTCCTCCGTCTTCGGCTTCTCCGTCTCCGCCACGGGCTCGGCCGGGAGGCACATCCTATCGAAGAGGTTGGACCTGTTCGTCATCATGAACGTCATTGTCTCTAGGAAGCCAAAGCCCACGAGCAGCTCTCTGAGGTGCCTGCAGAAGATCTCCATTCGATCCTCCCCGGCCGGCGTCGCGATGGCGGGGATCTCGGGGACGAAGTTGCCGTACCCGAAGGCGATGGCCACATCCTCGACGAGGTCCATCGGGTGCATGATGTCGGTCCGATAGCACGGCACCAGCACCCTCAACGGATTTCCCGGCTCGACGCCGTACCCCATCCGCTCCAGGTACGACGCGGCCTGTTCGTCGGACAGCTCCAGGCCCAGGAGCCGGTTCGCGTACCCTGTTTCCAGCGGCATGCTCCGCGGCGACAGGTCAGGGGTCTCGGCGATCCTGTCATGGTACCTGTTCGTCACCTTGTAGATCTCGGCGCCCCTGTCGGCGAACGTGGTGACGAGGATGTTCAGCACCTCGTTCATCGCCTTCCAGTCCGTGGCCGTCACGTCGACGAAGATGCTGTCCGTCGCCTCGTCGATGCGGGTGTGCTCGGAGTTGATGATGGGCGGCATCGAGAGCACCATCCCCTTGGCGTCCATCAGGATTGGGTACTCTTCCTTTTCCTCTAGGATCCAGGCGTACTCGACCCCCTTCGGGAGTTCGCCGAGGATCTCGGTCAGGCTCATCTCGCTCCACTCTCCGAGGGGCCTGAACCTGAAGCCGCCTGGGCGCGTCGTGTACGTGACGGGGAACTCGATGGGCTCCAGGTCGTGGAGTCCGATGGAGACCTTGCGCCGCCTCCTCCCGTGCGTGACGTGGAGCTTCTCCTGCATCTGGATGACGGACCTGATGAGGGCGTCGTCGAAGTCGATGTCCCTTATGACCGCGGATACGAAGAAGGGCCTGACCGCCTCGACGCGCCTCTCCACGTCCACCGTGTACTCCGAGTCCCTCGTCCTGTACGGTTTCAGGCCGGTCCTCAGCCCCGTGAACGAGGCATAGGCGCGGGCGAGCCCCTCGATGGAGAGCATGTCCGGCCTGTTCGGGAAGACCTCTATGGAGAAGCCGTCCTCCGTCCTCCCCTCCCATGAGACCCCCATCATGGGGAGCCTCGCCTGGATCTCGTCGATCGACGGGATCTCGGTGGCCTTGTGGGGAGGCGTCAGCCTCGCAAGGGACTCCTGATAGTCCTCCAGGTTCACCTCGATTACCGGCATATCATCACTCCACCCAGATCGGCGCCTCGCGGAGCTGGCCGACGTCGTTGCTGTAAAGAGTGCGGATGTTGTTGATCCCGTAGTGCCGCATCACGATCCTGTCGAATCCGGGGCCCCACGCGAGGACGGGGACGTCGACGCCCAGGAGGGGCTTCACCACCTCGGGCCTGAACATGCCGGCGCCGAACAGCTCCATCCACGACTGCTTCTCCTCGATCCAGACCTCGGCCTCGAGGGACATCTCCGTGTAGGGGAAGTAACCGGGCCTGAACCTGAATCGCTTCATGCCGAGCCTCTCGAGGTACTCCTTCAGGTAGCCGAGCATGTGACGGAAGGTGACGCCCTCGCCAACGACGATGCCATCCGTCTGGTAGAACTCCGCCAGGTGGTTCCAGTCGATCGTCTCGTTGCGGAAGACCCGGCCCACTGAGAAGAACTTGGCCGGCATGTCCTCCTTCCTAAGCTTCGCTATGGCATTGACGGAGAGGCTCGTCGTGTGCGTGCGGAGGCAGCACCTGCTCGCGAATTCCTCGTCCCATGCGTACTGCCAGCCCGTGGAGCCGGTGGTCCAACCGTTCTCGTGAGTCTCCTTCACCCTGCGGACGAGCTCGGGGTTCGGTAGGCGCCCGCTGTGCGGTGTCCTCATGTAGAACGTGTCAGCTAGGTCGCGCGCAGGGTGATCCTGGGGCTGGAAGAGGGCGTCAAAGTTCCAGAAGGCGAGCTCAAGCATCGGCCCCTTCATCTCCTTGAACCCCATCTCAACCCAGAATCGGCGGATGTAGTCGATCACCTGGCTGATGAAGTGCCTCTTGCCAGGATAGAGCTTCGGAACCGGGAGGCTCACATCGTACCGCTGGAACGCGGCTCCCCTCCAGCCGCCGTGACGCAGGTGCTCCGGCGTCACCTGGGTGATGAACTCCGCCTTCGCCTCGGCCTCCAAGTACGGAACGACGCTTCTCCCGAAGTCTGTGATCCTCGCCTTCTTCTCGGTCGTCTCCGTCCTGCCGATCAGTCCCCGCCGCAGCAGGAGGCTGATCCTATGGCCTGAGGCGTCGTCGAGCTGGTCTTCGTCGAGCTGGGCCTCGCTGAGCTTGTAGAGCAGCCGCTCGTCGATGGTCTCCTTCTCCAGTTCCTCGAGCCCTTTTTGCGTCAGCGCCAGCCTGCCGCCCTTGATCGTCGCCCACTCGTTCCTCCTGATCCAGACGAGGGCGATGTCGAGCGCCTGGAATGTTCCTTTGAGCCGGACCAGTTCGTTCTCGCCCCCGCGGACGAGCCTGAGGAGGCGTTTCTCCGGGAGCCCCTCGGCGGCGTACCTGAGGCCTTCGTCCGTGAGGTGGAACGTCCGCGAGACCTCCTCCTCGATGTCGAGCACCCCTTTGGTCTCGGCCCACGCGCAGGCCTTCTCGATGGCGTCCCTGTTCAGGCCAGTCGCGGCGCCGAGCTCCGAGGTAGTGGCCGATTCCGCCTCCCTGAGGACGAGGAGGATCTTTCTCTCGTTCTCATGCAGCCCCGAGGCGACGGCTTCGGCGTTCGAAGGTTCCACTGCCCTCACCTTTACCATAAGGGGCGAGGATCGATCCTTAAAAAGTTCACATGAACTGCGTGAGCTTGCGCTGGATGAGCGTCTGCCTGAGGAGGAACCCCGAGTCGAGCCAGTGCTCCAGACCGATGCTCAGCCTGCCCATCACGCACCCGAGGGCCTCCTCCAGCGTGTTGTATCTCTTCGGCTCTTGGCGCATGGCGTTCCTGACGTTCTCCCTCACCTGCCATACGCCCACCGGGAGGATGTAGTCCGGGTAGGCCTCCCGCAGGATGAATACCCTCGCCTGGCGCCGGATCTTTTCGAGGTGCTCCAGCACTGCGAGCCTGCCCGAGTAGTAGCAGCCGCCCATGGACGCGTACCTCCACCGTCCGTCGTATCCCTCCCAGTCAGTGACGATGGAGACGTGGTCGGCGGACGGGTTCCAGAGCGTCTTCGGGTACCACGCCTCGTACGCCTCGTAGCTCCACGCGTCCGGGACGAGAAGCACCTCGAACCGGTTGCCGAGGTAGTCCGACTCGTAGACCTCGAAATGGTTGACCTGAGGGTATTCCTTCACCCTCCTCGCCAGGTCCTTCGAGATGATGTCGTCCACGGCCGTGATGCTCCAGCGGGTCGGGACCAGCCTGCGGTTCTTCTCGATGCCGAAGCTGCCCATGCTGAAGGCGCGCTGAATGTTATTGACGGGGACCCTGTTCTCGTACAGCAGCCTGGTCGCGTCCACCGCCTTCAGGTCCGTGTCGTAGTGGGCCCTCTCCATGTGGCGCTCCCACCTAAGGTAGCCCACGTCGATGCGCTCGAGGGGTGCGGCCGGGCCCATCGGCTGCACGTCGTCGTCGACGTAGAACCGCTCCTGGGGGCGTTTCTTGAGCTGCATCTCCGTCTCCACGTAGTTCTCTGCGAGGGCCACCTCCCGCGTCATGTCCAGTATCCGGCTCGCCGCGTCGGGCTTCCTCACGTGGACCCTGTACATCCCGCGGATGAGTTGGGACCTGAAGTCGATGATCTCCTCGATGCTCTTCCCGAGCCAGCGCTCCGGCGAATCGAGGATCGAGGTGTCACCGTGGATCGTCGGCGTCATGGGCCCGACGTACACGTAGGGATACCCGAAGCGCCCCACGAAGACGCTCGGGGGCGAGGACCCGTCGACGGAGAGACCCTTTATACTCCTCCAGATCTTCAGCTGCGAGCTCAGTCGGGCGATGACGGGGCAGCTCGTCTTCCCGCAGAGGAGCCTGGAGCCCTTGCACAGCGTGCAGAGGCTTCCGGACGGCGCCTGCAGCCGAAGATTCTCGGGATTGTAATCGAGACCTGCAAGTTCCGGCTCGACCGTCGTGAGCTCCCTGAGCCAGATGTTGCTCGGCTTCATCACCCGCCTGGCGATCAGCTTGGGCAAGTCAGGTGAGGTTTGGGCGCCACGAGATTAAATACGTTATGGAGACCCTTTTAGGATCGATGCGTGCAAATCAACGGGTGAGGTTCACACGTTGAGCATCGTCGTCGAGAATGTTTCGTTCAAAAGCGAAGGATACAAGCTCCTCGGGCGCCTGTATCGTCCAAGCGCGGCGGGTGCTCACCCCGCTGTTTCCATCTGCCACGGATATCCCGGGGACACGAAGAACATGGACTTGGCGGAGGAGCTCGCGCTAAACGGTATAGTTTGCCTCATCCCCCACTATCGCGGGGCCTGGGGTAGCGAGGGAACCTACAGCTTCCTCGCGCTCGATCGTTCGGCGAAAGACGCCGTCGAGTTTCTCGTATCCCAGCCATCCGTTGATCCCGAAAGGGTCGGGCTGATGGGCCACTCGATGGGCGCCATACCCCTGGCAAAGAGGCTGAGCGCAGACCATCGCATGAGGACAGGAGTGTTCATGAGCCCCGCAGCGGATATAGGAGAGTGGTCCTCGAAGATCGTCCTAGATAACATCGTGCCCGTGTTCCTGAACATGGGGAAGGGTAAGCTGAACGGCCTCGACGCCGACGTGATAAGGTCTGAAATTCCCAGACTCGTCGAAGCGTTCAATCCCAACAAGGTCATCAGGAACGTGAAGGTCCCAACCCTCTTCATCGTCGGCTCAAACGACACGGTGACTCCACCCGAGCTATGCCGGACGCTCTACGAGTCGGCGAACGAGCCCAAACGCTGGCTCCTTATAGAGGGCGCCGATCACACGTTCTCTGAACACAGGATCCCGCTCATCAAAAGCATCGTTGAATGGCTGGAAGAAAACCTCTGAAGGCATCGGGTGCTCATCGAAATTCTCGCTTTATCAATTACATTTTCATGAAGTTATCCATCAGTCGATGGGCGAGTCTCCTCATGGCTGGCTCCCTTTCCGCGCATTCTCCGAGCACCTGCTCCCTAGTCTTGCCGACTGCTTTCAGCCCCATTGGGTATGCGTCGGCCCATCTCATGGCCTCCCGCCTATCTATATCGAGGTGGAATATGATCCCCCTCACCCTGCCCCAGCCGAACGCCTGGATCGGGCACGGATCGCCTTCGGCGAGTAGCATCCCTCCTGGGGGAACCTCGAACATGTCGCTGTGCCAGTGGAAGACAGGAAACTCGGATGGAAATCCAGCGAACAATGGATCGGCCTTGCCGTGCTCCGTCAGGCGCACCGTGTATCCTCCGACCTCCTTCATCGGGCTCCTCTTCACCCTCGCGCCGAGGCGCCTGGCGAGCATCTGCGCCCCGCAGCAGACGCCGAGGCACGGCTCATCGCTCCGAATAATCTCGTCCAGGTACCCCCATTCACTTTTCAAGAAATCGTGTTTGTCAACGTCGTTGGCGGATATGGGCCTCGGCCCGACGATGAAGGCCCCGTAGCCATCGATCGACGGGAAGGGTTCGTCTTCCTCGATGTCGTACGCGTGTAAAACGCTGTGTGCGATGCCTCTCTCCCTCAGGATGTTCTCGTACAGGCCGAGCGTTTCGGTTCGGTCGTTCTGAATTATTAAAACTCTTGGGTTCATCACGATCGCTTCAAAACGGAGATGTTTGCTAAACGGGATGGAGAAAATATTGTTAACGGATCGTGAGCGACTCCAAGTCCCTCGTGTAGTAGGTAACCACATCAGCGCCATCTTCTGTGATGACGACGGTGTCCGAGTGGCGGAAGCCGCCGAATCCGAGCTCGTAGATGCCAGGCTCGCAGCTCACCACCATTCCGGGTCTTAACTCGATGTCGTTTCCAACGTCAAGCCACGGGGGCTCGTGCCCGTCCAGCCCGATCCCGTGCCCCGTGTGATGCCTGATCAGGTCCCTGTACCCGGCGTCGACGATGACCTTGTTGGCGGCCCTATCCACCTCGCTGCACTTCACGCCCGGCCTTAGGGCGGCGATTGCGGCGTCCTGCGCCTTCATCATCGCCTCGAAGTACCTCTTCTGCTTGGGCGTCGGTTCGCCGACGATCATCGTGCGCTCGAGTTCGCTGTTGTACCCGCCGACGTCGGCGCCAGCGCCCGTCACGAGGACATCGCCATCCCGTATGACCTCGCCTATGCCGATCGAGTGTGGCATTGCCGACTTCCAGCCGACCTGCCCCCTGAAGCCCGCCGACGCCGGCGACCTCCCGGATCTGATCTGCTCGTAATCGGCTCCAAGTGCCTTCTTCATGATGGAGGAGGATTCCATGGATGCCGCGAGTGAGATGTCCACGTCCCAGAGCCCAGGTGCCGTGTACTCCTGGAGAAGCGTGTGGGCGAGGTTGCCCCACTTGGCGCTCTCCTCGATGAGGGCGATCTCCTCCGACGACTTGACGAGCCTCATGTCCCAGACGATGTCTCCCGCCCTGACGAACGTGACGTTGGGCATCTTCTCGTTCAGTGGCGGGCCAGTATATCCGCTCACCCCTGCGGCTCCCGCAGGATTGTCTATTCCGATCTTCGCCTTTCCGTATCCGAGCTCGGTCAGCCAGGCAGCGAAGAGCTCGATAGGGTGCCTTTCGCCCGGATAGTCGATGTACGTCCTTACATCGCCGACGATCTTCGTCTGGTGCTTCAGGTGATCCGCCTCAAGAAGCGGGCCAAGGAAGATCAAATCGCCGTCCTGGGGCACCACGAGGATCGCGGGGCGCTCGGTGGTCATATGCGTGAAGCCCGAAAGGTAGAAGATGCCCTTGTCGCTCGTGAGAAGGAGCGCTTCAAGACCCCGTCGAGCCATCTCTTCCCTCACCCTCCTGATCCGATCCCTGTACTCGTCCATGCTTATCGTGATCTTGACCATGAAATCGCCTTCGAAGAGGCTATCGTTCGATCAGGATTAAAGATTTGTCATCCGTCCGACACACCAACCGTTTCGTGTGCTCAAAAAGGTAGTGGGTTGGATGCATTGAGAAATCGAAGTACAATTAAGCGCGCGCCATCGATATTTCATCTCGTGTCCAAATTCGGAATCACGCACGAGAGCGGAAGCCTGAAGCGGGTCCTCGTCCACCACCCCGGCCGCGAACTCGAGCTAGCCAACATCGACCCGGAAAAGCATCATTTCGACGGTCCCGTGGACGTCGACCAGTTCATCGGAGAACATGGGGGGCTCGTGAAAGCCCTTACCGAGGCTGGAGTCGAGGTGCTGGACGTGGGTGCCCTCGTCGAAAAGGACATTAAGATCGCGAAGCAGGTGAGGCAGTGCCCTAACCTTGTCTTCACTCGGGACAGCAGCGCCGTGACGGACGGCGGCGCGATCCTGATGCGGATGGGGCTACCTTCTAGGCGACTGGAGACGCCCGTCATCAAGGCTGCGCACAAAGCCCTCGGCGTACCGATTGGTATCGAGCTCAAGGAGCCCGAAACGTTCGAGGGAGGCGGATTCGCGCTGCTAGAAGGGCGGACCGCCGTCGCTGGGCTGTGCGCGCGGACGACGGCCGGGGCACTCGAAGGGGTTCGGCGCTTTCTCTTTGAGAAGAAGGTCGCCGATACGTTCATCGTGCTCAACCTGTCGCCCGACGACATCCACATCGACGGCGACTTCGCCGAGCTCCCGGGCAAGCACGTCATCTTACACGTTGCGAGCCTCGATTATGCGCCCGCCGTCTTCTACACTCGATCAGGTTCATGGAAGGCTTCCTACGTCGATTGGCTCAGAGAAGAGGGCTGGGACATCATCGAGATAACCGATCGTGAGCGAATGGACATGGCGGCCAACTTCCTTACAGTGTACAAAGACCTCGCTATCCACTACGAAGGAAACCCCAGGGTGATGCGCGAGGTCAGGGAACGAGGCACGGAGGTCATCCAGATCAAGGGCGACACGCTGAGGAAGGGGAATGGCGGCGTCCACTGCATGACGTGTCCTATACTTAGGGAGGTCTAATTCTTCTTCATTTCTATTCCTCGTTTATTGGCAACGAGCACTCATTAACACTTAAATTCTTAAACCAATACTCTTATAAGCTGGTAAGAGCATAATAGTTTACACGGATAGGCAAAGTGGAAGGAAAATGATAAAGACAATGGAAACGAAAGTAACGCTAAGCAACCATTTTGCCTGCTGGAAAAATGTCTAGCATATACATACCACACGTGTGAATCGTACCAAAAAATGGTGATGGTCGGTAATCGGGATGGGCAGAATAGGCGTGGACCTCCCGGACGAGCTGGAAAAGAAGCTCAGGTTCAAGACCATCGAGAGATTCGGCGGGAAGAAGGGCGACCTATCCAGAGCCGTAGAAGAAGCCGTGAAAAAATGGGTCGCCGAAGAAAAATAGACGCGTGAAAAAATCTACGTGCGCGTCACCGTCTTCGTCAACGACGGAAAGGACTCAATCTCTCCACGCATCTGGCGCGCATAAGCTGAAGAATTGAAAAGAAGAAAACGATGATAGGTGATGAGAATGGTGGAAATGAATGCCTTGAGTAAAAGGTGTCCTATGTTTCCGAGTCATCACTCGGATCACAATGGTGAATGTGCTAGGTACTTCCAATGCAGTTTACAGGGATGGACAAAGGACACGAGATGCCCGGCTAAAAGGATGAAATGAATCGGAAGGAGGCTGAATGATGCAGAATGAGAGAATGGGGCTGATACTAAACTACAGGACTGGGAACAATGCACAAAACCAAAACATTATTCTGATAAAGGTCTTAGGGGCAACCCCCTCTGAGTCATGTCAGATGATCGGACACTTGGTCGGCTGGCCCGCCGACGACCCTAAGATCCTCGGGAAAATCGTGGGACCCCACGGCAGAAAGGGAATCCTCAAAGCCAGATTCAGGAAGGGGCTCCCGGGAAAGGCGCTGAGCACCCAAATAAAGATAGTAAAGTAAACATACCTGAGTTGTAATGTTTTTACAGCATGATGGTGTCATGCGCGGAGATTAAAAAATATGACTAAAAACCAGAAAGAAAAAGCTGCAGGTCGAGAAAAGCATAAGCAGAAGATCAGAGCAAAAAAGGTACTGAGGAAACAGAGAAAGAACACTTTACTTCCTACAAGGCATACGAAAGGGTAAAACTTGTCTGTTTAATATCTATCCCTAGCGCGTAACTTTAATGAGTTTAAAAAATTTGAGTATTCCCCATTCGATCCGATCATGAATTAACGCGAATGTAGGAGATCTGAGCCATCTTTTACATCATTTTCCTTTTTAGGGACATAACAGGCGATATTTAATTTTTATAAGCATTTTGAAGAGTATTTTTTTGTAATAAAATATTTTACCGAAATAATCAATTTTAGAAGTATGATGACTCTTCTTCAGTTGAATGTTACAAGGTTATTTTATATTTCGATTTGTCTTCCAATTGCAGGCGTGCGCCTTTCTCTGATGTTCTCCTCAAACTAGTGCGCGATTGCCAAGTATTCTCTTGCTCGTTTAGTGATCCTCCAGGTCGCCAGTGAGCCCCTCCGACCGCTGAGTATCCCGTTATTTACCATCGTCATGCGGTCTCTTTTGGGGAGGACCATGATCGCAGTGCTCGGGTCCTCAGCCTTCGTTATCTTCACCAGATTGGCCTTGTAGAAGTCGATCATGTTCCGGAAGCTCCTTTCCTCGAGGGATATCCCCGTCATGTGAAGGAACATCTCGTTCTGTTTAGCGTGTATTGTATCTTCCGCTAGGTGCATCATCTTCTCTGATCGAACAACTTCGCGAGAGCTCTCCGCCTGTTTGAGTCTAGGGTCCCTATTATACTGCATCAGCCTCACGTCTTTCTGTATCAGCCATCGATCGACTCCGAGCTGGGCAGCGATATCTGAATCTTTGAGGTCCTGGCTTATGCCTTCAAGGATCACCAGGAGGCGATTTTGCAGGTCAGTCTCCGAGCATATGAGGCGAGACAGGGTCATGATTCACCCCAGTGGTTACAACCGGCTCCAAGATCATTGATCAATCTACAGACATGAGTGAAGTAGTTGAAGGGAACGACCTTCCCACGTACGACGCGTAGTATTTCCCCGTTGACGAGGCCCACAGTTATCCTTTTTTTCAGCTGGCAGTCTTCAATCATATTATTCAATCACCTCTCGGAACATCTGGAGATCGATCTGATCCTCTCTCGGATGACGACTTCGAGAAGCGGATGAGCAAGCTACTACTACATTAGCGCGCGATCTATTTGAACCATTCTAATTCCTGCGCATGAATATCTTTTTTAATGCATCTCAAAATCTTAACCGTCATGTATCCTGAAAAATGTTAGCTTATTATACGCGCGCGTAAATTTCAACGCACAAATAACTTAAATTTATAGATATTTATATAACTGTAATATATTTACCAATAAATCTCTTATTTGAATTACTTTTTCTCCCCACTTTTCTTAATGCCTTGATATTTTTTTCTTCCAGTTTTTTTCCTATATTGACAATTATATCTTAAGGAGGATTTGCATCTGTTACAGTTCTGTACTATATTTGTTCTTAGTTGGCACATTTATGTCTCATTTCCCATTTTTTTAAATCTTCTTGTGGCCCATATAATATTACCCCCTCCATGTCTAAAAACCCTTCGCATATAATTGGAATTACAATTCTGTTGTGGCTTTTTTGATGTAAGATTTTTTCGATAGATGAGCCATGAAAATATTTTTGATTTTCTCAGCGTCCTTTATCCCCGACAGCAGGGTAAGGCTCTACGTTCTCTTCAATCTCCTGGACGCGGATTTAGAATTAAAAATGGACCGAGCAAGCAGCACTCACTTCTGTTACAAGGAAATAGATTCTCTGCCAAGCAAGAGGTTCAGCTGAGTATTTGAAAAAATTGACGCTAATCCTCACGTTACCATATCGTGTGGCTGTTACGATGCAGTTGAAAGTTAGTTATGCTTTTCCATATACAGGTATGGCCGCGCCGCTTGTGGGCTTCGAATCATCGGACGCCAGAAAGAGGATGACGTCAGCTACCTCTTCCGGCGGAACCCACTTCAAGAAGTCGGCCTTAGGGTATCTGAGCCTGTTTTCCGCGGTGTCCATGGTGCTCGGCAGAACACAGTTCACGTTGATGTCGTAGCTTTTGACCTCCTCGGCGATTCCCTCCGTAAGCACTATCACTCCGGCCTTGGAGACCGCGTAGGGCACGGATCTGGCGCGCAACCTCTTCTCCGCGCCAGGCCTCGCCGCGACGTTCACTATCTTACCGTAGTTCTGTTTCTTCATGTATGGAAGGACCGCCTTGGATGACAGAAAGGCGGTTTTAAGGTTGGTTTCCATTACAGAGTCCCAGACTTCCTCCTCAGTTTCATCTATCTCCTTGCCACCGATGTAGCCTCCGACGAGGTTGAGCAGGATGTCGACTCTCCCGTACTTCTGGTTTGTTGTCTGGGCGAGGCCCTTGAGGTCCTCTTCCCGCTTGCAGTCCCCACGCATGCCGAACAGGTTCTCGCTCGGACCACTAACATAGTTGATGAGTTCGTTAAACCTAGGCTCTGTCCTATACGGCACAACAACCTTGGCCCCGTCATTAAGGAGTTTTTTTGTGACCGTCCGGCCGAGGGCGCCCGTGGCCCCCGTCACGATGGCCACTTTATCTTTCAACAAAATTAAACACCTATTTCGACGTTGAGCTATCAACCTTACAAACCTTTTGGTCAGTCAAACGTGCAAAAAATGCGGCACGCAAATTTTTTTCATAGTCGTACGCTCCTATTCACATGTCTCTCCATGCATCAACACAGCGTTAAATGGCGAGTAGTGAATAACTATTCTAAGACGAGGTAGATTTCTATCGAATAATCTCGTCTGACGTACTTTCTATTTTTAAAAAGATATCATCTCGCCCTTACGAATTTCTGGATCCTCTGGCCCTCCAGAACCTCTCCGACGTAGAGGTCGCCCCAGGAGTCGACCCATGTGCAGTGGGGAGCCACAAACTGTCCGGGTGCCGTGCTCTTTGTTCCTCCCCAGCGTGCGAGCAGTTCGCCGTCGGCGTCGAGAATGCTCATCCTCGATTCCAGTTCGGCCACATAGATGATGTTATCACGGTCGATGAACACCGTGCACGGGCGGCGGAGACCTGTCCACTGGGTCAGGAACTCCCCATCGGAGTTGAATATCTGTATCCGATTGTTCTGGCGGTCCGCGACGAGCACGCGGTCATCGCCGTCCACCCATACGCCATGGGGGATGTTGAATTGACCCTGACCGTCGCCGGGTGTGCCCCACGAGAGGAGCAGTTCACCACACCTAGAAAATTTGTGCACTCGCGAGTTGCCGTAGCCGTCGGAGACATAGATCTCGCCGGACGGTGCGAGAGCCACATTAGTCGGGCGGTTGAACGGCGCGCCGCCCTCACCGGGACGATCCTTCGTGCCGAGCATGGATAAGAGCTCGCCCTCGAGTGTGAATATCTTCACCGTGTGGTCCTTATCGTCGGTGCAGTAGACTCGGTCGTCCGAACCTATGTACAGCCCGTGCGGCCTCTCGAAGGCACCCTCACCCCAGGACGACAGGAACTTGCCTTCCCTATCGAAGATCATCACGGGATGAGGGCTCCTGTTGAGCACGAGCACCCTATCGCGAGAATCTACGGCCACGCCGGCTACCTGCGTGAATGCCCAACCCTCGGGAAGCTCGCCCCAACCCTCAACGACCTCGAACTTCAGCATACCTGAACCCAAAGTCAACTCACCTGACCTCTCCGCGAAAATTCTTTGAATAATACATACGTCATTGATTATATTTTTCCACCGCGAGAAGAGCGACGAGGAACTGTAGCCCTAATTGCTTTCCAATTTTTTGGCTTCGTCGCGTCGAACAGGATTTTTCTGTTCCAAGCCTTAATGTCTTCGGCCGGCTGGAACCGTGTTGCCAGCGCCCACGTTATCTCTCGGACATTTCGAATGTCGATTTCATCGTCCACGCACACGACGAGCCTGCAGCGATCCAGAGATTTCTCTTCGAGGAGAGACGTTTTGTCCTTCAAATCCGCTGTGATGCTGATCGCGCAGAGGCGGGGGTCGTCGGCGATGAACGATGCATCCTTGGTGCCGGGAATAACGTGAACGCGGGACACATCCATATCCTTCAAGCCCGTTCGCGATTTTCGTGCTCCGATCTCCGGCCCGGTTGCATCCAAGATCATCTTCGAGGAGACGCCCTCCTCCACCGACGACGGATCGAGCCTGTGGGCGAAGACCCCCCTGAGGATCTCCATGTCCGAGCCGACGACGAAGTCGCACCGCGACGCGACAGCCCGCAGCGAGCTGGCCAGGTCCGAAATGTCAACATCGCCGCCGAAAACCGCCACGATCTTGACGTACGGATCCATTCCCAGCACCGACAGCGCGATCTGCTTCGCGAGCCCAGGGATGTTGCTCCTCGACGGCTCGAGTGAGATGAAGCATATGTAGTGCGTGCCCGAGACGGGCCAGATGATGTCCCTCAGCGCGGGCATCGGCATGAAATCCTTCATCGCTTGGAATATCCGAGCCTGCTTAGGAAGACCGCTCAGAAGCAGGTGCTCGTCGGAGTTGCTGGGGGCGATGGTCATGTATATCGCGTCTCTCCTTCGGGTTATGCGTGTGACTTGGATGACGTTTCTCGTCGACCTGCCGCTGAGGTATCCCGTGTACTCGGTGAGCGGCCCCTCGTCCTCCTCGTCTAGGGCTATCCGCCCCTCCAGCACTATCTCGGCCTGCGCCGGGACGGGCAGTCCGTTCAGCTTCGACTCGATGAGTTCGATCGGCTCGCCGAGGAGCGCGCCAGCGGTGGAATATTCGTTGGTGATCTTGGCGGCCGCCGCCAGGTATATGGCCGGGTGGGCGCCTATGATGACGGCGACGTCGAGGGGCTTGCCGAATGCCTTGGACTTCTCGAAGTAGCCCCACATGTTCCCCCTCGAGTGCAGGCTCGTCCCGAGCTTATTCCTGCCCTTCAGCTGCATCCTGGCGTAGCTCAGGTTGACGTCTTCGGCGTTGTCGGGATCCCTCGCGACGAGCAGTCCGCTCGTGATGTACCTGCCGGCGTCCTGCTCGTAGAATTTCACTATTGGGAGCGACGCCAGATCGAGGTCGCCTCCGCTCACAGAGAACTCATTAACGGGGCCATCTTCAACGTTAACAGGGGGCATCTCTTTCCTGATCAGGCTTCCCCATTCATTGTAGAAATCAATTCTGCCTTCGAGCGCATGGGATGCTCCTTCCAGCGCGAGGTTTATCCTGTCTATGTGCCCGAACACGTTGACGAGGAGGGGTGTGTCATAACCCTTGACACACTCAAAAAACAGTGCCGGGTAGTTCTCTCGTTTCGACATCTCATCGACGAAGGAAGTGACATCGTATTTCCAGTTGATTGGCTCAACGATCCGCATGAGCTGATCGCGATTGCGAGCCTCGAGTTTTTCTAAGTATGACCTTAAACTCTGCACGACCTCAAATACATGGGAGTCGCATAAAAATTCGTCAGATGAATTTCCGATTAGCGCTATCTAGCCTCTGCATAGCAGATATCAAAAATAATTTGGAAACGCCAAATACAAAATTCAGAGCCTGTCCATTCACATGAGTCAGAGATTCATGACGCTCGTCGAAATGTTGAAGATCGTAACCTACAGTCGAATTATTTCTTCCATATATCAGAGTGATATTCCTTGAAGCCCTCGGAGAAGTCCCACGGGTATCTCATTTTAATCGGTATATTTTTATACCTTGGTCAAACAGTTGTTGATTAATGGACACTAAATCGGCATTTGACTACTGGATGGACGAGCTCTCTCTGAAGTCCGAAGGGACAAGGGCGAGCTACCTCAGCCACTTTAACAGATTCATTAAAAGATACGAGATCACCCCCGATGGCCTGTTCCGCATGCAGAAGGAGGCCCTCGCAAGCGCCGACCCCCGGGAAGGGAAGAGGGTCACCATGATGGTCAAGGCCTTCATGAAGGAGAGGCTCGACAGCGGAAAGGCGGCGGGGACCGCCAGAGGCGTCGTGAAGGCCGTCAAATCATTCTTCGACGCCAATGGCCTGGATTTAACCATCAAGGCGAAGGATCAGCCGACCCGCATCTACAATGGGCAGCGAGTCATCCTCCCCAAACAGATCAGGGAGCTCTACGAGAACGTGGGGGCCGAGTTCAAGCACCGTAACCAGGCCCTCATCATGCTCGCGAAGGACTCGGGGCTCAGGGCCAGCGACATCTCCCTCATCAACGTGGGCGACTACCTCCACGCCCGAGAGGTCAAGAACGAGGCGGGCGAGAGATTCAAGGTCTTCAGGCCGTTGAGGACCAAGAAGACGGGCGCTCCTGCGCACATCCACCTGGGGCCCGAGGCCATCAGGGCGGTCGACCGGTACCTGGAGGAGCGCAGGAGGGAGGAGGGAGAGCTGAGCCCCGACTCGTCTATCTTCATCCAGCGTGGGGGCGGCAGGGCCACGGCGCACTCCATCTCGGCACAGCTCAAGCGTCTATCCGTATTTCTGGGCAGCGAGGGATACAAGATCTCGGGTCACAGTCTGCGGAAGTTTCACAAGACCAGGCTCGAGGCCAAGATGAACGAGGGCTGGATAAACAAGCTGCAGGGGAAGGCGGCGAGCGAGTATTCCCATCCCGAGGAGACCGAGGATCTGACGTCCGCCTACGTCAAAGCCTACGACATGCTGGAGATCTTCACCTCGGAGGCGAAGGAGGATGCGAAGAGGGACCGCATGATCAAGGAGCTCGATGCCCAGCTGTCTCGTCAGGGAGCCGAACTTGAGGAGGAAAGAAAAGCACGCGAGAAGATGCTGAATCAGATGAAAGAGCTGGGTCCTCAGGTGTTAGATATTACGAGACTGGTTGTTTTATTCCATTCAATGTTAGAGCGCAAAATACCATTAGAGGAACTACCTCAATTAAGAGAGTTCCTGAAAAAATACAAACAAGAAAGAGGGATAGAGGAGGAGATCCCCCTTGAATCTTTAGTGGAAACTAATTGGGAGATAAACACTTCTGAGGTGCAGGATCTTCTTAAAAAATACATCGAAAGGCGCCAAGAGAGGAAGTAGGCCTATCCGTAGGCTACCCTGAGGCCTCAGCCTTCTTAATCGCTCCGATCCAGAGTCGGAGAGCCTCTTCTACGGCCGCGCCCATGGCCCCCTTCTTTGCACCCTTCCGCTTCAGGAGCTCCATTCTAAACTCTGCCTCGATCTCGTCGCTGATCTTCACGTTGATGACGCCCATCTCCATAACCTCAGGGATATATGTGTTGACAGCAATACTTAAATACATCTATTGATGTGTATCTGTGTGGATGTGTTGACATGATGGGAAAGATGGAGGTCCCGACGGGGATCAAGCGGGGCGAGCCCATCGCAGAGTCGATCCGCAAGATCGACGCATGCGTGGGGAACTACGGCTTGGAGAGGGTCGCAGAGAGGGTGGGCGAGTTCAAGGACTACCCCTGGGTAGGCCACCGATACCTCCATGAGAACTGCGACTGCTTGGCCTGCAGACTCGAGGCGCACCTCTTCAGGCTGATGGAGAAGGGCTTCGACGTCAACGAGCCCATCGTGATCGTGGGAGGCGAAGTCCCGCGGCCAATCGAGAAGCCGCTCTTCACGGGGCGAGAGAAGTTCACGCCCCCCAAGTGGTGATGAAGATGGTGAAGGCAAAGGACGGACGGAAGCGGGTCAGCGTGCCCGTGGAGATCGTCGCCTGGATCGATTCCAGGGCCCAGAAGCTGGGCATGACGAGGGAGGAGTACGTCGACAGGCTGCTCCACCAGACCATAATGAGGCTTCAGGGGCTCGAGGACGAGCTCAGCTTCAGGGAGAAGGGATCGGCTCCCGACTGCGAGGGCTGCCCCGAACTCCAGAGGAACGAGAACGCGAGATGCGACATCCCCCTGTCGCTTGTCGCCAAGGGCGGTAGGAGCACCATAAAAAGGCCTGCCGATTGAAATAATTGGTTTGTAACAATTTTTACCAATTCTTGCTAAGAAGTGGCACCGCCTCGGCTCAGGACTTCTTCATGGCCTTCGCGCTCTGGACCGCTACCCTGGCGGTCTGGACCTTCGCCATGGCGGCCGCCATCCTCTCGCCGAGCTCCCTGGGCAGCCTCGCCCTCCTGCCGAAGCGGCCCCGGCGCCTGAGCTCCTTCTCCACCTCGACCATCAGCTCCATGTGCCTGATCAGGACCCGGAAGTCCCGCCTGATGCCGACGAAGGTCATACGGAGGGCGTCGTCCTCCTCGCCGGTCCTGACCCAGGCCAGCAGCCCCTCGACCTCCGAATCCGTGAAGATGTAGCTACGCACGCCCCGGCGCCTCGGTCCTGCCCTTCGCCCTGGCCTCGTCCACCAGCCTCCCCAGCTCGGCGAGCTGCTCATCGATCTCGCGCACGTCGAAGCCCTCGGCGATTCTGCTTATGATCTGGGCGATATATGCGGCGACACGGGCCCACTCCCGCCGCTGGCTGAGGGTCACCTTGACGGGGACGCCGCCCTCGCTCTGCGTCCTGAACTCGCCCCGGGCGAGGGACGCGGCCAGGTCGAAGAGCTCCTCCAGGTCCCTCATGGTCTTCGCCCGGACCCGCTGCGTGCCCACCGCGACGGCCCGCCTCAGCCGCACGACCCGCCTCGCGATCATCATTTTGCGACTGCTTTTAGCCTTCAAAATAGGTACCCCCCCTACTTTTTTCACGCACGCCCCAGCCTCGCCTCCAGGGCCCCGACCTTCTCCTCGATGGTCTTCAGCTCCTCGAGCCTGAGCTCGCCGCCCGCATCGTGCGAGTCCTCGACGCTGGATAGGTCAAGCAGAACCTCCAGGAGCTCTGTCTGCAGGTCCTCGAACAGGTCGTGGAGGGCGTGCGCCCTGTCCAATAGGGCGTCGAGCAGGGCCTCCTCGGGCGTCGGGGGAGGCCGCTCCCGCTTCCTTCCCACACCCCAGAAATAATTTTTTTCTGTTATAAACGCTGCGCTTATAATGATTTTTTATTTTTCCTCGGGGCGGCCCCTCTCAGGGTTCGGCTCCCAGAGGCTGCAGCCCTCGTCCAGGAGGTGGACCCAGCATCGCTCGCGCCGGCACCGGTAGACGTGCCTTCGGCAGTCGTCCACGGCCCTGACGAGCTCCATGAAGCCCGCCTCGGCGGCCCTGTAGATCTGATCCACGTCCCATTTTTGGGGGCCCTTCATCCATCGGCAGTTCCCGCAGATCCTGACCTCCGTTGAGCTGGGGGAGCCCGTTTCGGCTCTCATCGATGTGAGCGATGGTCTAGGAAATATTAGCCCTTTTCGTGGCCTCGTAGATGGGACTCAGCTGCTCCCCGGGCTCCTTCCCGCCCTCGAGGAGCTCGGCCCTGTAGACGTTCGCCCTGCCCCCGACCTTGAGGGCCTGCCTGTACACGAATCGGGCGAAGGCCTCGCTCTCCGTGAAGACGACGCTGCCCGTGCTCCACCCCGTATCCTCCCCGAGCTCGTTCACCCTCAAATATCGCCCCACGGCCCGATAGAAGCGTTTTCTGCGGAAATCGGCGGGCAGGTCATAGTCGACCACGTACCGCGAGGAACGGGACACGTGCACCGCCTCAGCCCTCAGCACCAGATCCGGATGGCCTCGCTGTTGTTGAGCTCTTGGGCCGCCGCCCTGGCCAGCTCGATGGATATCCCCCGTGCCCTCAGCTGGGGAATGAGGTCCCTGAGGAGGGCCTCCCTCCTGGGGCCCACGCACGTCTTCAGGAAGGTCTTGACCTCGTCGAGGGTAGCCTGTTCATAACCCTCGACGTGCTTACTCTCCTCCCTGAGGAGCTCCAGGTGACGTTTTTGGGCCTCCCTGGCATACTGGGGGTCGGCGCCGGCGAGGAGCCAGACGTCGAACTTGGGGCCCCTCCGCTTCAGCCGGGGATCCCTCATGTCGGCGCACTTGAAGATGACACCTAGGTCCCTCAGGCCGTTCAGAATGCGGGAGAGGCTATCCCTGGCGATGATTTCCTCGGCCTGAATGGTCTTCGTGGTGAGGGCTTTGTGCTTGACAAGGTGATTGAGGACCTTTCGGCCCTCACTGCTTAAATAAATAGTTGCGAGCCTCTCAATTAATTCCTCTTCTATATCTATATCTATATTGAATAATGAATTAATTGATGATACTACCCTCTCAATTAATTCCGATTTTACTTGATCAGCACGCGGGGAATTAGTTGAGGCGGTCGCAACCATTCGGCGCTGGGCCTCCGTGCCGCTCATGTTGGTGGGGCCTCCTTGGCGAGGAGGAAGACGTGGACGCCGGCCTCCCTGTCGTTCGGCAGGATCTGCGAGATCCGATGAGACCCGTGCTTTTCCTCGAGGGCCTCGGCCCAGGCCTCCACGAGGACCCTGGGACCGGTGACCTTGATTATGACGTTGTTGACTTCATCCGGCCTGGCGACTCGCATCGGTCTCCACCTTCATCTTCTTCACGCTTCGACGTCTCACGGTGACCTCCTCGGGGCTCCCCTCCAGGTCAATAAGCTGGATCCTGGTCGAGGGCGAACTTCACGACGTTCCGTCGGGGAGCAGCCCAGCCCACGAACTGAGGCGACCCCAGGGACGGATCCACGTCCCGCTTAAGCTCATCGAACTCTTCCCTGAGGCGGAGGAGTTCCCGCTCGTGGGCCTGGAGCACCTCGACCCGTTCCCTGACCTGCGCCCTGAGCCCCTCGACCTCGGCGGTGAGCTGCGGACCACGCCTATTAATTTCAGCGGCGCGGCGCTCGATCGCCCTGAGGCGCTTCTCTCGGCCCGGGGCGCCCTCAAGCCTATGGAGGAGAGCCTGCCGCGTGAGCTCCAGCTCCTCGAGGACCCTTGAGAGGGCGCGGATCTGCTCGTCCAGTTCGGGGCCTCGCACATCTCGCTCGCGCTCGCTCGCCAGGGTCAGGTCTGCCTTCCTGGACCGGAGGCCCTCGAGCTCCCTGCGCTTGGCTACCAGCTCGCCCTCGACGTCGGCCAGCCTCTTGTCCAGGCTCATTCGATCCACGCATCCAGCTGGCCCGAGGACGGCGTCGGACTGACTCTGACTCGATTACCCTCGACGATGAGTCCCAGGCGCGGCATTAGGTCTCTAAGTGTCTCAGGGAGGTATCCTTCGCCCTTTAGGTAGGCGAGTAGCTCGTCGATGCGCATGGATCCCCCGGCATTCTGGACCCTGTGCCTGGCCAATCTTCCAATTTTGTACTTGCCTCGATGTGGATCCCAATTGCCCATGCGCGCGGTCAGGCCTCGACGACTTTCTTGCCTCGTGGGATCGCCCATCGGGATCGCGGGCCCGCCGACACCCATTTCCCATCCAGGGCCACGATCCAGCCGTTGATCATGTTCCACTCATCATCATCTAGGTGGCGGACCTTCTCGACGACGAAGCCCTCCTCACGCTCCAGCATTTTCACCGTACCCTTGAGGTCAAGGATATGCTCCCCGAGAACGCGTTCAAGCTCTTCCAGGCTGCAGACGCCCTTGGCCTGCCCCGCGGCGATGGGCCGGGTGCTCTCCGGGACGGTGCCCTCCATCTCCTCGGCGCTGACCTCTCCGCCGCCGACAAGGTTCGATATCGCCCGGTTCATCGCCCTGGTCTGGGCGAGTGCCCTGGTATCGTGGGCAATCTTCTCGCTCTTCTCCCTCTCGTTGACGGAGGCGGAGCCCGAGGCCTCGGCGTAGCGGCCCGAAGGCGCGACGGCCCTGTAGTCGAAGTGAAAAGTGAGCACGGGCTCGTCCAGGCCCGGCAGCCGCAGCATCTCGGAGCGCTCCCCGACCTTCCCGAGGCTCACATTGCAGGCCAGGGCGTACTTCAGCCAGCCCGATTTCCGGACCCGCCGCTTGTTCTCCTTCCTGTCGAGCCAGAAGTCGCCTTCGCGTAGCACCATTGACTTGAACTTCTCGAAGGCGTCCACCATCTCGACGAGGGCCTCGACCCTCACCGGGGCGACGGCGCCGCCGGCCTGCTCCGGGAGGACGAGAGCGGCCCCTTCGGTCATTGCGAAGTCACCTCGGTCGGCCGTCGTTGGGGGCCTGATTTACGACGCTGAGTCTTGATTCCAAGAGGAGGCAGCATGAGCTCGCGCCAGGTCTTCCCTTCGCGTATCCGTGTGATCTCGTCGAACTCGTTTTCCGAGACCTCTATGATGATCCGCTGCATTTATTATCAATGCACATTGACTCAATATAACCTAAAAAGCTGTTCGGTTGCGTCTAATTATTCTAGACTCATTTTCGTGGCATTTGCAATAATGGTCAAAAAGGATCCGACGGGCTCAGCCCCATAGACCAGAACTAGGATTGTCACGATTAAGTGGGACGTCCCACGGATCCACCACGAAGTCCAGGACAGCCGGTACACCTGCGTCGTTCTCACTGAGCGCCCTCTCCAAAGCAGGCTTGATGGCGTCGGGCTTCTCGACGTGCTCTCCGTGGCAGCCAGAAGCCCTGGCGACGGTGGCGAAGTCCGGCTGGGCCTCGAAGTCGACGGCCACGTAACGCTCGCCGAGGGCCCTCTCGTGCAGCTTGATCCACCCGAGGCTGTAGTTGTTGAGCACGATCCACGTCGCCGGCGCGTGGTACTGGACGGCCGTGGGGAGTTCCTTCATGAACATCTGGAAGGCACCGTCGCCCGTCGTGCAGATCACCTTCTTTTCAGGGGCGGCCAGCTTCGCACCGATGGCGCCAGCGACGCCGAATCCCATGCAGGTCTGCTCGGCCGGCGCCACGCACCCGTCGATGTCGAGAACCTTGTAGTAAGGGAAGTAGTAGGACCAGAGGTCCTGCGAGCCGTTCTCGTTGACGAGCACGGTCCCAGCGCCGAACACCCTGTTCGCATCGTGGACGATCCGCTTCGACTTGAGCGGGACGGAGGCGTCAGAGCACTCGGCCTCTACGAGCTCCTCGAAGGATCTCTTGGCATCCAAGATGCCTTTGACCCTTGGCATACCATCGAGCGGTTTTCGATGAACCCTCTCGGAGACGATCGCCTTCAGGTCGAACAGGAAGAGTTTCACGTCGCCGACGATTGCGACGTCGGGGATCCAGTTCCTCCCGATCTCGAATGGGTCGATGTCGACCTGAACGAACCTAGCGCCCTCGGGGAAGTGCCTCCACGCAGCCGTCTGGAACTCCTCGTTCCTCGACCCAAGCGATATGAGCAGATCCGCATTCTGATAAGCATCTTTCCCCACCCGAGTCCTGTAGAGGCCGACTAGGCCCAGGGCGAGCGGATGGTCCTCGGTGATTATGCCGCGGCCACTGGGAGTAGTGAGTATGGGGATCCCAAGTAGTTCGGAGATCTCTCTAAGTTCACCGTACGCCAGCGACGCGACCGCGCCGCCTCCGGCGACGATCACTGGTCTCTCGGAACTGAGGAGGAGCTTGGCTGCCTCTTTCACCCTCTCCAGGTCAGGTCTCACCCTTATAGGCCCGTCCGAGGGCTTGTATTCGATTTTCGAAGTCGATGATGTCCCTACGTCGAACGGTATCTCCAGGTACACGGGCCCCGGCTTCCCGTTGGATGCGATGGAGAAGGCCCTGCGCACGGCCCAGGACGCCCTGTCGGCCGACGGGAGCCTGAACGCCCACTTCGTTATGGGACTGAGCATTTCACGCTGCGGTGTTTCCTGAAAGGCACCTTTTCCTTCGTTTATAGTGCTCGTGGCTGAGCCCAACACGACGATCGGGGAACACCCAGAGTGGGCTTCGAGGACGCCGGGGACCATGTTGGCCACGCCTGGGCCAGGGCTGCCGAAGCAGACGCTCGGCCGGTGCGTGAGCTTAGCGTACGCCATCGCCATGAAGACACCAGAGGTCTCGTGCCGAACGAGCACAGGCTTCACGTCCCCTGCGTCGTACAGGGAGTCGTAAAGCGCCTTCGGGTGCCCGGGAAGGCCGAAGACGTACCTCACTTTCTCCTTTCTCAATGCACAGACAATCACGTCCCAGCATCGCTTATCGGCCAATGGATCATCCCCTTTTCATTATGCGTAATCGAATGCATAAAAGCACCTATCGATTTGTTTGATCTCTTCAAGTATGATTGTGCTATTCCTCTTCCTCGGACTCCCCTTCTCCCTCGTACAGCAGCTTCAACTCGTCCAAAGTCAGTTTCTTCCCGGCATTAAACTTGCGTTTAGCCTCGGCCACCATTTCCTTCTTCGCTGCCTCCAGTGCTTGCTTCTTCTCGGCTCTCGTCAGCGTCTCCGCCTCCCCGATTTTACCTCGGATCGCCCTGATTTCTTTCCTTACGGCGGCGAGTTCCTCCCTGACGGTCCTGATGGTCTGAATCCGCTCCACGAACTTCGCGTGGGCGTCGTTCGCACGCTCCCTTTCCTCGCTGGCCTTCTGTCTTAACGCGATCATCTTTTCGTGGTTCTCGGTTCCCCTTTCGTGGAGTTTCTCCGCATCTTTCCTGAGATCCTGGATCGATATCCCGATCGCCTTGATCTCTGCGAGGAGCTTGAGCCCTTCGTCTTCGCGGATGTCGAGATCGGCGTGGGCGGTCAGGCCCATTTCCAGTTCCTTTGCTTCGTCGGCGATCTCCTTTTCCTTGGGCAGCATCTCGACGGTGGGCGTCGTCATTATCTCCCACTCGATGTGCCCGAGCCTGCTCGCCAGCCTGCGCTTCGAGGGCAGCCTGCTTCGGTCCTGATCCACTTCTGAGTCGAGCTCCTCGAGCCTTTTGCGCTTCTCCTCCGCCTCGTTCCGGAGCTGTCCGATCCTCTGCTTTATCGATGCGGCTTCCTGATTCGCGCTGTCCCTGTCTTCCCGTAGCCTGCCAGCCTCCGTACGCATCGCCTTCGCCGACTCGTTGAGCCTGTCCCTCTCGCCCTTCCAGCGTTCCGCCTCGGCGTCCAGCGACTCGATCCGCCTTCGAAGAATCGCCTCCTTGTCGTCGAGTTCTGATAGTTTAGACTCTTCGTCGGTCGTTTCAGGCGCCCTCTTTTTTCCCGTACAGCTCCTTTCTCCGTGCCTCTAACAGATTCGGCTCCTCATTCAAAAATTCTGCGGCGCACATGACATCGACGCCCACCTCGGCGCCGGCCTTCAGGACGGGATCGATCTTTTTCACGTACTCGAGGTCGCGCGCAAGATGATGATCGATGACTACACGTTTGACGCCGGATTTCGTGACGATCTTCACGAGGTTCTCGTTCGCCCTGCCCAACTCGATCGGAACGTAATCCGAGTCGATGTACGTGGTCGGGCCGTCGACGAAGAGCAGGTCCGGCCTCTCCTCCAGGATGAAGTCGGTCTGCTCATCAAGGACGGGACCCTGCACATCCGACGTGTGCAGAAACGTCTCTCCACCTCTGACGCATACCTGCACCACGTAGCCGCGCACGGCGTCCATGCCGTGGGGAACGGCCTTCGAGAACTTGACTTCGGAGTCGCCAAAGTGGAAGCTGCGCCCGTCGGCATACTCGACCTCGGCCGACGTTCCCCTCAGACCGCTCAAGAACGCCGCGGCCCTTTCCATCTGGCTCGGGTTGATCATCCGCTTGGGATGTTTGATGAGCACAGTCTTTTCGGAGTACATGTCCGGCTCGTTCGGGTCGACATGGTCATAGTGATAGTGCGTCACGACGATCAGATTCGACTTCTCGACGTGCTCTTTTACCCGTGTCCAGAGCCGCGCCTTCGTCTCCTCCTCAGCCGGATGTGGTGGAAGCCCGAATCTGTTGGGCGCCAATGCGACCGCGGGGTCGATGACGATGTTGATGTCCCCCGTCTCGATGTACGTCGCCATGCTCCGCACACCGAGGCTCTCGAAGGCGAGGGGAACGACCTTCAGCACAGTTCACCGTACAATACAAGCCCGGAGAACTTTAAAGACTAGTGCGTGGGATTTCGACCGATTGAATCGAATTCACATTTTAAACCTTCAATTAATTGCCGATTCATGCGGCACATCGTGGCAAGTGGCGAAGTCCTTCAATTTGTAAGCGTTCGCCACAATACATATTTTCCATCCATGGAAGAGTAATCCATTATAGGGAAATAGTTCTGAAAATGGAAAAATCACATTCTTTTTTTCTATTAGTGGATAATTCTACCTTAATTCGATAGAGAATCCTTTTATCTAAATATTGTTTAGAAAGAGACTGTAAAAAGGTGTATATCATGGGAAGAAGGAACGATCTGGACATCTGCGCCGAAATACTTCAGATCGCCAAGGACGGCGCGAAGAAGACACGCATCGTCTACGGGGCTAACCTGAACTTCAAGATCGTGGAGAAGTACCTCCGCAGGCTCATCGAGAACGGTCTACTCGACATGATGGACGAGCGGCGCTTCATCACAACGAGGAAGGGGGCACAGTTCCTCAAGCAGTACAGGGTCCTCGTCGAGCCGATGAACGAGACCTTGGAGGAGGAGATAGTGCCGTGAAGGGTAAAATCCTCAGCTGGTTGATCGTGGCCGCATCGATATTCATCTGCATGATTTTCTTCACCAGGCTTATCGATTTTCTCGCTGAATTCTCCTTTAAGACGATTTGAGGTCAGGATGGTCGTCGAGCGATGTTCTTGTTGCTCTTTCTAAATTTCCATTAGGTAAAGCGCATACTGATTTCATTCCCCTCACAAGGGTTGGCCGGAATTCTTCGGTCTCTTCAGTATTGTCATGTATTTCATTGCGAGGTCTTCCGACATGCTTCTGAGATTGTAGCCCAGGTCGTCCGTAGTCAGGATCCCGATGATCTTATCACTTTCATCGACGACGACGAGCCTTCGGATGCCTTTATCCCTCATGAGATCGATGGCGTCCTCGACGTTTGTGTGTTCCGACGTCGCGACGACCGGTTTACTGCAGACGTCGAAGGCCTTTAGAGAACCTGGATTCTTCTGGGCTGCGAGGACCCTCCAGACGAGGTCCCTCTCTGTGATGATGCCGACGGGTTTATCGTTTTTCACGAGGATGACGGACGATATTTTTTTGTCTCGCATCATCTTGGCGACATCGTTGATCGGTGTGAGCACCTCGATCTTCACGGGATTCTTAACCATGATGTCTGAGACACGCAAATCTATCATGATCACATTATCTAATCTGTACAATAAAAATTGATGTTATTTTCATTTGGTTCTTCGCTCGAAGAATTATCAAGTTCGTGTTCAGAAGGAAGACCATGCAGATTCATCCAGCTTGGACATCGTCGACTTGTATCAGATGCGCCCGGTCGGTTACATGGGCGAACTCGAAGAGATCATGGGGGGGAACGAGACCCTACAGGCCTTCAAAGAGGCGATGGAAACGGGCCTGATCGGTCACATCGGGATCATGGGGCACAAGGACATGCGGGTTCACTGCGAGGCACTCGAAAGGTTCGATTTCGACTCGGTCCTACTGTCCGTTTGCCTCACCAACATGGTCGCCCTGTGCCGGAGAATGATTTTCGACCCGTGCTCGGAGAGGCGACGGACAAGGATGTGGCGGTCATCGCGATTAAGGCCATTGCAAGGGGACGCTGGCAAGGGGGGGAGACGATATTCGACTTGGTACGAACCAATCGACGAACCCAGAATAGAATCGGCGTTGAGGCCAACGCTATCTCAGGAGCCGGTCGCCACCCATTCCCTCCCGTGCGACTTTAAGCTGTGGCCACTGGTCCTCGAAGCCGCCGAGAATTTCAGACGTCTGGACAGCGACTAGAGACAGCGACGAGCAGATGGAAGCATTCAACGACGCCAAGGAAAAGGAGTTCAAACCGCTTTTTCCAGAAAGACCGACTGAATGCCGAGTTAAAATACGATTTGAATCCATAATTATTAAATAGACTTTTCAGCGGAGCTTCAACTGCGGGCTCGAAGGCTCGCACAAGCCCCTGCGCCACAAAATCGCTTACCTGAGATCGCTAGCGACTCAGCGCGAGGGCGTAGGGGCAAACCCTTTTTTTTGCGCGCCTGCACGCGCGTACGCACCAGGAACGATCTAATCCAGCGGTCTTTTGCAATCTTGATAATAATAGTTCTATAAAATTAATTAAAAAAATGTATTTTTAATCTATGTACAATTAATATATTTTGATAATAATAGTTTAAAATTATATCCTTTTAACATATCATAATTAGAGTAAATATTTTATAGTCTTTGTTCCCCTATCTCATCAGAATGCTTTATTAGACCTAATTACGCGTCTTGAGAAGGCGGGAATATGAACGTCAAGGGTGAAGTCAACGTCAAGGAGAAGATGGATGCACTCGACCTCATCATCAACGTGCTGAGGGATCACGAGAAGTCTCTTGACGAGCTAGAGAGAAGATTCGAAAAGTTAATGCATAGGTTAGACAAGAACGAAGCTGATGAGAAGAACCTTGTGGCAGGCTCCTCTAACGTGATGTCGGCAATCCTCGCCCTGCTAGAATACCAGCCGTTTTCCAACAGCTCGTTTTCTTTCGAATGCAAGATAGGCACGGACGACCGCTGCGTACTTACCGACTACCGAAATAATCGGGCGTTGTCATTCGGGAAGTCCGATGTCAAGGCTAATATTCCGCTTTGGAGCGTCAACGTATTCGAGGGGGAGGGAAAAACGGACTCTGATCCAGTCGAATCCTACTACTTCGATTCAGAGAGCTCCATGCACGCTTGGCTGATCAGGTATGTATTGAGAACTGAACAGCGCATTGAAAAGACTGCCTGATTTGAGATCGTGCAATGAAAATTAGTGTTTTTCAATGTAAAAGATTTGTCTCTTGGCGTACTAACATGGTTATGACGCCCTTATCACTATGGAGAGGTCCGATAATCAGAAGGTTAGTAGCGTTGATGCTCGACTTTGGAATAAGTGATTAAAAGGAAGTCCCAGCGCCATCGCCACACTTGATGCATCTATATGGCTAGCTAAGGTTATATTATGCGCACTGGTCATAGTTTCTTGTGTAACAAAATGGGTAAGCCCATGAAAGCTGAGCGCGCGCAGATCTTTGTTGCGGGATTCATCATCATCTTGGTTCTTGCGCTTGTACTACTCGGAATTGATCTATTCCTGTCGAGTAGGGGGGCGCGACCCGTCATTCAGGGCGAGCCCAAAAAGGACCCCTCGACGGGCCTCTATCCCGTCTACGTGTTGGTGAGCGGGCACAGAGATTACACCGCTCTGCACAGCAACCTCCACGCCAACATCCACGTGGACTTCGTGTCCTTCTACTTCTCGAGCCCAGAGGAGCCGCCTTCGGGGCGATCTTGGATCGACTTCAACAAGGGGATGCACGTGACCGTGACAATCATTAGCTCCAGATCACCCTCCACGCTCACGAACGCCTTCGATATCAGCGTATCCCTCGGCGCCCACTGGGGTCAGGTTCTGACGTACGCGTTTCCTTCGGGAACCTACACGATAAGGGCGCAGGGCATCGATCAGGACGGATACTCGAGTTCAGCCGAAGCGGAATTTAACTTGCCTTAAATAATTGCGATCCCGAAGGTCTCGATCAAAAATCTTCGTTAAACCAAATAACAGCAAATGTACGACAGACTAACGTTGGAAAAGATTCCGTGTGCGACCCTTGGGCCAAATGTCCTATTCCGCTAATTCACGCGTATATTCGCCTATGGTAGAGTAAGAAACAATGGTCCGCACGAGTGAATGGGCTGAACTATTACATAGGATCCAAAAGGGAATTAAACATTAACGCCTAAAAATAGAGGGATAAGGTATGTCTCGAAAAATAAAACGGATATCAGAGTCAGAACTGAAGAGGTATTATGAAGACGCCGCCACGTATCTCCTGAAGCCGTGGCAGACAAGGGCTGACACGTATGGAGAACGGATCATAACAGGCGGCGAGGGCAAATACTTCCACGACGCTAGAGGAAAAGAGTATCTGGACTTTCTGTCCCAGCTTTTCAACGTCAACCTGGGATTAAGTGACAGAAGGGTGGTTGAAGCCATTAAAAAACAGGCTGATGAGCTGACGTATACGAAGGACACGTTCCTCAGCATCCCCCAGATCCTTTTAGCAAAGCGGCTATCGGAGGCCACGGGCATGGGTCCCGTTAAGACATTCTTCAGTAACAGCGGCACCGAGGCGAACGAGGCGGCCTTCAAGATCGCGAGGGTCTTCACTGGCCGCTTCAAGGTCATGGGCGTGTGGAACGCCTACCACGGCTCCACCTTCGCCTCCATGAGCGCGGGAGGGGTCGCCGCCAACCGCAGCCCCTTTGAGCCCCTAGTTCCTGGGTTCTTCCATGTGCCCCCGCCCTACTGCTACAGGTGTCCCTTTGGCCTACAGTATCCCGACTGCGGAATGCGATGCGTGAGTTTCCTCGAAGAGTCGATAAAATTCCATGATCCCGGAACCGTGGCTGCGTTCATAGCCGATCCGGTGTTCGTTTCGGGCGGGATCCTCGTCCCTCCGGAGGAGTACTGGCCGATGGTCAGGGAGATCTGTGACAAGTACAATCTCGTGCTGATCCTCGACGAGGTGATAGCCGGCTTCGGCAGAACGGGAAAACTCTTCGCCTACGAACATTGGGGGATAAAACCAGACATTCTAACCCTAGCAAAGGCGATCTCGAACGCCGCGGTCCCGTTGGGCGCGACCGTCTTGAACAAGAAGATCTCGGACTTCTTCTTGGAAAGGAAGTCCTTCATGCACGGCTACACGTACAGCGGACACCCGCTTGCATGCGCCGCGGGGTTAGCGGCCGTCAACGCGTACATCGAGGACAAGATACCTGAGAACGCGGCGAGGGTGGGAAGGTACCTCCTCGACGCCCTGAAGGGCGTGCAAGACAGGCACAGGTCGGTGGGAGACGTTCGGGGGCTGGGCCTCATCGAGGGAGTTGAATTCGTCAGGGATAAGAAGACAAGGGAACCACTCGTCGCCAAGGACCCGAATGCGCCGATGGAAGAACGCCCGCTGGTTGCTCTGTGCGACGGATGCATGGATGAGGGCCTCCTGATGATGCCGACCATGGCTGGATCCACGCTGAGGATCGCGCCTCCACTGATTATAGACGAGGGCGATGTCGACAAGGCTATGGAGATCTTCGATAGACAGGTTACAAAGATCGAGAAAAGATTCCTATAAAACCTATGAGAAGGTAAAATGAAAAAGGTTGTATGTTAAACTCTTGAGTCCTCTTTTTTTCCTGTGTACCACGAGAGTTTATCATCAGGTCCATCATTGGTGGTTTTTTCTAGGACATGACAGGTGGGTGGGTACTGAGCAGACTTGCCCAAACGCGTTGAAACTACGAGCAGTATTTCGCAGGAAAACGCGAAGCCAATATTTTTTTGTAGGTAATGTCAATAATGGTCATGCACATCTGTGATTCAAAATAGTTAGGAGACGAGATCCACGGAAACAAAGGAAATTTTGAGGCAGGAAGAGAAGTTCGAGGTGCGATGGTATCTTTCAATCGTTCCTCTTAATATGGCGATCGGCTCCTCGGGGATTCTGACGACTCTCGTCGCCCTGTCCTTGGGCGCGAACGTGGCGGATCTGGGCGTGATGACCGCCGCGGGAGCCGCTACCACGATAATACTTTCTTCCGTTTGGGGGAGGTTGTCAGACTCTTCGGGTAACAGAAAGAACTTCTTGCTCCTGTTTTTCGCAGCTCTAGGACCGATATTTCTAGTGTTGAGCATGACAAACTACGTTCTGCAGCTGATCATCATCTACGCACTCATGGCCGTTTTCACCAGCGGTATAGCGCCCATCGCCGTGATGTACACGGTGGAGAACTGCAAGGCCAAGGACTGGCAGAACAGCCTCGCGAGGTACAACTCAGTGACGAGTCTCGGCACGATTTTTGGGCTGGTTGCGAACACGGTCGTGGCGACGTTCTTTCAGACACACTGGCTATTCTACATATCCTCTGCGATGTGTTTCATCGCGGCATCCGTCTTTTGGATTACTGGGCGAGAACCAGAGATAACGTTGGAGAGGCATCATTTTCCAATAATTCATTTTCGTGATGCGGAGAGGTTCATTTCGCCCAAACCGTTTTTCCATTACCTGCACATGCAGCGATTGATGGCGTTTGTGCGTAAACCACAAATAGACGTCAGACGCCTCAAACCACTCCAGCTGCTCTTTCTGGCCTGCTTCGTCCACTGGACGGGCATATTCTTCTACGGGGTTGGTCAGACGCCGCTGATGAAGGACCTTGGGCTTTCGGACAGTGTCATCCTGGCGATCAATGCCCTGACGAACGTCGCATCGGCCGTGGCCTTCATCAAGATAGTCCCATTAATGAAACATGACCACAAGAGACTATTGAAAAATGTGGTCGTCTCCAGAGTTGGTTTGATACTTGGCTGGGCCACGCTCCCTATATTCCTCGTCCGTCCGTTCTCGCTCGTTTTCGTGTTTCCGATGGCTCTCTCCGTGGCGTTCACCATTTTTTACACTCTGATCTGGATGCCGATCATGACATTCGCCATCTCCCAGGCCCCAGAACATCATAAAGGCGTTGTCCAGGGAGAGCTGCTCTCCGTCATCGCACTGGCAAACGTCGTCGGCTCAACAATCGGGGGCCTCGTGATAACATACTTCGGTTATACGGTCGGATTTGTTCTTGCGGCTCTCATAGCGTTGCTCATGATACCGATAATCTCACGAATCGACATGATTTAGGGGCTATAGACGATGGTTGGTAGGATAGACAATATTGAAATTACACGCAGGGTATCCCCTTAATCTCAACCGAAATAGCATTCAGATTCCATCCGCTTTATTGGCCGTCTAAAAATGGATCCCCTATAAACCCAACTGGCCTGATACTTCTTGGAGGGCCCTGAGAGAAACATCGAGGAACATGTCCAGCTGTAGCCCAGCTTTTTCGCATAATATCATCTTCTCCCTGTCACAGTTCTTCGCGAAGTCCCTCTCCCTGAAACGCCTAGCCACGTTTTTAACGCTCAGGTCGACCAGCTTCTTAGAGGGGAGCCCCAAGGTGGCGGCGACGATGAGGCCCGAAACGGCGTCGGCGGCCAGAAGGGCGAAGTCCATGTCCGAACCCGGATTCACCCCGGATCCCTCCGAGTTATGGGCCTTTATCGCACGAACAACCTCCTGCGGCACCTCGCCTTCAGCCTCCTCCTCTATGATCTCAACGCTCCTCAAACCATGAAACTCCATATTATCGCCTGTCTCCTCGAAGTCCAGGTCGTGCAGGAGCCCGGCCAAGCCCCAGAGCTCCTCGTCATGGCCCACCTCCCTCGCGCAGGATCGCATGATGGCCTCCACGGCGAGGATGTGCTTGAAGAGGTTCTCCCTCCTCACGTGCCGCCGCACTAGATCGATGGCCTTGTCTCGTGACAGCATGTTAGACTCCCTCGAAACATTGTATTTTCCTTTTCAGTTCACATCCTGATCTATCCAATTTGGCTAGCTCCTGAGTCAATCGCCGTGGCGACGGCGGAGGGGTGGTGAAAGCCTCAACATTATCAACATCCGCTCGAAGATGCTCACCCACTCCTCCAGCTCCCTCTCCATCGCCTGACGAGACAGGACGCCGGCGTCGTAGGGTCTCCCGACCTCCCTCGTGGCTTTCGCCCTGTAAACCGTGAGCATCCTGTCGCCGAAGCGACCGGCCTCCCACCAGTCCTCGGAGAGGAAGACCACGACGGGCACGCGCGTGGCGCCCACGAGGCGGAGCTCGTCCTTCAGCTCCTTGGAGGCCTCCCGATCGATGAGTCGAAGGCTGACTAGTTCTCCGCAGGAATCCGCGATCATCTTCAGCATGGGCCCCTGCCTCGAGCAGTCGCCGCACCAGATGCCGCAGTACATCAGCACGTTCATCCTCCGGTTCCAGCCCTGGAGACGATCCAGTTGCACCTGGGTCAGAG
>Ga0315280_10000259_pt1 | contig 100593 bp, 97 predicted proteins | sample YL17G06_40_MG_FD_203697 | JGI IMG/M metagenome (GOLD analysis project Ga0315280, IMG submission 203697) | Sediment microbial communities from Yellowstone Lake, YNP, Wyoming, USA - YL17G06_40 | ecosystem: Environmental > Aquatic > Freshwater > Lake > Sediment | place: USA: Wyoming | collected...
ACATTGAGTGCTGTGAATAAGTTTAAAATAGTCTCTTCTAGATATGTGTGTGTTTGGTGCATCCCCATTGATGATCATCCCATGAATGTCAACAGGGGATGCACTAAAAATGTTAGCTACTGAGCACCACGTATAAAAACTACATATGAAAACAAGGGCTCCTCAGCCTTTATTCAATGAGGCGTTTGGGGTCCTAATTTCTTCTTATTTTATTACTGTTTTACCACCATATATATAATCATTAGAACCACACCATGGAAAACTATATAAAAGACCGCTGACTACGGGTAGAACGAAAGAAGAGAAATAACATTTCATTTTTCCCACATATTGGAATTATTGAAATTTATTGTTTTTTCTTTTATAAACACATATTCATCCATTATGGAGTTAATAGAATGAATCCACGATCAAAGAATCAACAACGAAGAAGAAATCAAGACTCATTTCAAAAAAAAATTATTCGATGCAAAAGCCTTCAACGTCCTGTCTATGAACATGAAACATGTCAACAGTACGATATCAAAGTAGGCTCGGAATCACAAAAAATTTGTAAAAATTGTAAGCATTCTTTTTAAGTAGTAGGAGAAAAAGTAAAGTTTCTTTTTTTTGACCACCTTAAAAAAGAACATAACCGGAGGTGAAATAATACTATGAAAGGTACAGTAAAATGGTACAATATCCGAAAAGGATTCGGCTTTATCCAAGGCGAAGATGGTACTACCGTCTTTGTCCATAAAACCGCTATCCCTTTTTTCGACATTTACCTCGAACCAGGTGAAAACGTCGAATATAAAATTGGAACCTCAGAACGAGGACCACATGCCATAGAAGTCAAAAAGCTCTAAATAAAAAGATTTTTTCTTCAATAGCGTTTTATTCCAGGTTGTATTTTTGTTTGTATGTCGGGTATTTCCCGTGCTGGTGATTCAGGGAAAGGCGTTGATACTCCTTCGCATTTTTTCGAGTTATCTCCACAAAATGGGAATCCTGTTTCACGATCTTTCCTGGGATACCCAAAACAAGACTGTTGTCTGGGACAACCATATTCTCGGTAACAAGAGCGCATGCACCGATGATGGACCCTGATCCAATCTTTGCACCATTTAGCACAGTCGCTTGAATACCAACAAGACAATCATCCCCGATTATCGCCCCATGCACTACAGCCGCATGACCAACTGTTACGTTCTTGCCGATCTTTACGACATGATCACTGTCAGTGTGCAGAACGCAGCAATCCTGGATATTTGACCCATCATTAATTACAATGGAATTCTCATCACCACGAATCACCGCATGAGGAAACACACCGCAGTTCTTTCCAATCGTCACATCACCAATAATCACCGCACTTGGTGCAACGAAGCTTGACTTGTGGATTTTCACCATGATTGATGACCTCGGTCTCATTATTGAAAAAGTATATCTTATAGTTTTTCGTACGGTGCTATGTCCGAATAAAACATAATGTATTTAACGACACATTCCATCCACGATTCATCGTGAGTTCATGAGCGAGATTGCGTCATCATTTGGTAACCATGCTGGGGTGGTGTGGCGTACACTTAACCAGTACGGTCCTCTGTCAGAATCGACATTATTAGAGCGTACACATCTCACCGAGACCCAATTATATCCCGCGATCGGTTGGCTTGCACGAGAAAACAAAATCCGCAAAGAAGAAGACCTGTACAAACTCGGTGAAACAAACCTCACGTCCCTCGTAGGGAAAGACGCGGGAAAAATATGGCGAGCACTTGATATCTGGGGTGAGGTTAACAGTGTGTCCCTTTCCAGGCTCGCACGCATCACTGAGCATGATGTATTTGCTGCTGCTGGTTGGCTTGCACGGGAAGGAAAAATCGATGCAACCATTAAAGACATCGAAGAGAAAAAAATTCTCTTTTGGTTAAAATAACCATAACACTTTTGTTTTTATTCTTTTGATCCACGTTTGAAAATCCTTTTTATTTTACTCCCAATCCCACCGCTAGTTTCCCCTTCCTTTGATTTACGGGGTATGATTTTTGAAAACAAGCGTTTCATTTTCCCTTTGAACCCTGGCGCTAGCTCTTCTTGTGGTTGTTCCCCCGTTTCCGTCCTACCATGTCGTAACCAGAGAAATCCTTTCTTATCCTTGGGCGGCTTCGGTTTCTTCATATCGAGACCAACTAAGTTACCGTCTCCTGTGAAATGCAAGGTAAATGTGCTTTTCACTGGTTTAGCTTCTTCTCTTGTTTCCTCGACATGCTGGTGTAGTTCTGTTTCTGCAGATGGTATGAGATCAGTGGGATGTTCTTTTTTTGAAAAATATATCCGTTTTATCCTTTTTCCTGAGAGGTGTTCTTTTTTCTGACGTTTAAACAGGGAGACATGGTCACGTTTCTTTTGTTTGTCAAGCCGAATTTTCTCACTCGGCGTTTCTGGCTGCGGTTCTCTGATTATCTCAACGGGTGGTTCAGGTATTTCCACCTCTTGCAACACGGTATCAGCGTCAAAAAGTTCATCTTCAGATAACTGGAGGTTTTTTACGCGCTCCTCTATTATTTCTAATTCTCGGAATAACATAAGGATCTCTTCATGGGTTTTTACCCCTGATGCTTCCCTTCTTTGATTTGTGTCCACTCTTCTAGTCGCCCCTCACTACTTTTTGTTTCGAGTTAAAATAAGATAACACAGTTCAATAAAAAAACCTATCTCTTTTTCGTCTCTCCTATTTTTTTCAGTAACTTATGAGAGTTTCTTAGAACGGTTGAATTTTCTCATAGCGTACAATTGACTCATCACAGTTGGGACAGTACTCCTCCACGATGATAAGGGAGTCGATTTTCCGAATGGGAATCTGTTTCGTTTCTTGTTTACATACTTTACAGTAACTCAAAAACAATGCCCCCACTATATATTACAAGGATATAATATATAAATTTTTCCATAATAAGGTGATTTTATCGGGGTGAGCCCATAGATTATTCGCTTGTTTTTACTATTTTTATGATATCTTGCTGTTCGAAAGGTTCATGGCACGCTGCTTTTACAGACAAACCGAGATACCCCTCATGGATGCCTGGGTCGAGGTGAACCTGCAAGAGAAGATTGATTTTCCCATGAACGTCAGTAAGGCCAGTGCAAGCACTTCCTAATCCCTTGATGATTACTATTGCACCAGATACCGGATGGTTCTTGGTATCATTCACAAACACAAAAAAGGTTACATTGGTTGGATTTTCTCCAGAGATAGTTGAAACCATAGGACTGACTGACACGACGAGTTTCTCAGGGATTAAACACGGGTTTATAATATAGGACAAAATCCCGAGAAGCGCAATCGTCCCAATAATTAACGATACCGTCAAACGCATGGGGAGTCCAAGGACTGCATGTTCATTTTGGATGAAATGGATAACCTTTTTTACTCTACTCATTGCTCGATCTCCCAGACTTGGTCTCAATCGATAAATACTTAATTATATATTTAATACTTTTTTTTATCAATCTGGGAGTGAACCACTTCAAAATATGAGGAATTGATATGTTTTCACTTGATGAAAAAGCCGTTATTGGCCAACCAATCTATCTTTTGATTGCAGGGATTGTTACTGCAGTAATTATCGCTTTGTTTCTGGTATCATTTCAGAGTATAACTACAGAATCTCAAATCCATATGGTGGACCATGAAATCGATAAAATCCTTACGCAATCGACTACGATGTTCGAATATGCGAATGAGGGAACGTTGGTGACCGTGCATGTCGATTTTCCTTCCTCCATGCGGTTTATCGTCTTTGGCAGTCTTCCCAGAAATGATACCCGACAGCCTACAAATCTCAGCATCAACGAAACAACGAGCAACAACTATTATTATGTCATGGGAGACGGTACCATTCATACCGGTCATTCCAACGCACGTTTTTCAGCAGAGAACAAAACACAGATAGCACTTCTACACACTGGAAGCTATGATCTAAAACTTGAATTATGTTCCGATGGAGAAAAAACCTATGTCAAAATTTATTAAAAATTCACATGGAATCATGGGTCTAACTCTCTCGCATATCGGCCTCTTCATCGCTACTGGTATTCTTCTTGCGGCTGTAGGTACGGTAATTTTTTATAATAATTGGCAAAGGACGGAGGAGCTTCACGCGATTGCAAATAGCGTCTCAATGCTCATTCAGGACATGGATGCCAGATTTTTCGATAACATAACTATGTTTCAGTTCCCGAATAAAAACTATCACTATACGTTTGAACTTTCAACCGAATACATCGCGATGTCTGCAAAGGGATATTGGGGACATGACATCTCTGTGAAAGAGCGATTTATTATCAACCCGTGGCCGCGAGACAGAATTTCGAATTGGACGACAGGCGGTGATCTTCACACGTACTTAAATGAGACATATGGCCACCAGGGGACGAAGGATGATCCTCTACCTATGGCTAACCTCTCAGAAATTGATAATGATCATGAGACATCCGTATTATTTTTTGCATTACAGCCACTAAAGGTGCGTGTGCATGCGCCTCTGTATGTTGAGAAGGTTTCTATATATGATGATACTGGAGGGAGACATGATTTTATTCTTGTGTATCAATCCATATGATTCCAATGGGTCTTTCTTATTTAAGCATTCTACAAATATAATTTTAAAAAAATATTTTATTCTCCTAGATTTTTTTGGCTTATTATTCGTAAAAATACCGTCATCGTTATATAGGCATTGTCCTATTCTTTTCGTGAGACGGAGATAATCGTTGGGGAGGCAGTATGCCATGTTTAATGCAAAAATAAAATCAGGTATCGTAAAAGAAATCATCGATGTAACTTCACCGCTGGTCAACGAAGCGAAATTCAATATCACTTCTAAAGGGATTACCTTGCGAGCAGTCGACCCTGCCCATGTCGCCATGGTTGATCTGGAACTGAAAAGCTCTGCTTTTGAGGAGTACAAAGCAGATGAAATGGAGCTTGGTATCGACCTTGATAAACTGAGCGGAATTATGAAACTTGCGAACGCTGATGATTCAGTGTCTCTGGAATATGATGAGGATTCAAACCGTTTAGTCGTGAAAATCGGCAATCTTGTACGACGCATGGGGCTTATCGACACTGCAGGGATGCCCGACTCCAAGGTCCCTCATTTAGAACTTCCAGCAAAAGCGGTCGTAAAAGCCTCGGAACTCAGTAAAGGGGTACGTGCCTCGGAGGCTGTCTCAGACCATCTTGCGTTAAGCATCGATAAAGACTCCTTTGAGCTTTTTGCAGAAGGTGATACCGATACGGTGAATCTCAAACTCCCAAAAAACCTTCTGCTAGAACTGCATGCCCCAGGGAAATTCAAAAGCCTGTTCTCCATTGACTACTTCAGCAACATGATCAAACCAGTACGAAACGAGGACCCGATTACCATAAACCTTGGAAACGATAATCCTATCCGCGTTGACTTTGACATCGCAGAGAAAAACGGGCACGTCACGTACCTGCTTGCACCTCGCATTGAATCAGAATAAACCGCTCCCATCGATAAAATTTTTTATCAAGAGGTGTACGCTATCGTCAAAGACAGAAGAAGGCACCGATATATCAGTTTTCAAATAAAACCGCTCGAAAACAGTGGTCTGCCAACGGAACATGAATTTCTCCAGGAACTTCGAAGACAGAGCAGACACCTTTTTGAAAAAGAATTGAACGATATGGGTCTTTGGCTTATACGATTCCAAAAGACTTCCGGCATCATAAAATGTAACTATCAAGAAAAAGAAATTGTCATTAGGCTCCTTCGTTCGTTAAAATCAATCGGATCATTTAACGTTGAAGTCACAACCCAGAGAACATCGGGTACGATTCGCAGGCTTACCCATAAAAAATAAAAGGCGGTTTAGAAACATTTCTTTTTGGTCCTCTATGTTTTTTCTTAGATCCATTTTACAAAACATAAATTATCTGGGTAATACATCAAATTTAAACAAATTCCCTTAATTTCTTTAAATTCGGGTTTTGAATGCCGCAGTTTTTCACCGGGAAGATTTCCTCTATCAATGTAATTTCACCAATATAGGGTTGATAGAGGCGATTTAATTTTTCACAGAATTTTTTTGCTATCCGAATGTCTGCAGCCCTGAAGATAATCTGCCAGTCAAAGCGTCCATGCAGGTACGAACTTGAAAAAATGAACACATCAAGCTCCTTAGCGTTATTCTCGGCCTCTCGTGATAGAATGATATCGAGAAGTTCAGAAGCTGGTGCATTAGTCTTTTTTATTAATAAGATATAATTCTTCTGGCGAAGTTTTTCCGTGTCTACGACCGCATGATACCCCCAGATTGTCCTGTCACTCTCAAGTTTTTTAATAATTCTCCAAACCTTTTGTCGTGAAAACCCGCATCGTTTCGCGAGCACATCGATACTTTCATTAGAATTTTTTTGGAGTTCTGCCACCACTTCTTTTTCATCGATATCAATTTGTTGCGCACTTATCTTCAGCATAACAACCTCCCAGACATTAAAAATTGTGGTGAGTATTTAAATCTATTGAAATAATATCTCACATACAATGAAAATTCAGGCGCAAATGATAAATACCATATGATTTTTATGTTACGAAACAGTGATAGTTTCTTTGACGCTTTCTTGTGTTTTCCAAGTGAGGATCGGATTTTTTGCCGCACCGACTTCATCGATTCTTCGAACCACTGTGTTATATGGTGCGTTTTTCACTACCTCCGGTTCTTCCTGTGCAATCTTCAGTAGTGTATCGATGTAGAAGTCCAGGGTTTTTTTCGCCTCAGATTCAGTCGGTTCAATCATTAATGCTTCTTTGACAAGATGTGGGAAATAGACGGTTGGTGGATGCAACCCATAATCAAGGAGTCGCTTTGCGACATCTAACGCACGTATCCCTTTTTTCTTCAGGAGGTCTTCGCAACTGATCACAAACTCATGTTTCCGTAATGCTCTCCCCGGGAGGGTGTAATGCCCTGAGTCTACAAGTTTCTTTTTCATATAATTTGCGTTCAATACCGCGATTTCCGAGGTCTCTTTCAGTCCATTGCCACCCATGAGAAGGATATACACATACGCTTTCAGAATCGAGGAGAAATTCCCGTACCCTGCTTTTATCTTCCCAATTGAATCCGGATAGTTGTAATCAAAGGCATAGTTGTTTCCCCGTTTCACGACCCGTGGTACTGGGAGAAAACGCTCCAAGCTTTGTTTGACTCCAACAGGGCCGGATCCAGGGCCGCCGCCGCCGTGCGGCGTGGAAAATGTCTTGTGTAAGTTCAGGTGTACGATATCAAACCCCATATCACCGGGACGTGCTTTTCCCATAATCGCGTTCATATTTGCGCCATCATAGTACAATAACGCACCTGCAACGTGAACCATTCGGGCGATATCGACGATATCTGATTCAAAAATTCCAAGTGTGTTCGGATTGGTAAGCATGAAACATGCAGTTTTTTCTGAAAGTGCCTTCTTGAGCATCTCGAGATTTACAGTCCCTTCGTCCGTCGAAGGTATTTCGATGACCTTGTAACCGGTCATAGCCGCGCTCGCAGGATTCGTCCCATGAGACGTGTCCGGAAGAATTACTTCATCACGCGAGAAGTCCCTATGATATTCATGATACGCCCGTGCGAGGAGAAGACCCGTGAACTCTCCTTGTGCTCCTGCAGCTGGCTGCAGGGTAAAGCTGTCCATGCCGGTGATCTCGCCAAGCATGTGTTCTAGTTCGTACATGATCTGGAGTGCTCCCTGAATCGTGGATTCATCTTGATATGGGTGTAGGAGCGCAAATTGCTCCCAGCGGCTGATTTCTTCGCAGATCTTCGGGTTGTACTTCATCGTGCACGATCCTAGGGGGTAAATTCCTGATTCTATCCCATAGTTCATCTGACTGAGATGAAAGAAATGCCGCATTACTTGTGTCTCGTCGAGATTTGGAAGAGAGATTTTTTTTGTCCTCCGCAGAGATTTAGGCAATGACCAGAGAGGCGTATATTTCTCTATTGTGTGTTCTTCTAAATCCTTAAGTAATGGTTCATCATACACAGCGCTTCGATACATCAAGCCACCCCCTTGAGAAGCGAGAGAAGACGCCGGATGTGCTCCTCACTATGAAGCTCAGTGATTCCAAATAACAAACAATTTTTTAGTTCTGGGTACTCGGATTCAAGCAGAAGTCCGCCTTGTATTCCCTGTTGAAGAAGAGAGGTATGGGTTTTTTCAACATCGTTGCATTGAATGACGAATTCATTGAAATGTGTACCGCTGAACTTCAGATGATATCCAGGGATACTCGTTATCTTTTTTTCAAGGTCTTGGCCTCGTTGAAAATTAATTGTACTTATTGTTTGTAGCCCCTTTCCTCCAAGCCAGGAGAGGTAGGTAGCGGCAGCAAGCATGCATAGCCCCTCGTTTGTACATATATTACTTGTTGCTTTCTCTCGTCTGATATGCTGCTCCCTCGTTTGCAGGGTCATACAAAATGCGCGTTTTCCCTCAGAATCTTTGGTCATCCCGATGAGACGGCCAGGGATTTGTCGTACAAATTCATTTTTACAGGCAAAAATACCGAGTGTTGATCCCCCGAAATCAAGTGGATTACCCAGGCTTTTACCTTCACCAATGACAATATCGGCCCTATACTCGCCTGGGTTTTTTACAATACCTAGTGAGAGAGGGTCAACCCCAACGACAAACAACGACTGATTTTTTCTAAGGAGTGCAGATATCTCCTCACCCTCATCCTCGAAAACACCGAAGAAATTCGGGTTTTCTATATACACTCCCGACGTATCAGCATCAAGGGTTTTTTTCAATGAGCTTAGATTAATTTTCCCTGTTTGTTTCTCATAGGGAATCTCTTTTGTGGTAATACCCGCGCCTTTGGTATAATTTCGCAACACGCATTTTTTCTCCCAGGAGATGTTTGCGGGGATCACAAATTTTTTTCTTTTGTTTATCCTAGTGCACATCAGCGCCGCTTCGCCCAGAGCGGTCGCCCCGTCATACAATGAAGCGTTTGATACATCCATACCGGTCAGTTCGGCAATCATGCTTTGATACTCGAAGATTGCTTGCAAGAACCCTTGCGATGTTTCAGGCTGATATGGTGTGTACGCCGTGTAGAATTCCGATCGGGAGATGACTGCTTTCACTGCGGCTGGGATATAATGCGGTTTGAAGCCTCCTCCTAAAAAACTTGGCATTTCAAAGAAGGATTTATTCTTCCGGGCAAGAGTCCTGAGTCGTTCTTCCGTCTGTAATTGTGTGAGCCCTTCGGGTAAATCGAGATTTTTTATCCTGATTTTTCGTGGGATGTCAGAAAAGAGATCTTCGATATCATGCTCTCCCAACTCTTTAAGCATGCCATTTTTTAGAGGAGTATTTGGTATAAATTGCATAGTTACCCCCTATGGGGAAACGGTCATCTATTAAAGAAAGTTATCATGAGGGTTGTCGATTGTTTAGGGATTTGTGAAAAGAGTAACAGCGTTTAGGTTTTTTATGGAAAAATCCCAGAGTTGTAAGGAAAGTGCATTCCAGAGATTATCGTCAACAATGCCAGTGACTTTTCCAAGGACTTGGTTATCATAGATAGGGCCTTTGATATCGTCTTCGGTTGGTATGGCGGTGTAATATACGGTTGTTCCATGGAGGAGTTGTATCTGTAGGACAGGTTCACATCTGACTGAGCCTTCGTTAGTTCGATACAGGATGGTGTCTCCGTTTTGAACGATAAAATCTTGAATGGTGGGCGTCTGGAGAATAAGGAAGCATGCTTTTACGTCTGTATTACTTGCGTTGTCGTTTTTCATATATTGATAGGCGTCAGGGTGTTGAAACGAATCTAGGAATGTGTCCATTCCGATAAGTTGTGCTACGGTCATGAAGGGGAGGTTCGCTACCGCAAGAAAGATGCAAAGTTTTCCTACCTTAAAGAGGATTCTTCCTTTCATTTCATCATCTCTCCACCGTTATCTTGTCCCATGTTAGCCTTTGTCAATAATTATATTTAAAGATACGTTGTCAAAATTTCAAAGAGGCAAAATATCGACGAAACCCCTTCAGGGGGACAAAAAAACATTAAGAAGGGAAAGATATTACCAACACGCCATGCAAGAAATCTGGACAGAGAAGTATCGACCAAAAAACCTTTCCGAGCTTGTCGGACAAGAGAGCATAATAGAACGACTCCAAGCGTATGCAGCCGCAAAAAACGTTCCTCACCTAATCTTCGCAGGACCACCAGGAACCGGGAAAACAACCGCAGCACTCGCCCTTGCCCATGAAGTCTTCGGAGAACACACCTGGAGACAAAACTTCAATGAACTAAATGCAAGCGATGAACGAGGTATTGGAATCATCAGAGGAAAAATAAAGGATTTCGCCAGAACCGCGCCCATAGGGACTTCCTTTAAAATCATTTTCCTTGACGAGGCAGACTCCCTCACCCCTGACGCGCAGGCAGCTCTTCGACGAACCATAGAAAAATATACCCATATTTGTCGATTTATTCTCTCCGTGAATTACTCATCCAAACTGATCGAACCGATTCAATCACGTTGCGCAGTTTTCCGATTCAAACCACTCACTGCAGACGATATTAAAAAATACATCCGCAAAATAGCGACCAAGGAAAAACTTGAAATCACACCAGACGGCCTTGAAGCGCTCATCTTCATTGCACGAGGAGATATGCGAAAAGCTATCAACATCCTGCAGGTCGGTGCATCCCTAGGTAAAAAAATCACCGCAGAACTCCTCTATGAAACATCAGCCACCGCACGACCAGAGGACATCAAAACCTTGATTAATACGGCGCTTAGCGGCAACTTTATGGCCGCACGAAATCAACTCTACGAACTCCTTATAACCTACGGCCTCAGCGGGGAAGATATCATTAAGCAGATCCATAGAACGATTTTTGATCTAACGATCCCAGATGAACATAAAGTCCACCTCTTGGAAAAAACCGGCGAGACGGAATTTCGACTCGTAGAAGGGAGCAATGACCACATCCAGCTAGAAGCGCTGCTTGCGCAATTCATTCTTATCGGTAAAAAATTAAAATAATTTCTGGGTTTTTAAAAACTTTCCAATGACTGCTTCAATCTCGCGGGCGGTTTTTTCACCAACACCATATCGTATTCGGACAATGGGTTTTATCGTTCTCAGAATCCGGGTTAAATCAATCGGTGTCCCGCTCACAACGACGTCGCACTTGGTATTATTGATCGTCTGCTCAAGCTCCTTTATCTGTTTTTTACCATACCCAATGGCTGGGAGCACATTCGTCAGATGTGGGTACTTCTCGAATGTATCAAGAATGGAACCAACCGCATAGGGTCGCGGATCAACGATTGTCTTTGCGCCATACTCTTTTGCGGCAACCATACCAGCACCATACGGCATATTGCCATGAGTAACTGTTGGACCGTCCTCGATGACCAGTACGCGTTTTCCTGCGATCATTTTTTTATCCTCTGTAGAAATCGTTGAAATCCCGTCGATAATCTGCGCGGTAGGATTCACGGTTCTGACATTCGCACGCACAAGCTCGATATCTTCTCTTCGAGCAGTATTCACCTTATTGATAATCACGATATCAGCGCTTCGAACATTCACTTCTCCAGGGTAGTACGCGATCTCATGACCTGCACGATGCGGATCAGCAATTGTAAACAATAAATCAGGTTGAATAAAGGGGAAATCGTTATTACCGCCATCCCAGATTATCACATCAGCCTCTTTTTCTGCTGCGTGTAAAATCTTCTTATAATCAACACCAGCGTAGACAATCCCGTCCATATCGATATAGGGTTCGAACTCCTCTCGTTCCTCAATCGTACAATGATACCGATCAAGATCCGCGTAACTCGCGAACCGCTCACAGATTTGCATTGTCAGATCTGGGTCATATGGCATTGGATGACGAATCGACGCAACATGTAACCCTTTCTTACGAAGGATCTCAAAAATCTTGCGTGACACTTGTGATTTGCCGCTTCCCGTTCGAACTGCACAGACCGCAATCACAGGTCTTTTTGACCGAAGTACCGTACTCTTCGGTCCCAGCAGCATAAAATCAGCCCCTGCCGCATTCACAATTGCAGATTTTCCCATCACATACGAATACGGAAGATCACTGTACGCAAAGACTACCAGGTCGATATCATACTTTTTGATAAGGTCAGATATCTCGTCCTCAAGATATATCGGGATGCCCTTGGGGTACAGCTTCCCAGCAAGCTTCGCGGGATATCTCCGTCCGGCAATATCAGGAATCTGCGTTGCGGTAAATGCGACAACATAAAAAGAAACATTATTTCGAAAGTACACATTAAAATTATGAAAATCTCTTCCTGCAGCACCCATGATGATAACATTTGTCTTCCGAGTCACAGAAATCCCACCCAGGGAATAAGGTGGAGGTTTATAGCTTTTTCTTCACTTCATCCTATAACCCTCCTTATTTTTTTATCCATTAATTACAAATAGTCTTTTTCCATTCTTTTATTACGGCTTGGTGCACATGAACCGCGAAGCGGTACCACTCTTTATCGGGATAATGCTCCCAATCCTTTTCGTCGCCTCCATCGTCTTATACCTCTCCGGATACGACATCACGATGTACCTCAAAAAAATCGATATCATCTACTATATCGTCCTTATTCCATTCGGACTCGGCTTTCTCGTAATCATCTTCTGGTTCCGGAAACCAAAAGAATGATATAGTTTTTTTCTTACGAATTAAGAAAATTTACTTTTTGGCAAGCCAACGAATGAAAAAATCCTTGCACTACCTAGTGCAATGTCTTTTTCAGATGATTTTAATTCTGATTTCCTATTTTTCACATCCAGCAATCTTTTTATCCAGGTAAAATCTTTGCCAAAGGGATCAAGACAAGCAATTATTCAAATAGCACTCAAAAATCGAATTGCTATGTTTCTTTTTGACGGATAACAGGAAACGTGTATAACTATGGTTTTATTCATATCCATATCTCGTTTTAGAAAGAAAGATATTTTTAATCCAAATGAAGAGGATAACATTATATTAAGAGTATCTCTTTTACAGAATCTAATACATGAGTTAAGTTTTTCAATCCTTGATTGCTGAACTACTAAATATTAAGAAAGTTATAAATACAAATAAACTATATCAAAAACTCAATGGATGAGATGCACAAAAAGTAGAGTTAAAGTTATTTCTCTTTAGGCTACTTTAAGGCATAAAACGTGGGATGATGGGATGCATGGACTCGGTAGGAGAGCAATAACAGAGGGGTACCATGAATATTCAAATTATTCGTAAAAAAGTACCCCTCCCTTCTTCACAACCAGAAGATAATCTCGACATTGAAGAAAAAGTAGATGATATTTTAAAGACTCACGCCGAAGTTTATCGAAGAAGAAAATCATCGTCAAATATTTTCTTATCAGATAATGTTCATATCGACAGAAAAAGACCGTCGTTCTTTTTCGTCACAAGGGAAAAAAAGCTTTCATTTGATAAAGCCCAGAGTAAAGATAAAAAATTACCAACTATCAAAACAAAGAAGCGCATAAGATTAGGAAAAAAGAAAAAAGAAGTAACAACAGTCGAAGCAAAAGCTCCTGCCGAGAAGAAATCAAGAAAAAAAGAGGATCAACTTTCTCAATTTGAAGAATCAATCGCACAGGTCAAACCACATGAAGCAACATGGGTTGATCAACAGATACTCGCAGATAAAACAAGTAAAGACGGCATGACGCTAGAGAAGGGACACTCTAAGAAAGTTGAAGATGTCGTTCTAACCAACGATGATCAGGTTCAACGACCCGCGGGTGAGATAAAGAAACCCGATAATCGAAAAAAGGAAAATAATACGCAAGTAACGGTGATTGAAGATTCCCATATTGATGATAAATCACAAGACACGGACCTTATTGCTAATTCAGCGTTTGATCAGCCAGGCCCAGCTCCAGATCCAAAAAAAATTAAATTCGATGAAATCACCCCGGATGGCCAAGTCAAATTTCTTAATGAAGCAAAAAAACTCAAAGCCATAACTATGGATCGCTTAGGGTACTCAGATGATGCAGTCGAAGAAATCGACTTTTATCCTTTGCGTGAACCCTTTTCCTATGTAGAAATCATACGAGAAAAAGAATCGCTTGATAAACGATATGTGCTCATAGAAGTAATGCTATCCGAGGAGGAATCATACATTCTGAATTTCTTGAAAGAGACACTCGCAGGATTTTCTTTTAAAACCGAGGAGCTTGAAGAAAAAGGTGAAGATAAATACCTCAACGAAAAAATCGATCAAATCATTAACGATTACATGCTCAAGATCAATACTAAATCCAAGAAAAAAATTATGTACTATCTCGAAAAAGAATTCCTCGGCCTTGGAAAAATCGAAGCACTTATGAAAGATCCAAACATCGAAGATATCTCCTGTGATGGGTCCGGCGTGTTAATTTTTTTATATCACCGCCGATTCGGATCGTTGAAAAGTAACGTGAAGTTCAATGAAGAGGATGAACTAACTGCGTTTGTTGTCAAGCTTGCACAGAAATGTAACAAACACATCTCCATCGCAGAGCCTATGTTAGATGCTACCATGCCAGATGGCTCTCGTATCCAAATGACGTTAAGTACAGAAGTCACAACAAAAGGATCAACCTTTACCATACGAAAATTCAGTGAAGACCCATTCTCACCACCAGACCTTATTGAGTTCAATACGATGTCGTCTGAGATGGTCGCATACATGTGGCTTGCCGTTGAAAACGGTATAAACGCCCTTATCGCCGGTGGTACCGCAGCAGGAAAAACATCGACCATGAATGCGATTTCACTATTTATTCCCAGGGAATCAAAAATCGTTTCCATCGAAGAAACCCGAGAAATAAACTTACCTCATCCAAACTGGATCCCCGGCGTTGTTCGATCAGGGTTTGGCGATGTCGTAGGTAATAAAGTAATCGGTGAGATTGACCTATATGATTTAATGAAAGCAGCGCTCCGACAACGACCTGAGTACATCCTTGTCGGGGAAATTCGTGGGAAAGAGGCGTACGTGCTGTTCCAGGCGATGGCCACAGGACACACCACGTATTCAACGGTCCATGCCGACTCTGCTCAGTCTCTCATCCATAGATTAGAAGGCAAACCGATTGAAATCCCACGGATCATGCTGCAAGCACTTGATATCGTCTGCATCCAGGTCATTTCTCGCGTGAAAGATAAACGAGCGAGACGATGCAAACAGATCATCGAAATCATTGATATTGATCCAACAACCAAAGAGATCCTCACCAATGAGGTTTTTCGTTGGGATCCAATAGAAGACAGATTCATCTATTCCGGGAAGAGCTATATTTTAGAACGTATCAGGGCGGAGAAAGACATCAGTCGAGAGGACATGATTACTGAAATCAAGAATCGAGCGACATTGTTGGATTGGATGAATAAAAATAATATCAGGGAATTTAAAAAAGTTGCAACGATAGTCGCTCAGTACGCAGATAATCCTGCGGAAGTCATGAAGAGAATAAAGATCGAACTATGATTAAAAAAATTGCTGTTTGTCCAGAGTGTCATACAGAAATTCTTTGTGAGGGTGAACCAGGCCAAAAAGTGACAGTCAAATGTCCCAAATGCCGTAAAAAAGGTATCGTTACTTTTGCTCCACACGAAGTTTCTCTTAACGAAAAAAATCTAGTGGAACTAGATTTCTATCCTATCATCGAACCTTTTGCGTACATAAAAATATTGAAAGATTCTGTATCGCTTGATAAATTCTATAAGGTGATCGAACCGCATCTCTATGATACCGAGCGCACCAGCTTAAATTTTATACAAGAAACCTTGATGAATTTGATGGATGTCCGGTTGGATGAACTGGAGAAAAGCGAGGTCGAAAATTTTCTCATCGAGCGGATTGATCGCATCATCAGAGACTACAAGATGAACATTGATCAAATGTTAAAATCAAAGATCCTGTACTACGTGAAGCGGGATTTTCTATGGTATGGAAAGATCGATCCACTGATGCGCGACCCTAACATTGAGGATATTTCATGTGATGGGTCCGGTCTCCCTATTTTTTTGTACCATAGAAAATATGGATCTCTGAAGAGCAGTGTGCAATTTCCTGATGAGACGATGCTATCTGGGTTTGTCGTAAAGCTCGCACAAAAATGCGGTAAACATATCTCAATAGCTGAACCAATGCTCGATGCAACGATGCCTGATGGCTCTCGTATCCAGATGACGTTAAGTAAAGCAGTGACTACAAAAGGATCAACATTTACAATCCGGAAGTTTCGCGCCGATCCGATCACTGCAACCGATTTGATTAGTTATAAGACCATGTCACCGGAGATGGTCGCATACATGTGGCTCGCTGTTGAAAACGGTGTGAATGCCCTTATCGCAGGTGGGACTGCTGCAGGAAAAACATCGACGCTGAATGCACTCTGTTTATTCATTCCTCGGGAATCCAAGATTGTCAGTATTGAAGAAACCCGAGAGATTAATTTACCGCATCCAAACTGGATCCCTGGTGTGACTCGATCAGGGTTCGGTGAAGTAATCAATGATAAACTCGCTGGTGAAATTGATTTGTATGATCTAATGAAAGCAGCACTCCGACAACGACCTGAGTACATACTTGTCGGGGAGATCCGTGGGAAGGAGGCGTACGTGTTATTCCAGGCGATGGCTACAGGACACACCACGTATTCAACGGTTCATGCTGACTCACCCCAATCGCTTATCCATCGATTAGAGGGCAAACCAATAGAAATCCCGCGGGTCATGTTGCAGTCGCTGGATATCGTGACGGTCCAGGTGCAAGCCCAACTGAGCGACGAACGGGTCCGCCGGTGCAAACAGATCGTAGAAATTGTTGATATCGATCCTATGACAAAAGAAATCTTGACAAACGAGGTGTTCCACTGGAATCCTGTTGAAGATCGATTCTATTACTCAGGGAAAAGCTATGTGTTGGAACGCATACGAAAGCAACATGATATGAGTAAGGCAGAAATGATGGAGGAGCTTAAACGGCGTGTTGAGATTCTCGAGTGGATGAGGCACAATAATATTCGCGCGTTTAAGGATGTCGCACGTATGGTCGCCTCATATTCAGAGACACCCGGTGAATTCATGGAAAAAATCAGGAAAGAAAAGCGTGTTATTCCAACGCAATCGGAAATCCCCGGAAAAGAAAAAACACCAGAGGAACAGGATATTGAAAAACCAAGGGGGCCAATCGAAAATATCGTTCACACAAAAGAGCCGATTTCTGATCATTCGTTTAAAAAAAAGAAATTTATATGGTTTAAAAGGAGGGATGGGAATACCACTAACAAAATATCAACAATTTAGTTACAAATGGTTTGGATATTTTGGAGAAAAACGAGCAAACGAACATTTGCAAAAGAGTTTGCAATCAGCCCATATGGATATACGCGCGGGCGCCTATCTATCGTATGTACTGCTTAGCACCATTCTTGCGTTCCTTGTTTTTTTTACTATTTTCGTAACATTAACGTTTCTAGTCTTTCCTGCGATTAACATTCAGTTGAGTATTGGATTAATAATATTTTTCCTTCTACTACCTGTACTCATTGGTGTTATTACCTACACGATGTTGTTATCCTTACCAAAAAGCCGGGCTAAAGCCCGCAAAAAAAAGATCGATATAAATCTAGCCTATGCGATCAATTTCATTTCTGCAATGGCATCCGCTGGTGTGACACCCACTGAGATTTTTAAAAGCCTCTCAAAACAGGAAATATATGGAACAATAAAAGAAGAAACAGCATGGATTTACCGTGACATCGCCCTCCTCGGTCTTGATGTTATCACTGCGATTAAGAAAAATATCGCACGGACTCCATCCCAAAAATTTAAAGAATTCCTCCAGGGCCTGGTCGTGACCGTAACTTCCGGCGGTTCACTGAAAACCTATTTTATGCATAAAGCGGATCAATATCTCTGGGAAAATAGAAATCAACAAAAACAACTCATGGAAACCTTGGGGATCATGGCAGAAAGCTATGTCACTGCTGCTGTCGCCGGTATCCTCCTCCTCCTTATTGTCATCCCCCTCATGATGATCATTAGTGGACAGTGGAATGCGATTTTCCTTTATGTTTTAATTTTACTCGTCGTCCCTCTCATTCATGTTGGATTTGCCGTGGTAATTCGCATAATCTCTCAGGAGGCGTAAAGATGGAAAAAACTGTCGATTTACAAAAAACTGGTTTCATTAAAACTCTCATCCTAACAGGGCAGTCCACCAGGCTTATTATCTACATTATAACCATCGTATTGGTCTCTATTTTTGTTATCCTTGGCTTCCTTTCCATTCTCGGTATCCTCAACATTTTTATTGGTTATATTGATTTTTTTGTATTTGCATTGCTTTCAGGAGCTGGCGTGTACGGGATGTATGAAGCGCTTCGAGTACGGAGGATTGCAAAGATTGATGCGATTTTTCCCGATTTCGTCCGTGATCTCGCGGAGTCTCGTCGCGCGGGGATGACGTTTACAAAGGCGATACTCTTTGCATCGAAAGGGAACTATGGGATCCTTACACCAGAGATTCAAAAGATTTCTCAACAGGTTTCTTGGGGCGGGAGCGTTACAGATGCATTGATTGCGTTTTCCAAGCGAGTAAACACGAAATCTATTCGAAGAACGATTTCGCTTATCGTCGAGGCAAGTAACAGTGGAGGGAACGTCGCTGATGTCCTTGATGTCGCGGCCAAGGATGCTCGCGAGATTAAAATGCTTGAGGCGGAGCGGAAGACCAATATGGCGTCATACGTCGTCGTTATCTATGTCGGTATGTTCGTGTTCTTGGCAATTGTATTAATCTTATGTACCAGTTTTATTCCTGCGATGGTGGGTGGAGAAGGATCTCAAGGGATGGCAGGCCTTATGGGGGGTGGAAGTGGTGGTATTTCACAAAAGGATATTACCGGAGTATTTTACCTAGCATGTCTCATCCAGGCATTTGGATCTGCGTTAGTCGCTGGTGTCTTTGAAGATGGACAATTTTCTTCTAGTATTAAACATATTTTTATTATGGTACTTTTGACGTGGTTGTCATTTAAGATGTTGTTAGGGGTATAAATGAAACGTAAGAAAACCTCAAGACCTTTCTATAATCAAGATGAAGCGGTTTCAGAGATAATGGGTACTCTCATACTTATTACCATAGCGGTTAGTGTATTATCTGCAATCTCTCTCATTATTCTCAATCCCCTGATTAATTTTTCAGACGAAAACCCTCCAAATGTTTTATTTGTTGCATTTATTCAAAATGATAATGTAATTATTGAACATCGCGGTGGCATTCCTCTTGATGTACAAACAAAAATAACTATCACAATCGCAGGTATTTCAGACACATTTAATCTTAATCAATTTAATTACTGGAATGATGAAAATGGCGATGGTGCGTGGAGTATCGGTGAGCAAGTCGTATATCCTGGAGGAAATTTACAAGCGAAAGAAGTGAGCTGTACTATTATTGATGTCAAAAAAAATAGTATCATTTTCGATAAAATAATTCAAAATGGTACTTCCGCAACGAGTCCATACGTAACCGTCTATGAACCATATGATGTTTCAGAAATTTCTGCGACTTTAAAAATGTATTATAATTTTATTAATGTCAGCAATTTTGCGTCAGGTCATCTCAATTTTACCTATGGTCCTTTAGGAGGACCTTATAGCAGTTCACCTTCTGTAAAACCACTGACTATTAATGGGTGGTATAGTTTGTTATTAAATGGATTGCACAGTGGTACTCAATATGAATGTTGGGCGGGGATGAATTATAGCGCAGGAAACCTCAGTGATGGCCCCATGACTTTTTTTATGTACCAGACTACAAGAGGTCTGTGGCATTTCGATGAACCAGCTGGCTCGACAATAGCTCATGATGTAATTAATCCAGCCTGTGATGGCATGGTGAATGGTGCAACATTTGGGGCTGTAGGAAAAATTAATGGATCTTTAGATTTTCACGGAGAATCCGATTACGTTGATGTCCCACATAATCCGAAATTTAATATCACAGATCAAATTTGCATCGAATCTTGGTTGAACGTGTCGAAAACTGGAGCAGAATTTCCAGGAAGAATAGTAGAAATTTCTACAAAAAATTTGTCTGAAATCTTTAGCAATACCTGTTTTGAGCCTGATTTAATTCAAATAGCTGGTACTCTCTACGCTGTAGCCTATCATGACAATACATCTGCATATGTGACAACGCTCAGAATGACTGATGATGGTGTTATCCAAGGTGTTATCGATTCAAAGACGGTTATAGTACCTCATTTTGTTGAACCTGATATTATTCAAATCCATAATCATATTTATGCAGTAATATATGGAGCAATTGATTCTCAAACTGAAGCAAAAAGCCATATTGTTACTATGACTATTTATGAGAATGGAACAATCAGTAATGCTATTGATTCGTTTGATTTTCCGCAATACTATGGGAGAGAGTCGAATATTATCAACATTGGATCAGATATTTATGCCATATCATTTGGTGGAACTTCCTCTCAGGTTTTACCAACTGGATATCTGGTTACGATAAGGATAGACGTGCAAGGAAATATTGGACATAGTATTATTGATAAATTAAAATTTGCAGATACCTATTGTTCGGAGACGTCTCTAGTTCATATCGCTAATGAGACCTATGCAATTGCATATAATGGATATGGACCTACCGCGGGTAGTGGATATATTATAACAGTAAACATATTAAATAATGGGTCTATTATTGAACCATTAGTTGATACTTATCAATTTGGGTTACCAGCTGGGCTAGAACCGACGATGATCCCTGTCGCAAACGATGTGTATGCAATTGCGTATGGTGCCGATTCTAATAATCAACTCAGATCTGGATTTCTTCAGACTGTACGCATTAGCCCTCAGGGGGATATTGTTAACACTACTATCGACACACTTCTGTTACCGATTGATTATTCTTTTGAAATTGATTTCCTCCATGTAGATAATGAAATATATGCGCTTGCTTTTTCAGGAGGAAATAACAGCAATTGTGAACGTGGATTTTTATCAACGGTTGCCATTACAACCACAGGGAATATTTCAAATTCTGTGTTATCTGTCTATGAATTCAAAAATCGTTTAGCTTTTGGTTGCAGTGCCATTAACCTATTCAGTCAATTAGATAGATTGATTATTTTCTATGGGTCAACAAGCTCAAACGAAGTCGGTTTTCTCACCATGGAAAAAATCGATTTAACAGGGACACCAAAATGGATTATCCATAAAGGTGACGCCTTTGGGATAATGGTAAATTATGATTTGATTATCGCGTCGATGACCATTGGGAATACAACATATTCTGTTACGGGTACTGTCCCATTGGATAGTTGGACAAAAGTTGACTTAACGTATGGTTCGGGATTTTTAAAATTATATATCAACGATATTATACAAACCGGGGGAAGCATAGCTTGCGTAGGGGAAATAAAAAAGAACACAGATTATCTCGTATTCGGCGGAGGTCTGTACGGTTCAATTGATGAAATAAGAATTTTTAGGAGCGCATATGTTCCGACCTAGATTGATACTGATTATAAATAAAATAAATGCTAATTTAATTTAGATTAAATAGAATGTGATAAAATGAAGAGGATTACGAAAGGATTACTCTACTACGATGATGTTATGGAAAAAATAAATCAACGGAAGGATAAAGCGGTTTCTGAAGTGGTTGGAACCCTTTTACTTATAACGATCGCTATTTCACTTTTTGTCTTATTAGCGTTTATAGCCATTTCTCTCCCTTATATATTCTTTTCTAATCCGACACCATCTGTGAATATTATCGGAATGATGGAAGGAAATGGGGTTGTTCTTGAACATCATGGGGGTCAATCAATACCTCTTGATACTGAAATTAGATTGATGTTTGCAGAGACACCTCTTGTGAAAACAGTTGGTGATGTTTTAGATCCAAAATATAAAAATAATGGAGAATGGGATATAGGCGAAAAAATTTCTATTCCGTATAATGATCCAAATCTGCCGATAATGCAAATATCAATTATCATTACTGATAAATCGAGTAATTCTGTCTTGATGCGAGGTGTTATCCAAGAAGGATCCCAAACTGTGCTCCCCACTGCGACTACCCTAAACGCAGATTCTATTACGCCAAACACCGCAAACATCCATATGAGCTATAACTTTCATTATTATAAAGGAACAAAAAAAGTTAGTTTTGTATATATAAAAGCCTCTGTTTATAACATGAATAATAGTGCTCCTTGGAATTCGACCGGATGGGTAACAGTGGGTAGTCAGAATGGAACATATAATTACATCCTTTTTGGTTTACAAGAAAACACGCAGTATTTCTACCAAGCTAGGGTTCAATACAATTCTTCTATCAATGCGACCCAAAAGATTATTGCATCTGGGACAATCAATATGTTTCAAACAGAGAGTTACACGACAGGACTGTGGCATTTTGATGAAAATTCTGGGTTGATAGCAATTGATTCATCGAATCATGGAAACGACGGCAGTTTGTTTCCGCCCGATGTGACACAAGCATCGCAGAGACTCAATCAATCGAACGCCGTTCATAATAGATCGTTACGTTTTGATGGGAATAATGACTATGTGATAGTCAATCACGCTTCTTCTCTTATGCCTACCACTGAAATAGCAATAGAAGGATGGGTGAAATCAGAGTATAAAACTGAGTTTAAAGCAAATAACATCGTACGCAAGAACAGCACAATTTTTGGAACCCAGACCTTTGGTTGTTATGAACCTGATATTATAAAAATATCTCCGGATAAATATGCTATTGTCTCGCGGAATTCAGCATTAGGTGGTTTCGTTATCACTACTCAAATCTCTGCTGAAGGAAATATCAGTAGAAATGCAACAACAAGTATTTTTGATATCTTCCAATTTGAAGCGACACGTTGTGAAACACCAAAAATTGTCAAAGTCGCGGCAAGCACCGATAAGTACGCCATTGTCTACAGAGGACCAAACGGATGGCTGTATATGGCAACCGTCCAAATCTTTTCAGATGGAAGAATTAATAAAACGGTTCAAGGGAAAGTCTGTCTAGACCCAATTAATTGTTATTATCCTGATATTAACTATACAAGTGGAAATTATTACGCTATCGTTTATTCATCATATGAAAATTATTTATCTGCCAATCGTTATATTGGGCGATTACAAACTGTTCGAATCACTCCTACAGGCCAAATCACCGCTAATATAGGGTTTTATAATTTTGGCGGCACAGGTACTCCGTCGGGTATCATGCAGTATCCTGATATTGTTCATGTTCATGACACTCACTTTACCATTTTTTACAGAGATTATAAAGATGGTTCTTTAAGACCTGTCGAAATCAAGAGTAATGGGAATATTATCCCCGATGATATCACCTATAAATTCGATGTCAATAATATCTCTGATATTCCGCTGAGAATCATACCTGTCTGCGATAGGATATACGCGATTTATTATGGCGATAAAGACGGTGATTTAATTCGAGGTGCAGCAATCAGGACAATACAATTAACCGATGAGGGTGGAGTTGATAATCTATTGGACTATGCGTTACTATTACCTCCTGCTGATTGGGGTCAATTTGCTGATCCCGGAATCATTCATGTCAATGGGACTATTTTTGCGGTCAGTTACCGTATTAGTAATACCCGGGCAGAAATAAAAACATTTGAGATTTCAAATACGGGACTGATAACCAATCATACTAACGATATTGCATGGAAATATACGTTCGAAAACCAACCCGCCTCGTCGTATACTGTTCTCAGTCCAAAAATCATCGAAGTGAATTCGAGTAAACAAACCTATGCGATTGTCTACCCGAAAAGCATCGCTTACCTTGGTACAAACTATTTGGGAAATGATATAAACACTGGCGTTTTATTAACAATTACCATCGCAAATAATGGTTCTGTTTTGAAAAAAAATCTTGATTCTGTCCTTTTAGGTCCTGTTAATTTCTATGCACCCGATATCGTCCATGTTGCGAATGACGTCTATGCAGTGGTCTGCAGAAAAGCCCTCTTCGGAAGTATTTCTCTTCATACGATTCATATGTCGAATGGGGGAAAAATAGATAACCATTTTATAGACACATTAGATATCGGAATGCCAGAGGTCTACCCTGGATTAAACATCAAAATCGTTTACGTTACTAATAATATTTATTTGATCGTTTTTGATAATTATGGGAATCCAGCTGTCACTTTAAAAACAGTGGAAATAGCAGATAATGGTACGATAAAAGACACGGTTCTTTGCTCGTATAACATCACAAAATTAGGGTATACAAATTACTGTTCACCAAATGTAATTCGTATAAAAAATAATATTTTTGCTGTCTCCTACCATTCGACTAACCATGCGAGTAAAAGTGATTTCATAAGCACAATAAAAATATTATTGACTGGCAACATCACCGTTATCGATACCTATTCAATGAATGCATATTTCTCATCGGTCACTGGGTATGATGAATATACAAATATTATCCCTGTTGAAGGAAGTAACCATTTGTATGCGTTGTTGTTTGGTTATGATAATTTCTATGGCGGACACCAAGGTTTAGCAAAAATAATGATAATTCAAATCAACGATACCGGGGTTATCAATCAAAATCCCTTTACAACATTTACTTTCAACACCTACGGATGTAGTAGACCTAATCTCATTCATACCTATAAAAATGTATATGCAATAACATACTCAAATTCAGTTTGGGTTTACCCTTATAGGATATATAGAATAATAGATACAATAAATATTTCATCAAATGGGATAGTAATAAAAAAATTAGATACAGTGAGTTCGTATGTTGACACCTGGTACGATATTGCCCATAATCAAATTCTTACCTATATGGTCAAAGATATTTATTCATTGGTTTATACCATTCCTTCTGGTGCAACATGCAAAGGATACATCAGTACGATACGCATCGCACCAAATGGATCAATTTATCGGACCGTTGATAACAATTATGTAGATGCTCAGCTGGCCTTACTATCTGGTGCAAATATCCTTCCTTGTAGCATCAATATCAGCAATCATCTCGTTGCCTTATGTTACCAGGGGGATTATGATGATGGATACATTGAAACAATTGACCTTATCATAAGTGATACAAGTAAAACATTAAAGAATATACTTTCTAAAGCCGGTTCGTACGCAATTCAAGGAAATGATACGAAATTTGTCGCAACACTAACAACGACAAGCGGAGTTAAAACTCTCTCATTGCCCATTCATAAAGGGTGGAACTACCTTGTCCTGACCTATGACCATATTACCATGAAATTCTTTAATAATCTAACAAATGTGTCTTTAGCTTGTAATAGTAATATACAAAACTCGGTCAGTCCTGTTATATTTGGAGGATTCAGTGGTATTTACGATGAGTTTGCTATCTATAAAACCCATTTGAGAAATGATGAAATTTATAATCATTATACTACATATGCACCTTAATAATTAAAATAAAGGTAGAAAACATGAAAATATATAAAAAAATAGTATTACCTACTTGGATAAAAGGAAAAAATACCCCAACAAATAGAAATACCAAAGCAGTATCCGAAATAATGGGAACTATATTGCTTTTATCTTTTTCCATACTACTTTTATCGCTTTTGTATCTATTGGTTTTAAACAATGCGACGAGTCCATCGAATACGGCTCGTGTGTTATCTTCAGATCTTGTTGCTACGGTTGATGAAAAGAATGTTTATTTACAAAACAATGGAGGAGTTCCATTACCACCTAATACTAAAATTGTTGTCACTATCGGTGGCCAAAGGTATTTCTATCAGGTGAAGGGTTGTCTTCTTGATACCAATGGTGATGGACAGTGGAATATCGGTGAACAGTTGATTGTCACTCCCCCAGGTTTCCCTAGTTTAAGGGGTTTGGAAGTCTCAGTAGAGGTAATAACCATAGAGAACAATGCTATGATAATGTATGGCCTCATTCAAGAGGGCTTTCGAGGTGATCAACCATATGTACAAACATTAGAACCTCATGATGTGTGGCCACACAGTGCAATAATAAAATCATTTTATAATTTCGTTTCAAATAAATACCTTCCAGGCAAATTTTGGTTTCAATGGAAACTATCTGGTAGTACTCAATGGAATCTCACACCAATAATCAATATCGCACTCCCATTATCCGGATATCAAGATATACCCCTTTATGGTCTCACCTCCAATAAAAATTATTTATGCGAGTCATGGATACAATATACCTCAGGTAATTCGACAATCAACCAATCCGGTGGCATAAAACTTTTTAAAACTCAGATTGATGCGATGGGGGTTTGGCACTTTGATGAATCTTCAGGAATAACATTAAAAGATTCATCTGGACAGTATCCGCCAAATGATGGTATTCTCACACCAAATGATATTCGTGGACCTCAAAGATTAAACGGAGAATTGAATCATTCAGCAAAATGTTTAAGTTTTGATGGCATTGATGATTATGGTCAAGTTACAAATTCAAATACCTTAAGTGTTACCAATGAATGTACCATCGAAACATGGATAAACCGTTCACAACACAGCGATGGATTAGTGGGTACACCCGTTCAATCCTCTTTATCACAATTTGGTTCATATGAGTATGGCTGTTATAATCCTGATGTTATTCATGTTACTGGGGATATCTATGCAGTAGTGTCAGCTAATAAAAATTCATTAGGCTTCTTAGTCACCGTTAATATCACAAAAACTGGACAAATTATATCGAATGCAACAACGTGTATGCTTGATCTTTTTAATTTTGATTCCTCTTGTAAAGATCAAAAAATTATTCAAATAAATGAAAGTCAGGGAGTTTATGCTATTGTATATACCAAACCAAGTGCAGGAAATCAACTCTACCTTAAAACGGTAAAAATTTTTAATAACGGACAAATTAATAAAACCGTCATTAATACCCGGGTTCTCGATGCATCACTTTCGTATAATCCTGATATTATCCATATTACTAACACTGTCTATGCGATTGTTTATGTTATAAATGCAGATTATACTGGGGCACTATTATCTGTCAATATTTCAAATGATGGAACGATTTTTCCGGTGAATAAACGATTAATTTTTCCTGACAAAGAGATGCATGAACCAGAAATAATTAAAGTTGTCGAAAGTTCAAATGTTTACGTCATCGTTTATAACTGCATAGGAGACGATGGCGGATTACGCACCGTGGAAATAACTGATCAGGGTGCATTATCTGATATTTCTCACCATATATATTTTGATGATAACGATGGAGGAAGTCCAGAAATCCTCAATATCCATGATGATATTTATGCAATTGTCTATGCCGGTCCGGTAAACGGGCAATCAGGGTACATAAGGACCATAGAAATTTCCTCAGATGGTACTATTGAACTCAGCCGGAATGAACCACCCCTTGTAAAAACTTTTGGATCAATGTTTTTTGAATCAACTGCTGGGAACAAGATTCGCCAACCTCGTATTATTCCTATATATGGCGGAAATGATTACTATGGTATTTCCTACAGTATCGATTCTGCTACCGCAAACCTCCAGGGAAAATTCGTAACCGTGAAAATTAAAGATAACGGAAATGTTCAGACGAATACTCAATTGACTGTAACCTTCGAACCATTTCTCTGCTCAGGACCAATTTTATTTCCTGTCGATAAACAAGTGTATGGGCTTGTGTATCGAGCAGATCCTTCTGATGGTATGATTAAAACGCTACGGATAAATAAATTTGGGAAGGTCAATGACACTCCTATTTATGACTTTAATAAACTCGGTGCGTATAATTGTTACGAAGAAGATGAAACGCTTACCTCAAACGGCCAATATGTTGCGGTTGTTTTTAGGAGTATAAATGACATTATGTTATTAAAAACAGTGAAAGTAAATACTACGAGTAAAACAATATCACAATGGTTTACTGATTCATTAATTATCGAAAAAGGTTATCTATCTTCTAACGGAACATTTGATTCAGCGTTTGGACCAACGATTATACCAATTTATGGTAATGTCTATGCTATCTCCTATTGTCAATTCTTAACGTTTCCGGTGGTGCATTATCACGGTAGAATCAAAACGGTACAAATTAACAATACCGGACGCATCACCCTCATTGATACATTTACGTTTGAAAATGATTGCATGAATAACCCGTTCACTTTGATTCCTATAAACAAGACCAAAAAAATCTATGCAGTCGCCTATCAACTTTATAGTACTTCCAAAGGGATAGTAAAAACCATAAAAATAGACAACAATGGAAATATTCTTGGGGTCCTAGACTCTTATATTTTTGAGAATCTTCGCTGTCGAGAACCATCAATGATTCGTGTCTGTGGAGATGTCTATGCTATTCTTTATCGAGACTCACTCACCAGTAGTAATTACGGGCGGGTAGCGACCCTGAAAATCTACGGGAACGGCACTATTCAAAAAAGTGTAATAGACCTCTGGCAATTTACTACATCATGCTATCATCCAAAAATCACCCAGGTTGATAAAAACATTTTTGCCTGTGTGTTTTCTGTCTATGATGGCGGTGCTTCGCGGTATATTGCATATGTCGCGACCGTAAAAATAGCGGACAATGGCATTATCAGTAAAACCTGGATTGATTACTTAGAATTTATCAGACGATATTATACTGATAATTATTTGGCTCATCAACCAAAGATATTCAAAGTCTACGATCGAGTGTATGCCATTATCTCAAATGATTTACCTGACCCTTGGAATGCGTATCAATACTATGGCTGGATCACAACCCTGCGAATTGGTGAAAATGGTGATATCATTGATGCAGTTGATGGTTCGACGAAGATTTCATCAAATTCGAGAGTAACCAGTTATGATGTTAAAATCATCCCATTCATCAATGATAGTTATATCGCCGTGTACGGTGGCGTGAACAGTGATATATACATGTGTGTCCTTCGAATTCCTCTAAGTGAAACAGCGCAGACTTTATTTTCAAAACAAGATTCGTACACAATTAAAGCGAATAAAACAATGGTCTTTGTCACGTTTACCGATTCTAATAATCAACAATATACTCTGTCGGCGAACCTTCTGAATAAATGGAACTATGTAGTAAGTACCTACAATAAGATTACTATGAATCTTTATATAAATGCCATTCTTGTAGGCACTAAACCCCTGAATAACAAACCTCTAAAAGTGACCTCAAATAATTTATTATTTGGACCTTACAACGCTTGCTATGATGAATTTTCGCTCTATGCTGCAGTACTCTCACAAGCAAAAATAGTGCAAAATTACAATTACTATCGTCCTCCATAAAAAAATTGAGGTGGTATCATGAAATACAAACGAAAAATAGGAAGAAGTTTTACAAACAAGGATGAAGCAGTTGCTGGGATCGTGGTCGCAGTCATGATCGTTGGGCTAATTCTTGCAGTGGTTTCCATCATTCAAACAATCTACATTCCAAAATGGATGGAAACACGAGAAGCTGAACACATGGGTGTTGTCTCTGATCAATTTTCACAATTAAAATTTGCGATTGATTCCCAGATTGCTCTCAAAGAAAATGTTCCGATATCATCCTCCATCACCTTGGGCAGCAGAGAACTCGGGTTTTTCATGTCAAATAAGGCGTTTGGTCGACTTGCGTTAATCTCCAATGGATGGAGTTATAAAATAACACGAACATTTGGAGATACGTATGAAGACTATTTTGGGACTCTTCGATATACATCAGAAAATTCATATTTCCTTGATCAAGCTTTCAATTACGAAATTGGAGGAGTAGTCCTAAATCAAACCCAAGGATCTGTGTTTTTGATAAAACCAGAGTTTTCAGCGACCTACAACACGTCTGCTCGGAAAGTTACCCTTGCATGGACGTGTATAGATCTTCTGCCTAAGGATGCAAAAACATCTATCAGCGGCTATGGAACATATCCAGTTAGAACTGAATATATGACAGCAACAAACAGTACACTTACTTCAGTAAAATCTTTTACGATTATTACTCCATTTCCAACCATATGGTTTAATTTTCTGAATTCGACATTAGCTGGTGTAAATCTAGTTAAGAACACAGACTATACCATAACGAAAACTTCAAGTCGAGTCACAATTACTTTTCTATATCCTCCTATTACTGATGTTATTCTTAATCTTAAAAAAATTACAATTATCGCTCAGATTAATCCTGGATGGACTCAATAAAGATATACTATACTCTTCGTACAAATCGAGATGCATTTATAAAAACCATGAAGATTGAATAGATAATTTTTTTCTCCTTTGAAAACATCTTTTTTTCAAGATAGAGTAAAACGAAAAATATATATGATAATCAGTGTTTCTATATACATCGTGAGGGGTGAAATCGAGAGGATGTTACAGTGTTATTTCCATTGCGATTTTTTTTATTCAAATGAGGGGGAATAGATTCATATAAAACTAAAATCTCCAAAGATTTATTTGAGCTCACTTAATTCTCATTAAGGAAATAACTTCATAATGAAGAGGATGGAATGTTATTCAAACATAATACGAGAGTATCAGATGAAAGTATTGTGATCACGCTTCCGAGCCAGATTGCTAAAGCCTATGACATTATGTACAGTGATTTTCTTAAGTACACCCCTTTGGAGCAGGGTACTATTCTCATGAAAAAAAGAAAAAATGAGGGGACAATGCGGTGAATAAAAAACTCGTTGCCCTTGCACTTGGGTTAACAGTCCTTATTATGCTTGGAGGGATTCAGACCTCATTTCTCTATGGAACAACGTTTCTTAACATGAAACCCGGGTATACGCTCTCTGTAGCAGCGACAAACGCCTGGTGGGACTGCAACTGGTCATATGCAAAAAAGATCACCATTGACCATACAAAGGTCCAGGCAGATCAGACCAACTTTCCTGTGCTGTTGTATGAAGGTTCCGATGCAGATCTTGCGGACTACGCTCAGGAGAATGGGAACGATATTGTCTTTGTTGATCGGTGGAATCTTACCCAGTACAACCATGAATTAGAAAAATTCAACGGAGACACTGGAGAACTATGGGCGTGGGTAAAAGTGGCGAGTCTGTCTTCAACGAGCGATACGATCCTGTACATGTACTACGGAAACCCCGACTGTGTTAACCAAGAGAACGTGACAGGAAGCTGGGATTCGAGCTACGAGATGATCCAGCATTTAGACGAGACTTCAGGAGCGACCTTTGACTCGACGATCCACCACAACGATGGGACTCCCCAGGGAGGCATCACCCAAAACGTCGCAGGGAAGATCGACGGCGCAGATAGTTTTGATGGCAGCGATGCCGCTATTTCTTGCGGGACTAGCGAAAGTCTCAATGTCACAAGTCAGGTGACCGTGGAGGCTTGGGTGCAGGATCCTCCCTATACCAAGCAAGGGCCTCCGCAACGAGCGCATGTTCGCATCGTTGACAAGCGCAATGAAACCGTTCCCCTGCGATCCTTCCACCCGTTTACGGTCGGTCGCAGGATTACCGTCGATTGTGATGCCGAAGCTATTGTTGTTTTTTTCCACTCTCCGGGCGTGATCATCAATGAGGTCACTGTCGCTCATACATCGGTCCTGGTAAAAAAATACCAAGCCGGGGTCCCAACATCTCCTGAGGAACAGCGCATTGAGACCATCAGGCAACAACTCCCTGAAGAACTGACTACACTTAGCACGGTTGTCTACTCCACTTCCTTTTCGCTTCAAGGAGGGACGATATACCCCCTCGAAATTAATGTCGAAAGCTCGAACCCGCTCTCTATCAATGGTAGGATTTGTTACCTTGTCATTGCTGCAGATGGAAGCTATGATTATGAGGGCAGTACACGATGGATACTTCCTGTAGGTTTTATAGATCCCAGGATATCTATTTCAATTTTAAATAGGATTTTTGATTTTTTTACTAAAAAGGATTCTGCACATTCTGAATATGGTTATGGAAAAAAATCTGGGCATATACTGGAAGCTGGTGGAGGAACGATAGCAGGAGATACTGTCTTTTGGGAGAATCTCTATGGAAGGTTAGCGGTTTATCCCCATACAAGCAACGAGCTCGCAAAGCATACCCAGTATGTCAACCTCACATGGCATGAAATGGATACCAATATCGATATTGTATTCGGGTTCAATGAAATTCTAAAAGATTATGATATTTGGATGTGGCAGAACATGTCTCATGACGTAAAAGTATCTGATTACGGAGACCTGCTGGCAAACTATACTTTGGATAACATTACTTCTTTCACAGTTCTTGGTGAGACCCCTAAAGATGTTGATTATGGTGAGGTGCCAAGTGAGTGCTATGCTAATGTAATAATTGACAGTGGCGATTTAACCTATAATTTGACTATAGCGTTCGACCGGTATGAATGGTTGAACTCTGGGCATACGGCATGCTATTTTGAATATAAATACTATGACATTATTGGTTTTCACTATGAAGAACAGTACTGGTATGGTTGGAAAAGTATAAGGAATCTTTTTACTGATAGAGAATATGGTGGCAAGCATTATTATTACGTAAGTAATATTCCTGTAAAACAAGGTAGTACTTATTGTTTTAAATGTCAGTATACCGTCTCACCGAATTCAAGAGGAAAGTGGGAGTTGCTAGCTAAACTACACACCGACACCCTGGAGGAGGCGTTATCAAGTGGTCGCTATGTGATGGTTGATCCTTGGTGGAATGGTAGTTGGGGTTGTTATCGACCGATAACAATTGAATCAGACTACATCGACGAGCCATTAACGAACTTTCCTGTTCTCGTAGTAATTAACTCTACTGTTGGTGCGAAGTGTAATGGGGGAAATAGTATTCGTTTCTTATCAACTGATAATGTTACAGAGTTTAATTATGAGATAGAGTTTTGGAATAGCAGCGGCAGTAGTTATGTCTGGGTTAATATATCTGAGCAGATTCCTTCAAGTAGTGATTACACGTTTTTGATGTATTACAATAACAGTGTTGCTAGTGATAATCAGAATCCAACGGGCGTATGGGATTCTAATTTCACAGCGGTATGGCATCTAAATGAAACATCTGGAACTGTTTTTGATTCAACATCAAATAATCATGATAGCTCAAGCGTTATGGGAGTAACCCAAGATGCAACTGGAAAGATAGACGGTGGTGATAGTTTCGATGGTAGCAGTGATTATATTGATATAACTATGACTCTGCCTTCAAAAGTAACCATTTCTGCATGGGCAAAATACAGTATAGGTGCATCGAACGATATGCTTTGGTGCATTGACAGCGATAATCAAGGTCCTGACCTTTTCTTCGGAATCCAAAGCTCTGGAAGTATAGCTCTGAACACCTGGGACAGTTTTAGTAATCCTTTCTGTAACATACCTACTAATGCTCAACAATGGCATCTTTATACAACAGTAATAGAATCAGGGAACACCAAGCTATATATAAACGACAGTCTCGGCGGTACAGCTAATTATAGGAATCCCACTGGATCAGATTTTCATATTTCTTCTAGCGCGGGTTATGATTGGACGGGAACTATAGACGAAGTCCGCATCTCAAACAAAGCAAGGAGCACGGCATGGATTAATGCAACTTACCATACGATGAATCAAACAACAGGTTTTCTTACATGGGGAGGTGAAATCTCAACCATTCCTCCCAATAAGCAGATCATTAGTAAAGGGAGAGACGCCTACACGCTCGAAATCAACCCAGCTGGAACAATTCTCTATGGATATATCAACGGAAATAGCGTACAGACAAGCATCGACACGAACTGGCACTATGTCTCCCTTGCCTACGATGGCAGTCAAATAAAACTCTATAAAGATGGGAACCTCCAAAACACCTCAAGCTTAAGTGGAAGCATCAACACCACTGCATATAATCTTCTACTCGGCCAGTATCTCTCAGGTAAACTCGACGAAATACGAGTGTCAAGTACTGCAAGAAGTGCATCATGGATTAATACGACGTACCTAAATACCAATAGCCCCACAACCTTTGCGACATTCAGCAGTCCTGTTGGTGTTCTTTCTACATGGACCTATCGAAAAAAGATTACAATCAACCATTCTTTCGTGACTGCGACGCTCACGGACTTCCCGATTCTCATCTTTAATGCATCGGATACCACCCTCAAGACTAATGCCCAATCAACAGGAAATGATATTTTATTCATGAGTTCAACGGCGGATTGGATAACTGGCACGTGGCGAAATAAACTTGACTACGAGATCGAGAAATTCGATCACATCACGGGTGAACTTGAAGCATGGGTACGGATACCGACCCTCTCCTCATCAGTGGACACGATTATTTACATGTACTATGGGAATACCCTGTGTAATACAAGCAGGCAGAATCCAACAGGTGTATGGGATTCTAATCATAAGATGGTTCAGCATTTAGAAGAAACTGATATAGATGGCGGTTCTGGTGATATTAAGGACAGCACATCCAATGGCAACAACGGAACAACTGCTACTATGGATGCTACTGACCAGGTTGCTGGAAAGGTTGATGGCAGCTTTGATTTTGATGGCGTAGATGATTATGTGGATGTGACAGGAATGACCGATGCAGGAACAACTCATACGATAGAATTTTGGGCATACTCAAGAGATAGTACAAACGCAAGTAAATATCCTTTTGATGTCCAGACTGGGAGAATACTTGTAGGTTGGGGCTCCGATACTGCTGGATGGATAGGAATTTATGATGGCACTTGGAGACTTTTTGGTAATTCTCCGAGTGCAAATGTTTGGCACCATTTAGTTTTTGTTTTAGATGGTTCTACAAGCAAGATGAAGATGTATCTTGATGGGACTCAGTATGGAAGCGAATTAAGTTATAGTCCACAGGCAATTGGAGGAGCTGTTCATATAGGAGCAAGATATGCGCAAGCTGGAAGTTGGTATGGATTCAACGGTCTCATTGACGAAGTCCGCATCTCTAACACGACACGAAGTTCGGCGTGGATCAATACCACCTTCAACACGATAAATAAGACCAGTAGTTTTCTCCAGTTCGGCAGACAAATGATGAAAAACGTTGCACCTACCCAAGGAAACCCTAGTCCCAGCAACGGTGCCACGGGACAAAATCTCAACCCGCCGTTACGAATATCAGTAAATGATACTAACCAAGATGCATTAAATGTGACCTTCCGAACGAACGCAAGCGGATCATGGACGACCATCGGAACAAATACGAGTGTCACGAACGGCTCATACCAGCAAATACCGTCAACTATGAATTACCCGGGCGTCTCCTATTATTGGAGCGTGAATGTCACCGATGGGCTTCTATGGATGAACGCCACGTATCACTTCACGACCATCCCTGCGGTTCCCTTCGACGCAACCACTTCCGACGGATGGATCGAGAACTCATCCGGTTTATATGTTACTGCTCGTAATGCGTCAGGAGGGTCAGTCTCAGCTTCAGCAATGATTTTTTACGTAGGACAAAAATTCGATCCTATGGGATACTTCATTTATAAAGGTTTTACCTTCTTCAATACAAGTGCGATACCAGATGATGCCACCATTACAAGTGCGACGTTATCCCTTTATGGGGAGGTTGACGCCTCAGATCAAGACTTTTTCCTCATCATCCAAAACGGACAACCCGCAAGTCCACATGACCCTCTTCAATCCGATGACTACTACCATGGGAATTACAGCGGAAATGGTGGTTCTCTTAACACCACTGGTTTTTCTTCAAGCGGATATAACAATATCACCTTGAACAGTACAGGGCGTAGCTGGATCAATAAAACCGGTATGACAAAATTATGCCTCAGGAGCAGTAGAGACATCAACAGCATTGCACCGACAATCAATGAGTATGTACGAATCTACACGAGTGAACAAGGAAGTGGTTACAAGCCAAAACTCATCGTCGTCTATACTGGATAAAAACCCCCATTAATACCAGTTACATAAACCTCCAAATACTATATTCAAGGAGAAAACCTTATGAAGGAACAAAGTAGCTAGTAAGATATTCCATAAATGCCCATATTTTTTTACGCAATATTATAATTACATGAGATAAACCAAAAAATTGTTCCCATTACTTATCTGAATATCGGTTCACCATGGACGATTTCAAAACGAAATCAGGGAAATATTTATTAACTAGTTTTTACCTTAAAGGTACGGATAAAAGGGAGTGAATCAATGAAGAAATTAATAATTATTATAGTAGGAATTTTGCTTATGGGCATGTCCTTAACGACAGCGATGCCATATTCAACAGCAAAACACCTGAACAATGAATCCGCAACTGCTACCGCGGGTACTTTTGAAGGAAGCATTGGGCCAAGGCCTCACGGGAATCAGACCGTAGGAAATTTTTCAGGAACCTATGAACTCCGGAACCGTGGCGGTCGATTCACCGGTGAATGGGCTATATCCATTCATAATACTAGTAAATCTGGAACCATGAGAGGTGGCTTCATAAGAATTTTTATGTTAGGAAGAGTAACTATTGGAGGAGTAAATCGAACGATGCCAATTGTAGGATTCATTAAGTCCACAAATGGAACCTTCGTTGGACGGTTTATGGCACCTATAGGACCAGCGCTTTACTTCTGGGGCACGTACACCTAATCCTCTTCTTCCTCCTTTTTTTTAATTGTCTCAATTTTTTTTCAATATACTTTTTTTTTACCTCAACATATGCCAACCATAATAAGATGATAAATATAATAAAAAGTAAAAAAAATAGTCTTAGAGGTTGTTATTGTTGTAAAGTTTTATATACATTCACAATCATTTATAAAAGAGGGAATTATCTCATGGATAGAAGACATTATCTTAGAAAAATTCTCACAATACTAGTACCACTCCTTTTACTAGGGTCAACCATTCTTCTGACGTCGGGTCAGATAATGAAAAACATAACCAATGGTAAGAACAGTCCACAAATTCTCTGGTGGTATGATCTAAATGCCCCATCGTTTGGGTCATCAGCAGTTGGCGATATTGATGAAGACGGGAATCTCGAAATTGTCTTTGGGACATATTTTAATGACGAACATGTGTATGCATTAAACTCGGAAAATGGTTCGTGTCTTTGGAGTTACGATACTGGTGGTTGTAACGACGCGTCTCCCGCCATAGCAGATGTTGATCTCGATGGTCATCTGGAGGTCATAATTCCAGCGTCTTCTCCTTATCAAGTGTATTGTTTCAATGGTGCGACAGGACAAGTAAAATGGTCGCGATCAACCGGTTACCCAAATTGTATCGACTCACCTCCAGCGATTGCGGATGTCGACAATGATGGCAAACCCGAGGTCGTTGTTGGCACCTTTTATGGAAATGTTTTTTGTCTGAACGGAGAAGATGGAAGTATCCGTTGGCAAATAAATCTCGGAACAAATAGTTATATTCAATCAGATCCTGACATTCTTGATGTGAATGGTGATGGACAGCTCGATGTTGTTGTCGCTCAATTCGCAGGTGATTGTAGGGTGTATACGTTATATGGAAATAATGGGACTACACTTTGGTATTCGGATCTCCCCCAGGATTATATGTACCACGGGGGCTCATTTGCAGATATCGATGAAGACGGGAAACCTGAAATCGTGATAGGAAGCTATGATCATCATGTGTATGTATTCAACGCAGAAGATGGAAGTCTAGCATGGCAATACATTGCATCATCATATGTAGGGGCGCCGACATCGATTGGTGACCTAAATAATAACGGTCATTTAGAAATCGTTTTTGCTTCCTATGACCAACTCGGAGTATTATCACATACTGGTTCTTTACTCTGGAGTTATACCACGGGTGATACGATTTTCCGTGGAGCGGCACTTGCAGATACCGATGGAAATGGGCTTCTAGATGTTGTCTTTGGTTCAGATGATGGCATCCTAAGAGTCTTACGTGGCGATAATGGTCAGGTGATTTGGACCTATGATTTACAGGCCCATTATGGAAATGTATTTGGAATGGACCATGCGCCCGTGATTGCTGACTTTAATAATGATGGAAAATTAGATGTTTTTATCATCGGTGGCTATGGGACCTCACAACAGCCGGAAAATAATTACGGGAGAGCCTACGCCTTATCGGCTGGTGATGGTGCAGGTCTTGGGTGGCTGATGTTTCGCCATGATCTACGCCATAGCGCGTGTTTCACACAACAAGAAAATCGGCCACCAGAAACACCACGCCAGCTCCAAGGACCTTTGAATGGATCTATCAACGTAGAATACAGCTATACGACCTCCACATCTGACCCTGATGGGGATCAAATCTACTATAAATGGGACTGGGGTGACGGAAACATGAGTAATTGGATGGGCCCCTATACTTCTGGAACGACTACAGAAGCGTCCCATCTATGGACTAAGGCAGGTTCTTATGAAATAAAAGCTAAAGCAAAAGATAGCCTTAATAGTGAAAGCGATTGGTCTCCTGCGTTATCGATAACGATCACCACACCTGTCGTACCACAACTGAGCATTGAATCAATCAGTGGTGGACTTGGTGTAAAAGTAATGCTAAAGAATAACGGAACAGTGCCAGCGACTAATATTAGCTGGGCTATCACCGTTACCGGCGGTGTCATGCGGTTGGTGAACAAAACCTTCACAGGTAAGATACCAATCCTCAGTGTTGGTAATAAAACCACAATTCATACAGGGTTGCTTTTTGGATTCGGTACAATCAACATAAAAATTTCAGCCCAATGCGATGAAACGAATCTCGAGAAAAGCGCCAAAGGTATCATACTTTTTTTCTTAGTGAAAGTAAGTAAAATAAGCTATTGACCTTACCTTTTTTCATTCTTTTAATAACGACATATAAAAAAATGATTGGGAAAGAACGTTCGAATTTGATAAATATTTTTTGGTAATAGCTCACCCGGAAGGAGATATTGACGAGTGGAAATTTACTCTACCTTTTTTGAAATGAATTTTCATGAAGTTTTGAAATTATTTTTACCATGGAGCGTAAATTGAGACCATAAAAAATGCATTTTTAAATAGTTTTAAAAAAAGAAAAAGAGGGGTGGAGTTTTATGCAACTCCAATGACAAAGAACAGGAGTACTGTTCCTGTTGCGTTTTTGGTAACTCCATCGGCAGTCACGACAATATTTGTTTTACCGAAGCCGATGACGAAGTCTTTCACGGTAGTTTGTGCTCCCACTGCGAGGGATGCAATGGTCCCAGGTTTGGATTTTCCTACGAGGATTATGCCGCCGTTAAGGTTGATGCTCCAGCTGATGTTCGTGAGATTTACCGTTCCAGTATTTTTAATAGTCGCTTTGACGCCTAGTCCGCCTTTGATGGTGATTTGTATGGGGAATTGTATGGTAAAGTTGCTTGTTTTATCGGTTTCTTTGTTTCCTGCTTTGTCAACGGAGTAGAAGGTGATGGTGTGTGCGCCTTCATCAGAAACAATAAATGGTGCGGTGTAGTTGGTCCATGCGCCGCTGTCGACCTTGTAATTGGTGTAATCCACGCCAGACTCGGTATCAACTGCGGTTAAGGTCGCAGTGACCGGTGTGATGTAGACGCCACCGCTCATTGTTCCGTCAAGCGTGCAGGTGGTGACTGGTGGCGTGGAGTCAGTTATACCGGTTACTTGAAAGTCATCTACAAATAGCATCCAAGAATCTACTGACACATAATGAATTCCAATATAGATACTCTGGCCAGAATAGCTGCTGATATCGAAGGTGTACTCTGTCCAAGCGAGTGGTGCGATGATATAGGGTGCAGTTGAAATCATCGTGAAACTCGTAGGGTTGGTATCGGTTGTTGAAACACAGACGGTGAACCTCTCCAGATTGTACTGGCTACTGTATGAATGTGCCCAGAAACTAACTGAATCGTATGAACCTGAGAGTTGAGGAGTGATCAGCCAATCGTCGCTAATGTATCCTGCATTATTATCATTGACTGCCATTGCTTCTTTATCCCCTGTATGAGGTTGCAATTCTGGCGCTGTTTGTGGTGGTGTAGTTGTATCAGGATTGAAGATAATGAATGCATAGGGTTCCCATTGGTGTGGCCAAGTAAATTGATTATGTCCAAAAGTTGGAGATCCATCAACATCGATACATGTCCATGGTGGGAAATTGATGAGCCAATCAGCGTACGTTTCAAAGCCATCTTCAAATATTGCGCTTCGATTCACCGTTCGTGGGTTTGGTGAGGTGGTATTCGGGGTTTTTGTTTTTGTGCCGATTGCCGAAGCAGGGATGACCATTGCTAGGGCGATGAGTATGACAAACACTGCCTTCAATATCGATCTTTTCAACATTTTTTTTCCTCCATTAATTAAAATAGTATGGTTTTTAATTGTAATTATAGTATATATTATTTTCGGCTAAATCATTAAATTTTTAAGGGAAAAAATTGATATTTTATTAACACAAAATATAATATTAATAATTAGAATTAAAAATAATATCTATATATTACTACAATAATTAACATTATTTTAATTATATACAACATAGATATGATTTTCCTATTTTTGCACATCTAATCGAACAAGTACCTCAAACCTGGGTAATCAGGCGCATAGCAGAGAATTTTAAATACCTGATTATTAATCGGATTTGGAATTGTATTACGATACTCCCATACCATTTTTCCTTTCATTGTCACTTCGAAAAAAATACCGTGGTCTCCATCGCAGATAAGTGTGTTTCCATTAGGCAAGCGTTGGGTGCCAGAAAGATACCCTGCATAAAAATCGAAGGGATTCTCATCCGTATAGCTCCATACTGGTTCATTGGGCCCATACGCAGAACCCGGTTCCAGAAAATAGGTACCATTCGTATCAACCGGAGGTATAATTTCATCGACAGACGAGTATTGTCCATATGGTCGTCCTTGACCGTTGTTAAATATAAGGATATGACCGCTCCCGGGGCAATCTGATGGAATCCATTGCGCATCGTGCTGTCCAAAGAGCTGCTGATCTACTATCCCCCCCGCGCGATACGTTCGCGGATTACCCCAACGATAGAGCAGATCGCCTCCTTTCCCGCTACGACCACCCGTGTGCCCTGCAGCTTCACCGGTAGTGGTGCTATGATCAATAATCCAAATCTCCTGTTGGTTATGCGCGCTCAGAAGTATCTGATCGAATTTCTGGTTGTAATCAATAGAATTGATATGGTTCCAATCTGCGCGGTACCTCCCTTCAAAGATACCGTAATTGATATCCATTAACTCAGGGTGTTGCCCTACCACTCCGTAGTTCTCTTTTGTAGGGTCAAAATCCTGTATAAGGTGATCCCAGACATGCCATTCCCAGACTATGGTGCCCCCTGAAGAACCGGTTGGTTTAACTTCAATAACATGATCCGGCCATAATGATCCAACGGGTAAAGAGCTAGGATTTCGACCGGCTGCGATTGCCTCTCCAGCTGTTTTATATTCCCAACCTACCATGAGGATATTTCCATTAGGTAACATCTCAATACCATGATGTAAGCAATGTTGACTGTTCGAATAGTTAAAATCCCATAGAAGTGTCCCGTTCCAATCAAAGCGCTCAACACAACCAGTAACTCCACCTGCAACGAAAACCGGGTTACTGTACGGAATGGCAGTGCGAAGAAGACTTCCGTCCTCAAGGAGGTCAATTCCCAAGCCTTGGACGAAGTTACTCTCCCACCTATGGACCACGTTACCATGTTTATCCATCACAAATGTCTTCGTGGAATACTCCGGTGAGAAGAGGATGTACCCATTGAAAGCTTCATCATCGAAGTAGGTGCCTACTATCTTCGTGAATGGTCCTAACACCATCGTATCAATCCGAACTACTTTTTGGACTTTTTTTAAGAAACTTACCACAATCATGATTTCCGGAAGTTGAGTCAGTCTTCCCAGTCCTATACCAAATAATTTTATGTGAATCTTAGTTGATTCACCCATGGGGAGCAATGGTATCTCATAATGCGTGGTCGTTAGTCGAATAAAGGAACCCCTTGTTATATTTATTGTCACCTCAATATCAGAAAGATCGCTTTCTCCACTGTTCCTCACGACTCCGGTGATACCAAAACCACCTGATATATTTTCTATGGATATATTCACATTAATTCCAGGGACATCAACCTGAGGAATTGAACTATTTGAATTGTTCAATCTATATGAACGAATATTGTTCGATATCTGAGGTACGGTGAGCACTGGTAAGATAATAATTACAATGAAAGCACACAGTATCTTCTTCAAATTATACCTCTCATCATAGCTATAGCAATATGTATCACAGTTTATATAAATCTATTTTTGCTATAGCGATATGGACTGTTTGTTATTTTCTCGGTCCATTTCCTTTAAATATCACCTCTCTATTCGGAATCTTTATGGCAGTGTGGCAAGGAAACTCGAAACGGAGTAAAACCGGACGGCGCATAAGATATGCACGAAACAAAAGACGATTCGAGATAGGACGAGAACTCCACCTCACCAACATCGGACCGATGAAACGAAAACCGATAAGAACGAGAGGGAACGGGAGAAAATCCAGGATTCTTACCGCAGATGTCGCGTACGTCGTTGACCCCAAAACCAAAAAAACAACCAAAACAGAGATCGTCACGGTCGTCGAAAACACGGCAAACATTCACTACGTACGACGTAACATTATGAACAAAGGAGCAATCATTAACACGAAAATCGGCAAGGCAAAAATCACCTCCCGTCCAGGGCAAAGCGGGGTCATCAACGCAGTGTTACTCACTAAGTAAAAACGTCGTGTGATCCAATGGTATCTCGAAATGAAAGCAAATTTGTGATTTATCCTTTGTATTTTGATAGTGCTGTTTCTCGACAGAATGGCAGAAAAGTCGCCAAGAAATTTGCAGTGGAAAAACCAACCTCAGAGAATATCGCAAAAGCAGCAAATACTCTTGGATTGCATCCTATCTTGGAAAAGGACCGTGCTCATCCGTCTATCCCCTGGAAAAAAGAGGGGCGAGTAGTGGTTGATAAAAAGGGGCAAAAAACCAAAATTCTCATTCAGATCGCAAACCGCCTCTAGGGTCATAAGGTATATAACGTAAACATGGTATTCTGGTTCAACTCTCTTGGAGATGGATCATGGAGCCAATAGGACAGCAATACGATGAAGCAAGTACGATTTTTTCTCCTGTCGGAAGGCTCTATCAGGTGGAGTATGCGAGGGAAGCTGTCAAAAAAGGATCCACCACCATGGGATTCAAATCGAAAGAAGGTGTTCTCCTTCTCGCACACAAACCAGAGACATCGAGGCTGATCAATTTACGATCTCTTGAGAAAATTTATCAGATTGATGACCATATCGCCTGTGCGACAACCGGACTTGTCGCCGATGGGCGGCATCTTGTTGAAATTGCTAGGGAAGAGGCGCAATGGAACAAGATACGGTATGATGAACCAATCCCGGTGAAAGAACTTGTCAATATCATTTGTGAATATGAGCATCTGTATACCAGGTTTGATGGTGTACGCCCGTTCGGTGTGGTCTTGCTCATTGGGGGCGTCGATGATACCGGGAACCATCTGTATTCCACCGACCCCTCCGGCGCGTATTTCGGGTACAAAGCAGTCTGTGAGGGGAAAAAAAGTAGTGATGCGATGACTCAATTTACCAAGAGTTATACTGCTGATATTTCTTTGCATCAGGCGCTTGATCTCGGGCTACAGACGTTGCAGAAAATAACGAGAAAAAAATTAATCGTTGACATGGTCGAGGCAGCAGTCATTAATGAAAAACATGGATATAAAAAATTATCTCCTGAATCCCTGAAACGTGTCGTGGAAAAACACGAATATTCCGAGAAAGAATAGTGATTTCATGGTTTTATTTTATTTGCCTTTCCGATGTGATTGAAAGAGGTGATGTCGACGGTACGGAAATATGGCTTCTCCGACAGAGCGGACGTCTTCGACCGAATAAAACGCATGAGGATGGATCTTATGGATGCGGTTGAGGATATCGCGTAGGTCTTCTCGTCTGATAACCGCGAAGATGATTTTTACCGGTCCTGCCACGCCTTCTGCATCGTGGGTCGTCACCCCGTAGTTTGCATCACGGAGTGATTTAATGAGTTCGGTGGTGTCGTGTTTGCAGATCACGCGGACGACGACCATGCCGATTGATAGTTTTTCTTCAATGAGCATTCCTACGAATGCCCCGGTGGCAAAACCGCCAGCATATGCGAGTGACGTGATAAGATTGTTGAGGTTTTGCATGATTTGACCTATCGCAAGCAACCAGATGTTGATCTCTATGAAGCCAACAAGCGGCGCAATGTACTTCAGCCCATGGGAAACGAAGATGATTCGTAGTGTACCGAGACTTACGTCTGTCATACGCGCAAGAAAAATGAGTATGGGGAGTATGACCCATTTGAAAATATCAGAGTTGTAAAGTGATAGCAAATCCATAATTGTGTGCTCCTCACCTAGTGCTTGTTGTGGGTCTCCGTATCGTATTTCGCTCTATAAATCTTTAGTGTTTTTCGGTTCCGTTGGTGTATTTTGCGAAGAAAAATAAATATAAATCTTTGTTGATATTCTTTTCATACGTCTTACATGTGAAATCATGAAAAAAAGTTCACCGAAGAGACCTGTGAAAAAGGCCGCAAAACCGGTGGCACGGAAGATGACGGTCGGTGAGGATGAGTTTTGTCCGACCTGTATGGAATGGCGGCCGTATAATGGGCATGGGCGATGTACCGTGTGTGGCCGGGTGATTAAGAAGATTGGTGGAGAGGGTCGGAAGATTACCGATGAATATGATTTGAAGGATTTTGCGAACGATCATGATGAGCAGCAAGATTCCAGTGAATTTTAAATATCATCATTTATTTTGTAAACCATGTAAATATATTAATATAACTAATTAACGTTTCTAGTTAACAATACATATTCTTGTTATCATGTCACAAGCATTCATTGTCATAAATTGCTAAATTTCTCATGCACGTTTTGTTTTCGCACTATTTATGAAAGACATTATTTAGCATGGTATATGGATGAATAACTTTTATAAATTCACAGCCGCTTGCAGACCTTGGATGGATGCACAACTCGTACGCGCAGCAATTTATACAAGAGTATCCACTGAGGATCAGGCAAAAGAAGGATTCTCGCTAGATGCCCAGCTCGAAAAACTCCGCGCCTATTGTACCGCCCGGGGATGGAAGATCGCCGGGGAATACGTCGACGAAGGGTACTCCGGCAGAAAAACCAGGCGTCCCGCGTACACAAAGATGATGGAAGAGACCGATAATTGGGACGCGCTCCTGGTCATCAAAATGGATCGGATTCATCGCAACTCCAAGAACTTCATGCTCATGATGGAGGATCTCGATAGGAAAGGTAAAGAGTTCGTCTCTATGATGGAATCACTGGATACCTCGACAGCCATGGGCCGATTTGTAATGGACATCATTCAACGGATCGCGCAGCTTGAGTCAGAACAGATCGGCGAGCGAGTGTATATTGGGATGGAGCAGAAAGCCAAACAAAATGGTGGAGTGCTCGGTTTCAATATACCGTATGGCTATGACTACATCGAAGGAAAACTAGTAGTCAATGATTCCGAATCGATTATTGTAAAAAATATTTTTGATATGTATCGAAATAAGTTGAGTATGAAAAAAATTGCTGAGATATTGAATCAAAAAAAGATTCCTACTAAGTTAAATAAAATATGGGGACCACAAACAGTATCTCTCATTCTTAAAAATCCCGTATACTGTGGATTTTTGCATTGGGAGGATTATCTAAATCCAGGTGAACATGTACCCATAATTGATAAAAATACATTTAATGAGGCTCAAAAAAATATAAAAAATAAAAATATTAAAACTAAACATGACTCAAAATTTTTTATTATTGAATAATATTCAGAATGATAAATTATGAGAGATGATGAATTTCCTCCATCCATTAAAAAACTAGCTTTGGCAAGAGCGAATAATAGATGTGAAAGATGTTGGACTGAAAAAGATCTCGAATTTCATCATATTATTCCAGTTAGATTAGGTGGAAAAACAAACTTAGATAATTGTTTGGTATTTTGTCACAATTGTCACAATATAGCACCAAGCGATATATTTTTATTAAAAAATATTTTTTTAAGATTCTCCTCTTCAAAAGAAATGATTCAGTACTATAAGGTTGAAAATGAATATGAGGCTCTAAAATGTATATGTATAGAAGAAGGTGTTAATTACGAAGAAATCAAACAAAAATTTGATAAAGACCCTTTTTCCCACACTGGTGCTGTTAAAGAGGGAATGAAATTAAAAGCGGGAAAAATAGGACACTGCGGATTTAATATCCCTTACGGATATGATTATAAAGATGGAGTTTTATACATTCTCCCAAAAGAAGCAGAAATTATAAGATCTATTTATTCTCAATACCTATCTGGAAAAAGTATGAATGAAATTGTGGGAATGTTGAATTCTAGCAAAATTCCAACAAAAAGAGGGGGTTTCTGGGCAAAAAAGACCATTTCTACAATATTAAAAAATCCAGTTTATTGTGGGTATCACAGATTCGAAGAAAAATTAACTAGAGGCAGACATATTAAAATTATTGACGCAAAAATTTACAAAGAAGTTCAAAAATTAATTTCTGAAAAAGGTGGGAAACAAAAAAATTACGATTTTGACTAAAAATTTCATTTTTTATTAACTTTTTTTATCAAGTTCGGTTCACCGAAGTTGATATGCCTGGATTGATATTTTCAAGTTATTTTCTCCATATGAATTCTTTATTTTCTCCTGTTGATCAGATATAGATTAAAAACATATATCTTATTTTTTTCATTTGGTCATGATTTCTTTCAGGGAAATTAGACCTTAGGATTTAATTTTAAGGAAAATTTTGGTATTTGCTGTAAATTCTTTAATTGTCGTTGTTCTAGTTATAATATACCATGCTAGAAAATATTTAGCATAATATTGTGTATAGTATGCTAACATCTAACATTTAACATGATTGATAATATATATCATAAAACAATGATACATGTTAACATTAAATTATAAATTTAAGCTTAATACTTAATTAATTAAGTTTATACAAATACAAAATTTATATTGTAATTACAATTACGAAAATTTGAATTTTTGATACGCGATTTGGAATTTCACGTGATTTGAAGCATTAGCGAAAAATCTGGTTCTTAAAAATTAATTATAAAAAAATAAAAAATATCATAACATAAATTTTTTTAAAATTCTGCTTACTAATTTTTATATTGCCTAAATCATTTTTAAAATCGATATATCTTAAGATAATTTTGAACTCTTTTTACGAAATATCTAAATACGAGTCCGTCGATATAAATAGGGATTTTTATGAAACAGAGGAACAAAGCAATTTATGTAACCATGCTTCTAACTATGTGTATGGCTGTCACGCCAGCAATGGGAAGCATGATGAAGGCAGAGCACAAAACCATCATACCAATTCAAACCAGTGCTGGAGAACTCGTCACGATCGAATTCATTGACTGCACGAACGCTGTGCCAATGAAAAAAGAAATTACAATGCCCCGTTCAGAATGGATATCTATCCAAAGTGAGCTTCGGGCGATTAAATCAGGATCATCGATTCAAGACACACTCATCGCGCAACTCGCCGTGTACAAAAAACACCATCTTGTATCAAATGATGTGACCACCGAAAGTCTCCTGCAAAAATTCAATAAAAAAATGGGCACGATGAACATCCCCGCCATCACTCGAAAAATACACTCCACCCCGATTATCAACAATTCGATCTTCAATGCGATGTGCGCAATACTTTTTACATTGAACAATGGAACAACCGTCGTGCTTGGCCTAAATACCTTCATAAATCTGATCGGTTTTGATATCATCAGTTTCCATAAAGGATATGCGTCGACCGATATTACGACGACCGGTATTTTAGAACGAAGCGTTCCACCGGGAAATTACATAGGAGCCATGTTTGGATTTTTCGGATATTGGAGCGGAGAGAGAGTCAAACCCGGCGTGTACTCAAGTCTCACGGCAGCCGGATTCACTGTTTTCACCGTGTGGTTACCGAGTCCAATAGCAACCTAGATACCAGAATACTATAACTCTTAAAGGGGGATACCTTCACCTCGTTGAGAGTCCATAGACTCTCAACAGGGGATATGATACACTTCAACAAAATGATGCGGATGGTACGAAAGTTTTGCCTTCCGTAACCCTGGTATCCCTAAATCTTCTTCTCTATCGATAAACGCGACCTTGTTTTGAACGCGCTTCGCGGTCTCCATATTCACCGCCTTATACACACCGTCATAGTCAGGGGATCCTTTCTCAAAATGAACAACAACGGTATCCCTGTTCATTTGTTCGAAAACCGAAATCGCTTCAATGGACCCGTTAATCCGAAGAGCGATACCAGAGAGGCCAAGATCAAAGAAATGCGCCATTGAATAGACGATCGCTTTTCGTTCATTTTCGAGTAACTCATCCGATGCGCAATCCTTCCACAGACACCATCGTTTCAGAAATTCGCTTACCTCATCCATAGTATCAGGTGAAATATCCTCAACAGTGTACGGCGTGGTTTTTGTAAATTTATTCAACCGGTTCCGTATCTTCGCGTACGATGTCCCTGGAAGCTCTGCAAGGTCTGAGGCACGGTACACGTAATCAAAAAAATCCCGGTCCTCGACAAAGGTCAGCGATGGATATTGTTTCGACAGGAGATTTTTTTCCGCGATCTTGATGAAACCGATTGTCGCTTGTTCCTTTTTTGCTAGTGCTAACACTTGATTAAGAAGATCGGTCTCAAACGATCCAATGGGAATTCTAAATTGCAGTTCATTTTTTGTTCGACTCATGAGAAGAAGGCAGTGTTCGAGTTCTACAAACCGATATTCAATGTAGTCCTGCCAGCTGATGATGGTGGTAAACAGATCACTGCTATGACTCGGTGGGTATTGTGCGTAGTATTGGTCAAATACAGCTTTATCATTCAACCCTATTTTATGAAAGTCATCTAGGGAAAGCACGTTATCTCTCCATTGGAAAGAGCATCGGTACGTAATGCTCCATGGGTTTGAACCCGAGGGTTTTGTAGAACACATCGGTCCCAGGCTCTGCGATTAATGCGATCCAGGTGACTCCTTTTGAATGGCAATGGTCTATGAGTGCGCGAACCAGTTTTGTCCCAACATAATGGCCGCGGTACTCCGGAAAAACAATGAGATCCTGGATATATGCGTCAGAAACCCGGTCTGAGAGAACACGACCCATCCCTATCGCCTTGCCACTTGACCCTTCTACTGCGACCGCGAACGCAAAACTACCAGCGATCAATACGGGAATCCCTGATTTGTCATAGTACTCCTTCCACCAGCCACCCGCCTTGTATAACTCAACGATATCATCTATCTGCCAGGAATCAACAATTTTAATCTCTATCGTTTTTTTCTCCATATAATCGACCTTTATTATTATGAGGAGCGGGTGTTCATTTGGCGTAAAAATCGAGAGGTGACGAGCAAAGGTTTTAACAAGAACTGTGTTCAATGGCGGTATAGGGACACGCGTTGACGCATGCACAGCATTCGATGCATTCTTGGATGTTTTTTACGACTGCCTTTCCATTCACAAGCTCAAAGATTTGCACCGGGCAGGCGCTCACGCATTCCCCTGCGCCTTTGCATTTATCGTAATCAACAGTTATGATCATATTTCCTTCCTTGAATTCCTTTTTCATTGCTCTAAAAGCCTCCTTTGTTACACAATCAGTAACCCGTGCTATTATTTTACTTTTCTTGTTTATCACAATCGTGTATGTGAGAAAATATCAAGGAACTTTTATAAAAACTCGTTTCATTAAAAACCAAAAGACTAATCTGCCTCTTCTCTTATTCTCCTTCCACGGTGTATTTCGTTGTTACGACGCGCACATGAATTAGCAGAAATCATACAGGGATCACAAAAGGTCCATATTGTCACCCATATAGATGCGGACGGAATCACTGCGGGAGCGATTGCGTCTGAGACCCTTCGGCGTCTAGGAAAAAAATATTCCATCGAATGCATTAAGCAATTGGATGAGATCGTCATCGATAAACTCCTAGGTGAACATCATGAGCTTGTATGGTTCACTGATCTGGGCAGTGGCATTAGTACCGAATACCCTGATGTCAACAAGATAATCACGGACCATCATGAATGTCCCAGGGACTCCGATGCCCCGTTTCATTTAAATCCACATTTATTTGGTTGCGACGGGTCCTATGAGTTGAGCGGCGCTGGTGCAACATACCTTGTTTCGAAAGCAATTGACCCAAAAAATAAGGATTTATCAGCGCTGGCGGTCATCGGAGCCATTGGCGATCTTCAGGATCGTAAATTCTGTGAGCTTCGCGGCATGAACCGTGAAATCGTTAAGGAAGGGATAGAGTGTGGTGTCATCAGGACGAGAAAGGATCTTCGCTATTTCGGGAAGGAAACCAGGCCGCTTGCGAAACTGTTCCAGTATGCGAGTGATCCAATCATCCCTGGGATGAGCGGCAGGGAGGAAGCGTGTGTCGCACTCCTCCAGGAGCTCCAGATCCCGCTCAAGAAGGGAGATGATTGGCGGAAATGGATCGATCTTGATAAAGATGAACAGCGAAAGATCGTCTCCGCGATCATTCAAATGCTGCTCACGAAAGGGTTCGGGTACCAGGTGGCAAACCGGGTGCTCGGTGAAACCTACCTCCTCTGTCGCGAAGAGGAAGGAACAGAGCTCCATGACGCAAAAGAGTTCGCCACCCTTTTGAATTCGACCGCTCGCTACGGACAGTACGAGGTGGGGTTGCAGGTCTGTCTTGGCGACCGGGGAAAATGGCTCAAGGAAGCGCTGAGTCTGTTAAAAGGGCATCGACATAACCTCGTTGAAGGCTTGCAGTTCGCACGCGAGGAAAAAATACAGAAGCGATCCTACATTCAGTTTTTCCATGCAGGGGAAGGTATTCGTGATACAATTATCGGGATTGTCACGAACATGATGCTGAACGGCGAGGAGGTGGATAAAGGCTTGCCGCTTCTTGGGTTTGTTCTCACGGAAAACGGGGAAGTGAAGGTCTCAGCGCGTGCATCGCAAACCTTGGTGGACCAGGGGTTGGATTTGGCTGCGGCGCTTACCCACGCCGCAAAGGAAGTCAATGGGATTGGCGGTGGTCATAATATCGCTGCTGGGGCAACAATCCCGAAGGGAAAAGAGGAAGAATTTTTAAAAATAGTGGAAGAAATGATACGCCATCAACTGGCTTTGTAGATCTTTACCACCGTGATTTCGAAGTAGACGTCTTTATCGGCGAGTGCGCTAAGGCTATAAATCGCCCGATGGTCGGACGTCCGCAGCATCGACAATACGTATACCACCCACTCCTTTGGGTAGGACGGCGTAATATTCTGGGTTTGATTCCTCATGATTACAGTCTTTCCTGGGAAAACACGGACTATCTGCGTCGTCTGGTTCTCGCTTGTCGAGCTGTTGAAATACCCGGTAATGTTATCCTTTGTGATGTTTCTGACGATGAACTGTGCCCCGCTTTGATACGTATAGTTATAAAACTGTATGGTATCATTTATTTTCGGGGTATGGGTGACGACGAAGGTTGAATTGTTAATAGAGGATGGATCAATGCTACTTGCATTTGCAGGATAGATAGTTGTGTATGCGGTATCAGGGTTAGAATCTGAACTGGAATCTACCCAGGTCAAGTTAGTTAATTTATCCGGGTTGGGTGTCGTATATGTCCACAGTAGCGTCTCGTTGGTCTTGGTCACGACGGTCGCGTTAACCCATTGGGGAGTTAAGTTTGGATCATAATAGGTATCAATGACCTCACTGATGTAATGGAATTCCTCCCTGAACGTATACAGGTCTGTGGTCCCGTTTCCAAAATATGGTTTGTACAATGCAGGCATCGAGACGTTTTTTTCTATAGCGATGATTTTAATCCGGTAATCTCTATTTGCTAACACGCTAAGATTCAGGACGTCTCCGACTGTCGGTGTAACGCCGTAGGCGTCCCTCGCAGGGATGATCGCTGTCGTTTTCGTTTCACCTTGTTTCATTCCGACAAGGTTCTCGATGAATCCTTTCACGTACTCATCGCTGATTAAATTGGAGTACGCGTTAAAGTTACCTCCTGGTGTCGCTGAAGCATTCAAGGTGACGAAGATATTTAACGGGGTCGGATTGGATTTATTTGCCGGGTTTTCATAAGAAGCGGCAAAGATCGTTCCGTTCGAGGCGTAATGTCCGATGTAATTCGCATCAGCGTAATCACTGTAGGCGATGATTTTTTCCTCTTTAAAGAGATTATCTAAATAATCTGTGCTCACCGCAATCCAAAATACAGATAACGCAGCTATAATGACGATCACTAGCGCAATCAGTGCTATTTTTTCCTTTTGCATGACCGAGTTGAATGAAATCGCTATATATTAACTTACTTCTTTTCTGAACTCCAGATTTTACTGATGCATGTCCGTATCAATTTCGCTGCAAGCACCGCGGTTTGCCCCTGGTCATACGGCGGGCAGACTTCTGTCATATCAAATCCGATAAGGAAGGGTGAAAACGAATCGATAATGTCTAGGATCTCCTCAGGGGTCAGACCAAATGGCTCTGGGGTGCTTGTTCCAGGGGCATAGGCTGGGTCTATCACATCGATGTCTATGGTCAGGTAAATGTTCTTTCCCTTCAGGTACTCTTTTGTTTTTTCGATAACCTCAGGAAGTCCTTGGGAACGAATCGTAAATGCATCATAGAAAAACAACCCGAGTTTTTTCGCTCGCTCATATTCCTCTTTCTCGACGGACCTGATACCAAGGATCGCGATGTTTTTTACGTTGATGTGATCCGCAATCCGTCTCATCACACAGGCATGATTGTAGGCATCGTTTTTGTGCTGCTGGCGAAAATCCAGGTGGGCATCAAGAGAGAGTACCGCGGTGTCCTTCGGGAACGCAGAGACTATCCCCGGGGTAATCGAATGGTCACCACCGAGGGCAACCGGGATTTTCTGGTGCGAAAGAAGCGATAGCGTGAACATCTTTGTTTTTTTAAAAACCTCTTTAGAAGTCATTGTTTTTACGTCGAGATTACCGTAATCATGCACGGCGATATCGTCAAACGAAATATTGGTTCTCAGGTCGAATCGCTCAAAATTCCAGCTGGCCTGGCGGATTTCAAACGGTCCCTTACCAGCGCCATGGCGAAACGATGAGGTTTTCTCAAACGGTACGCCGAACAAGATAAAACGCGCCTGGTCAAACGTTGATTCAGCGTCTGCGAAGTAATCTGGAAAATCCATAATGACCGAAGCCTACACCATCCCCGACGTCGTAATAGTTACGCACGGGTGATTTTTCGTTTTCCCATCGCTTGCAGGTACAGGATCTCTTTCCCTGGCTCAAGCTGCCCTTTCAGATCCTCAGGGACCGGCATCTCAAAGGTTTCATAGGTTTCAAGGTCCATGAGCTGTACCACGTCGGACCCTATGAGCGCAAGGATCTGTGCGCTTCGTTTGTCAATGATCGGGACACCTACCTTATGTTTCACGGGGTGAACCACGCTGCGTTTCTGCTCATCAAAGATACCGACCGCATCAATCCGTGCCTTTGCCTCACCATGCTTCCCTGGCTTTGAGGTGGAAATACTCATAATTTTGCAAGGTTCTTCATCAATAATGACGTATCGTCCCACTTTTAACTCTCTTACTTCAGCCATTTCCTTCATGCTGTTTCACCTTTTGGTACTTTATAGACAATATCGTGATCCCGAACCTTACTGGGCATCTTGATACCGATCGCGTCCCCTTTTTTTGCGATTTGAATCGGGTTCCAGTTGATCTCCATGCGATCAATAACATGGGTGATATCGGTTGTTGCGCCAACGATATGAATCGTGTCACCAATCTTCAGTTCGCCTTCAGTGATTTTAATCGCAGCGACGCTGATGTTTGTGAAGAAATGCTCAACGATGCCGATTTTTTCTTCCACCATAGATGCTCACAACCCCTTAATCAAAGAAGGTATACTTATACCTGTCACTTTTTATCTTACATACTTGTTTTTATGTCGAGTTCATAGATTGCTTTCTTCCCGTGTTTCGTGCAGGTGAACGCCTCCCAGTTCGCGTCCCACAGCATCTCGTTTTTGCACTCGGGGCACGCCAAGCTTTCTATGACTTTCCGTTGGCTGCGTACCGTGGTTTTCACCACATCAACTTTAATGGGTTTCCCCGGGTTTAACGTGTCAATGACATAAACAACGCCATTGGGCGGCAGGTACGGCGTGCTATCATTTTTCATGCGTTTCTTCCGATATGCTTTCATTTGTATCTTATATTTTTCCATCATCGTCTGTCTTCGGCCCATAGAATCACCACTGATACTTTCAATATAGGAATACCACTTTTCTTTTATAACCTCTTTGGGAGATACGCTGTTCTCAATTAAGCAGTACCGCGAGTATCCCCAGTAATATATCTTTCAAAGATATTTTCTATTTCAAAAATACGGAACATTACACAGTCTCTGAGATGATCAATGCGTATTGTGCAAGCCCGCTGAATTTTATGATGCCTGAGTCATAGAAATCTTCAATCCACCATGATGCCTTATCCGGGTACGGAGACGTGAAGTTCACCGGATACACATCATAGGAGACAACACCTGCATCGTTATGGGCAGCGGGATCAGGTCCGGGGTTCATTTTATTCTGTACAGGGTCACTGAAAGCGATATAGCCGTCGGGGTTAATCCCTGCAACAGCGACGTAGTGACCAAAAAGGGTGTGAAAGACGACGGCTTTTGGATTATAGAAGAGTAAATTGACGATGATCCCATCATTTTTACGAAGGTGTTCATTAATCGTTGAAAAATCCGGTTTCCAAATTGCTTCTACGTGGTATCGATCTTCTAACCCGGCATCTTTGATCCAGTGTTTTGCACCTTGTTCCAGGAAATAGGGATACGTTCCTGAAAATCCACGGATGATCAGGAATCTGCATAAATTGGTATTGCAATACCAGGCGACATTCTCTATGAGTTCTTTTCCTCCTCTTCCATGGTTCCATGACGTAAGTGCATCATTAGCGTTGTTGAAATTATGGTCATCGGTGTGCGGCCCCGGTGTTGGTGTTCCAGGTGCGTGATAATCACGGACTAAGAGATAGGTATCGTTTCCATCACCAGGGTATCCCTGCGGGTCCTCGTGTTTTGAGTCAAACCACCAGAAGATATCCGCTAGCGATGTCGGGCCACAAAACGACCAGATCCCGCGGATAAAAAACCAGATGCCTTCATTGGACATCCAGTTATCCTGTCTTTGGTCGAAATCAGGAAGACCCATGGGCGCGTAGTTCGGAAAGGCGGGGAGATAATACCATCCCTCCGTTTCTTTTGCGGCTGGTTCTTCTTCGGGTATCACGGACGAAGCAAGCGAAGCGGAAAGAGTAATTCCAACAAATATCACCATAACGACAAGCAAACATATTTTCTTTTTCGTAGTTTTTCCCCCAATAAATATTGATGAGATATCTCCTATTTTATGGTTTCCATGAATTACGGTTAACTGACTTTTTTTTAAAGCAAAATCCTTTGCGCGCCTTTATCAACTGATCCCTTGATTATAAAAAAAGGAAATGCATCAAATAAGCAGGTGGTTGGTTCTGCCTTTCGTAAGATTCCCTCGGGAGGGAAAAGCCTTTTTATAACCTCAATCATCATTACAGGCTGCGACATGAACATCAAAGACACATCCCTTGATAAAGAAATTCAGCTGATCCTGAAATCCCAAGGAATCAAGGAGTTGTACCCCCCACAGGCAGAAGCGCTTCCTTTCGCATTGCAAGGAGATCATGTCGTCCTGTCAATCCCGACAGCAGCAGGAAAAAGCCTGATTGCGTACCTCGCAATCGTACAGCGACTGAAAAACGAGGGTGGAAAAGCATTGTACGTGGTTCCCTTACGGGCGCTTGCACGGGAAAAATATGAGGATTTGAAAAGCTTCGGGTCGCTTGGGCTTAAAGTCGGTATCTCCACCGGTGATCTTGATGAATCAGATGTTCGTTTGTCAAAATACGACATCATTGTATGTACCTCCGAGAAAGCAGATTCTTTGCTTCGGCATGGGATGCACTGGCTTAATAAAATAAAGGTCTTCGTCATCGATGAAATACACTTGATCCATGATCCAACTCGGGGGCCAACCCTAGAAGTGATTATCGCTCAGATAAAAGCGCTGAACCCCAAGACCCAGTTGATCGCATTATCCGCGACGATAAAAAATGCGGTTGAGCTTGCGGATTGGCTTGGGGGTAAATTGATTCAATCAGACTGGCGCCCGGTGGTCCTCAAGGAGGGCGTGTTTTTTCACAATACGATTAAATTCAATGACGGCTCCACGAAAAAAATACAGGGTGATGCGAAACAGGCGCTGGAGCTACTCGTCGAGGAGTCACTTCGAGATGGCGGGCAAACGCTCATCTTCGTGAATAATAGAAAATCCACGGTATCCCTTGCTGCGCGACTCTCAATCGTCGTTGAAGGATTGCTTTCCGAGTCCGAGAAAAAAGACCTGAAAAAACTCGCATCGACCATGAAACGGGAGCAGGCAGAACCAAGCTCAGTCGAACAATCATTGTTGACCAGTGTTGAGAAAGGGGTTGCGTTTCATCATGCGGGGCTTGAGGGCAGCCAGCGACGTCTCGTCGAGCAGGGTTTCAAAGACCATCGCATTAAATGCATTGTTGCGACGCCGACGCTTGCCGCTGGTGTCAACATCCCAGCGCGACGGGTGATCATCCGAGACCTCTGGCGATATGATGAGAATTTCGGGATGTCGCCGATCCCGATCCTAGAGTATAAACAGCAGGCGGGAAGGGCAGGCCGACCCCGGTATGACACGATCGGTGAGGCGATCACGATCGCGAAGGACAGCAATCAGCGGGACCAAATCTTTGAGAACTATATCCTCGCGGATACGGAGCCGATTTACTCGAAGCTCGGGAGTCAATCCGCGCTGCGGACCCATATTCTGTCCTCGATTGCGACACGATTCGTGTCCGATGCTCCAAGTATTTACAAGTTTATCGAAAGCACGTTTTACGCGTATCAAACTGACAAGAGTACGATCGAGAGACAGGTGGACGAGGCACTGGATTTTCTTTTGGAAAACAGTTTCATTGAAAAAATGGACTCCGGGTATCTTTCCACCTTGTTCGGCACCAGAACATCATCGCTGTATATCGATCCGTTGTCCGCGCTTCAACTGAGGCGTGCACTTGAGCGATCCTGCGATAAAGAGACCACGCCGCTGTCGTTTCTTCACGCGATTTGTTCAACCCCGGATCTTCGCTCGCTCTATCTTCGGGGGAGTGATGCGTGGGTGGAAGAAAAAGCGGAGCATGTCAAGTCCACACTTCTGTTGGATGTCCCGAGTTCTTCCAGCGAGGATTACGAATGGTTCCTCAGCGACCTGAAAACCGCGTTTCTCCTGGAGGACTGGATCGAAGAAGTCCCCTATGATCGGCTCACCGCGAAATACAATGTATGGCCCGGTGATGTCCACAATGTTGTGGAGATCGCAGAGTGGCTCTTGCATGCGACCCGGGAGTATGCCCGGATGTATAATTTTTCCTGCGTCTCCGTTCTGAACGATCTGCTTGTACGGGTGCAAAACGGGTGTAAGGAAGAGCTGCTGAACCTGGTCTCACTGAAGGGAATCGGTCGTGTTCGTGCGCGGGCTTTGTACAATGAAGGTTTTAAGACCGTGAATGATTTACGGGACGTCCCAGTGGAGCGTCTCGCCCGGATTAAGACAATCGGGAAAGCGGTCGCGGCCAGCATTAAACATCAAATCGGTGAGGACCGCGGGAAACGAATGAGGGTGTTAGGTGGTTACTCACGATGATCGTTGTTGTTGGTGCTCGTGGCACGATTAAGGATGTTGATGTGTTTTTACGAAAGCTCCTTGATTTCGCAACAAAGGAACAGATTGTCTTACAGGCGGTAAACGCCGATGCGGTCTATGGAAAGGAGCATTTGCTGTCTGCTGCTGACCACGCGCTGAGGTCGTGGTCGCAGGGGACCAACGCAACCAATTCACTCGCACTCGAGATACTCTTGTATGCTGCTGGTGAGCGTCAAATCCAAAAAGCAATCAAGAAAATGGGTGTGAAAACCGGGAGGCAGTCGATTGCTTTTATCCTGGTTGACACCAAGAAACAACGAGGAAACAGAAAAGCATATCAGAGTATTATTGATAGACTACTCAGCACGTTTCATATGACATCGGACGAGGCAGTACTTGAAGGAAATAGAGATACTCTCAAGCACTTCGGCATCAAGGATCAGGAGATACGAACCCTTCCGGCACATAAGTACGGTGATCTCATCCTAGAGAAAGTCGCGATGGTCGATGTGCTGAAATAATGCCCGTATGGGGTAGCTTGGACATCCTAGAGGCCTGCGGAGCCTCAGACCCGGGTTCGAATCCCGGTGCGGGCGTAAAATTTATTATTTTTTACCCTTATGATAAAAAAGGTTTTTTATTTGATAGTACTCGGGTCCACTCTATATTTTAACTTGTTTTTTGTGTGAAAGAAATAAGGAAACGAAAAGGAGAATTAAAGCGATGCAACCAAGATAAAATCCATTGTCGAGTCCCCACGAACTGGGAACAGGGACGAGCATGTTCTCACCAGGGATATTCGCGTTGATAGTCCCCTGCCCGAACACGCCACCAACCCCAACCTTCGTGATCACAAACATGACAATATAGAAGGAAACCAGGGTAAGCACTAAAAACACGATTCCTAAAAGATGAAACAAAATTGAGAGTTTTCTTCGTTGGAATCTGTGAAAAATCATCTGAAGTATAATACCTATAACGCTTGCTAATACCGCTACGGTGAGTAAGGTTATAAATGTGGTGAAGAGTGCGGGTGCCGAGGCTGATGCGCGTTCACCAGCAATCACCGTTGGTGTGGTCGTAAACGAGATGAGGCTCGCAGGGACAAAATAGAGATGCGTCATCGTTTTAACAACTGGTTCGGTTGAGGATCCTTGGATCGTCCACCAGGGAAACATAAGGGAGATGACAGCAAGTACGACTGCGAAGATCTTGAGGAATGAAGGAATGTCTTTTTTTCGTAGCACGAGGAAGGCGCCAAGGATACCGAATCCGATTGCTACCCCTATCACAATCAGTGGGAAGAGCGGCTCTTCGGTTGTCACAAGATCAAAACTTCGTTCGCCAATAATGGTCAGGGTTCGTTTTCCCACAACGGCATTATTATATACGACGGTGGCTGTATAGATTCCTGGGGGGAGCCGGGTGAAGAATCGCCCGTCGTCGCTTTCGTTGAGCGTCAGTGTTTTTCCTTCTCTTTGTAGAGTAATGGTTGTTTTTGGTAATGGTATGCCCCGGGAGTCATAGGTGACCATCGAGACGTTGAATTCTGTGGGAATGACAAGCGTGAGGATGTCGCTTGTTGGTAAGGGGATCGTGATGTTTTCTTGGAGAAGGGATGATTTGTAGGAAACTTGTAGATGGTAGGTCGCTGGAGGGAGATGTTCGAACAGGTATTGTCCGTTATTGATTGGTTTTGCGGTGAGAGCGACCGGTTCTTTCATCGCTGGGCTGGTGAGTATGGGAGTGAGTAATTCTGATAGAGGCATGCCCCAGAGGTCTTTGAGGTTTATAGTGAGGTCATATAAGGTGATCTCAAGGGATAGCTTGCGAGGGAGGATACTCGTGCGAGATGGGAGCGAGAGGGGTGTATCGTAGAGGAGAAATCCTTTGTAGAGTAACTGCATCGTATAGGATTCTCGTAGGGAGCTTGGGGCAGAGATGGTGGTTGTGGCATCAGCGGTCGTTTTCGTTTCAGCGACGGTGATATTGCCCGAGAGAAGACGGGCATCAACGTCGTTGACAGGATCTCCTTGTTGGTCCTGTACCGAGATATCGATGCGTCCTTCTGGACGACAGAAAATACGGGTCGTGGTATTTTTTTCCAGATTCACAATTTTATATCCGATGTATTTCGGCTCGTGGCCAAGCCGTGGGTGTTCTTTGTAGATTTTAACAAGATAGGTACCTGGTTGAAGGTTGTCGAATTGGATTTTTTTAAAAATCGTAAGGTTTCTCAGGTCTAAGAAACTGATAGCGATTTTGATTTTTTTCAGAAGCGTGGCTCCCTCAAAGCTTGGAATTGATGAGAGCGAGATTCGCCCTGCGATGTCATTGATTAAGAGCTGATTCTCGCGATAGAGTTCTGCGCTGATATAGGAAAAATTTCTTCCGGTGAGTAGCGAGAGTAAGGTGCCCATGGGTGCCGAGGGTGCCAGATGGACGAATGCCTTGAGGGTATAGGTCTTCTGGTTTTGTGTTTCACCGGAGACGCCCCCTGTTTGTGAGGGCCTGGTTCGTATTGCCGCTTGATAGATGGTGGATTCGTTATCAACGGCAGGGTATCCCCCGTTCAGGGTTGAATAGAACTCGGCGTCGAATTCGGCAACATAGTCAGCGGGGACAGAAAGATCATTTGTTGATCCTTTTTCGTAGGAATTTCTGCTAAAGTAATATGTTTGTGCGGTGGACCGGAGGCCTAACAGTCCTGGTCCTGCGCCCTCGACAGCTTTGATTTGGATGCCGTCCCGTTCGCCTGTCCCTGAGACAAGGACATGGGTGGAGCCAAAGATGAGGGAATGGGCGAACCCAGTTGTTCCGTCATCAAAACACACCCAGGCTTTTTTTCCTAAATCAATGTCATCTTGGGTGTTAATGATGGTAATCCCTTCCGGTGTATAGTCAGGGTTCGTGTCGAGAGGGAAATTAAGGGTCCTGTTGTTTTCTGCATAGACATCTAGATAGGGGAGCATTTGCCCGAAGTTCAATTCTTTAATTGAGGGGCTTTTCACGGCTCCAACCTGAAGACCTGCGATGTTCCCGGAGGACTCTGAATAGGGGGGAACAGGGCTCACCTGTGATGCCTTGAGTGCCTCATGTTTCACATGTGCGTAGACCCGTTTGTTCTGTGGATCGGGACAGTAGTAATATTTGTACGTCGCTGTCGTACGGAAATCCTCTCTGCCCGTCTCGCTGACGATTCCGCAGGAGACCATGAGGTTTCCGTCGATAAGGATTTCTTTTGAGATCAGTTTTTGGACCGTCGATGCGAACGCATCTATTTTATCTCCGTAATAATAAAAGTAATCAAATGATACGAACGCCAGACTATCTTGAGGGGTTGTCACCGTCGTAATATTATTTTTAAAAAGAGTGATTTGTTGGGCAGTACTGACTCCTAAAAATTCTCCATTGACCGCTATGCCATACACGATATTTCCATCTTGTGTGATTTTATAGTAATACGATTCAAACGGAAACCCTGGAATAGGGGCAAAATAATAGTATGCCTCTTCTATGTGCAGGTGATCCGGGTACCCTGGACTTGGTGTTTCATCCTCGCTATAATAGACATAATAGTGTTCTTTTCCTGTTGCGTGTTCCGGGATCAAGAAGACGAGGTTACATGTTTTGATATGGGTCTCATCCGTGTGGTTCAGGTCATAAATCTGGGATTCCAATTCGACGAGGGTGTCGCCATCTTGATAGATAACACGAAGGGAATGATTCTGCTCATCTGTCGCCCAGCACGGGTGGTCAAAGGTGACAGGAATATCGATGGGCTGGAATTTCGCGCTTTCGGTACCTGTGTCGAATGGGATAGGTATCTCTTGTCTGTATTCCCACATTGAATTCAACCATGGTTCCCCGGCAGACATACTGATCGGTATTGATGTCAGAACAAAGAGGAATACGAGGAGATACGTGAAAAACCGTTGCGTTGTCATTACTTGTTGATTCGCCTCCGATTTAATGTCATATGTTTTATATAGCGGTCTATATTTATAAAGTTCTGGTTTGCCTCTCGGAGACACCCCATAGAGCGAGCGGAACTATTAAATAGAACATATGCATAAAATTCATGGGGAGTCTATGAAGAAAAAAATTTCGTTGTACGGCGTCCTCTTTATCACATGTTTTCTCCTTATTTCCTCTGGGATACCGGGTGTGAGTGTTGCATCGATGAGAAACACGGCTGTCGAAGCGTCCCAACACACGAACGTCACGATTGATGTCCCCTATATCTACAATTTGACCGCGGCGTTAAGCAATATCGTTTTTACTGCCTATGATGAAGCACATGGCGAGATCGCGAAAGGGCGGGCGTATGGAACCAAAGGGGAGCATAAAGCAGCGGAAATCCTGTATGAGAATATGTCGCTTCTTGGCCTTCATCCGCAGCTCGAGCAACTAGGAAAATGCCCTGAGGTTCCAAACAACACTCTGGTCACTCAACTGGAAGTCTTGAGCTATACTGTGAAACTCAATGGGGAGACACTCGATTGTTTTATGTCGCCGTCCTGGAAAGGGCCTCGCGGCACGCCCCATGAGCTGAATTGCACGTTTTCGTACACAGGGCTACATGTGAAGCCGATTCCTTCCCTTCCCTGTGTGTACAATCGGACCCTCGCAAAAGAGACAGCGGATTTCGTGTTCCTTGGACGTGATCAGTGGAATGATCCAAATGGGGTCTTGCCTGTGGTTGATCACTTAAAGCCGTTTCTTGATCCGATTAAGTTTTATATCGTGTTCCACCTTACGAGCCTCGTTAACATTCTTCGGGACACAGCGGCATGGTACAGGATGTACCCTCATTGTAAAGGCCTTCTCCTCGCCGATTTCAATCCTGAATGCCATGATTTTGTGTACCTGCCTAGGAACGGGAATTCTCTTCCGGTAATCTTCATCACGGGGAACGACGGGAAACAAATGCTTGCGAACTTGACGGGAAGCAGGGTTGACATCGAACTCACCCAGCACTACAACACCTCGGTGATCAGTTACAACGTGGTCGGTGAACTGAAAGGAAGAGATGAGAATAAGACCGTCATTCTCTCGTGCCTGTATGATGGCTGGTGGGATCAGGGGACAGCGGACGCGGCGATCGGCATGGCGATGGTCCTTGGTATCGCGAAATATTTCATCCAAGCGGGTATCACGCCTCGCTACACCGTCAAATTTATTGGCTTTAGTAGTGAGGAATATGATTTGCTCGGGGCGAAATACTACGTGGCGACACATAAAAATGAAACCCTCCTTGCCGTCATTGACTTGAACCAGTTGGGATATACCCAGGAAAACCCCCGGTTGACCCTTGATTTTGTCGCGAATAAATATGTGTTCCTTAAACAGATATGGGATATCGTGCAACGCACCAACTACAAGGAGCGAACCGGGAACGTGACCGATATCAGACCAATCTGGTGGCCCTCCGGGGCCATCCCTGGGAACACCGCTGCGTTTGCGACGAAACAACCCCGATGCAACGCCATGACCGTTTTCAAAGACGGGGGATGGACCTTGCATCATCGGGACGGGAAAAACCACACCGAGGGGGACGTGTTATCGTATTTCAATTGGACTGATACGCTGGTCACCACTGAGATAATTTCCAATATCACCTTGGCGTTTGCGATGGGAAATGAAGACGCAGCACTCTCTGCGTCATATCCAGAGGTACACGACCCGAATCTGATGGCAGGGCAAGAGGAATAACCGACCCATCTTAGGTTACGTTGTCAATGAACACAGGGCCGAGGAACGCCATATACTCATTGTTCGTCTCATTCGCAGGTATCGTATCGGTCCCCCCAAGGTGTTCACCTTTTTGGCGGATGACGACATAATAAAAGTCGTTGGGATGAACATCTGGATCTTGAAATTCGACAACCGCGAGGCTCGTATTAGGATGGACGGCCCCAATTACCTTACACCAGGGTTGCCCGCGAGCGGTATCCTTTTTTATGAGCCAGATATCCTGAATGGGATACGATAGCTCGCTCGAATTATACCCATTGGGGCACATCGCTCGTCCGCTACTATCGAGTCCCAGAAACGCGGACTGGGCACTGATTTGTATCTTCAGCGGGGCAGTGCAGTTGATCCATCGGCCGAGTGCCATCTGGCCGTCGAACCGGACGTTCGCACGAATTTTCAGCGTTTGCAGCCCGTAGATACTGCAGTTATTCATAGCATCCCAGATCTCCCCTCGGGTGTTATGCGTCGCATACGCGGCGACGATCCCGGAGGGATTTACCTTTGAGATTCTTTCGTTTTTCGTCGCAGCGCTTCCTGGCCTGTCAATGCCATGGGTATCGCTACTCGCCTCCATCACAAACCGCTGATTCTTCCGCGCGTCCTTACTCCACTCCCACAGACCGTTTTCCACCCAGAACTCTGGTTTATCGCGTATATATAAAGGTGCGTACGGCCATTCAATTGGTATACTGGAGTACTTCCCAATCGCTTGCCCCCATCTACTATATACCTCAGCGCCACGAAGAACCCTGTCCCGGGCGCTCGTATTTTTTATCATGTTCGCAAGAAACGTCCAGTTGACTGTATATGCTCCATACCATGTGACTTGCATGAGTGGATGATGGGGAAAACCAATATTGAGGTGTCCTTTCTCCCATTCCGCGTTCATCGCTGCGAAAATATCGTCAAAGGTGTACTGATCCCACGCTGAATATTTCTGCGCATCCTCGTAGAGGTCTCTATAGATGAAACAGATATGGCATACATCTTGATGATTGTAGGGACTGAAAGGAGAACCCCCGGGGAGCCAAGGCCCCGAAGAATATTCAAACCCAAGGAACGTGGTGAAATGTCCAGGGTTATTGAACCGTTGAACATTTTCTTTCAACATCCTCCATTCGTCTCGCCCAAGATATTTATACAGGAGAACCTGAACGAAGCTACGAATCCTCATCCACACGGGCTGGGGTGGTGCGAGGTCTCGTTGATTTATCATTTCACCATGGTCGGTCAAACAGACAAAATCAAGATAATTATCCTTAATGGCATTTGTATACATCGTCTCTGGTTTGTTATATCCGTCAGAGATCGTGCTATGAAATTGGATATCACCAAAGAAGAGCCGCTTGAGCTGGATTCGTACGGTATCGGATGCAGTGCTGCTGCCATTTTCAACAGTGACCGTTAAATTTACGTAGGTATCATTTAGAGGGGTTGCTTCCGGATTGAACAGGACAGGATCGGTTCCAGAAAATGACGTGTGATGGGTTTGGCCATTAATCTGCCAATATTTTACCGGAGGGTTTCCCGTGATAGTACAATTGATAATATCGCCTTCGTACACAATGCTGTCCGGGGTAACATGGAGTGTCACTGAGAGAAGGTCTTCACTTGTTGTTGCGGTTGTGATCCCATGACCGTGGACGATGAGAAGAGGTAGATTTGCTCCGAGTAAAATACATGCTACTCCGATAATCGCAATTTTCTTGAACATGAGTTCCCCCGTGTTAGTTTTGTTGCAAGGACAAATCATTATGAGCGCAGGTCAATATAAAAATTGCGGGGAAAATGTTTATAGTAGGAGTCACAGCGATTGGATACACTAATTTTTCTCCTTATATGATATTTCTTTTACTGCTTTTCCAGTGTGAAAGGTCCATGCGAATAAAAAACTGTTTCTCAGGAGCGAATTAAAGAAAGGATGAACTCCCAAGTGTCAATTTTTCGCAATTCGTCCCACATCGCTTCGTTAACGTACTTTTCTTCTCTATCGGCCTATGAAACATCCGTAAGTTTGAGGCCTAAACACTTAAAAACAATAAGGTATATAATAACGTATCATCATCCAAAAAATGGTTGCTGAAAGTCCTATGAATTCATCCGTGGATCAACAGTCTCGCGCAAAACCTGGTATGAATGTGTTTATCAATTCGATGTTCTGTGAACGTCGCGAGTTAGACACCCAGAAAATTTACACCTACCTTCGAGAGAATAACTATACGATCGTTCATGACCTCAAAAAAGCAAACTACATCATTTTCATGACCTGTGGAGTAACCAAGGACGTCGCGAATATCTCATTTAAGTCAATAGAAAAATATAAAGGATATGATGCTGAGATGATTGTCGCCGGATGTATCCCTGAGACCCACAAGGAAGAGTTAGAAAAAATATTCACCGGAAAGACAATCTCAACAAAAAACCTTGATAAAATCGATGGGCTTTTTCCACAGGCGTCAATTAAATTCCGGGAGATCGCAGAGGTTAATACTCGCTGGGAAAATTTCAATGATCGAACATTGATCGGGATTGTCATAAGAATTCATGCCAACGTTGATGTCATCAGGAGGGTCGACTCGTTTATTCTTAATACAATCTTGACAAAGGTACTCGGGAAAAATTTTTTTAAAACCTACCCGTTCAATCGGCTGTTTCCCGATAGCGGGAAATATTATATTTCTATCTCCCGAGGCTGTATCCATAACTGTACATATTGTGTGATTAGAAAAGGAGTGGGTCGTTTACACAGTAAAACTCCTGAGCAATGCGTCAAAGAAATACAATGCGGGTTACAACAAGGGTTTCGTACGTTCGTGATGGAGGCAGATGATATCGGTCCGTACGGGATAGATATCGGCAGTAGCCTTCCTGATTTGTTAAGAAAGATTATGGAAATTGACGAACAATTTACCATTACAATCAACCACACGCATCCCATGTGGATTATCAAATATGGGGTTGAGCTTGATGATATTTTGAAACAAAAAAAGGTAAGCAACCTTATTGTTTGTATCCAGTCAGGAAACGATCGGATACTCAGGCTCATGGGTCGTCCCTATTCCACTGAACAGCTTGTGGACACCCTTTCGAAATTTAAAAAATCCAACCCTGATTTGGAAATCGGGGTGGATCTCATTGTTGGGTTTCCCTCCGAGACTGAGGAGGAGTTCTATGATACCTTACGTCTGTTCGACTCTGTTCGTTTTGATTATGGTTTCATTTTTCCTTTTTCCTCTCATGAAGGTACCAAGGCAAGTACCATCGAGCCAAAGATACCGAAACAGGTGATAGATCAACGGATGAAAGTCGCGCTTCGTTTTTTGAAAAAAAATAACTATTTTGCCTGGCGGTTTGACACGGGTGAGATCTCCTTTTACACGCGATAAGTCGCGTCCTTACTAGCGTTTTCTGTAGATATGATATAAAAAATATGGTTGCGTGAAAATATTTTCGATGAAAAAGATAATGAGTTTTGAGGCTGAGATGTCCCGTCGTACGAGATGAAAAAACCTCTTGGCGATGGCGTACCAGTTAAAATATTTTCGATACAATTTTTTGTATCCTTCAAGCAGTTCCTTTTCTGTAAGATTTTTTGTTTTAAAAACAGCAGTTCGCTGGTACCCGTACTGGCGCCAATCTGTAGTAAGTATTCTGTTTTGTTGTTCAAGTTCCTTGAAGAGCGGCGTGCCGGGAAGTGGGGTTAATATACTAAAATTTGCTGAATCTAGCTTTGACTGTTGGACGAACTCCCATGTTTTGTCAAAGATATCTTTTGTATCGTGATCAAAACCGAAGATGAAGAAGCCGTGGACGTTCATTTTATGCTCATGGATTTTTTGTATCGCCTTGTTGTACGCTTCCACTATATTCGTCTTTTTCTTTGCATCATTTAACGATTGCTGCGACACGGATTCAAACCCGATATTCCACTGGATGCATCCTGCTTCTTTCGAGAGGCGCAGCAGTTCATCATCCTGGGTGAAAACATTGATATTTCCGAGGCATATGAAGCTTTTATGTAAGCCGCGAATGGCCCTGAATAATGATTTCGTATGCTCAAGATCAATCGTTAATGAGGAGTCATAAAACATGATGATCCTTTGTTTGCTGTTCCGTATCTCTTGGACGACTTGGTCTATGGGACGCTTTCGGAATACCTTCCCATCTCTTGAATTGCCGATAACACAGAATTTGCATCCGTAGGGGCACCCTCGCGAAGATTGCACTCCCCCCAGGAGCATAAAGCGAGAAATAAGGGACAGGTCAGGGGGAGGAATCGTTCGGATATCTGTCGGATGCGGTTGCTGATAAAAAGGCTGTAACTTGCCGTTTTCAAGATCACGTAAGAGCTGCGGCCATGATTCTTCTGCTTCACCGATCACCACGCTATCAGCATGTTCTTTCGCTTCTTCCGGCAGGGCTGATACATGAGGGCCGCCGAGAACAACCGGGGTTCCTAATCTTCGAAATTCATCAGCGAGTTCATAGGCGCGGGTGACTTCATTGGTCATCGCGGTGATCCCGATAAGATCATACGGTGTCGTAAAATCTAATTGTTCGTATCGCTCATCGATCATTGTTATTGAATGCTGCTTGGGGGTAAGGGCGGCGAGCGTGGGAAAGGATAACGGCGGAGAGAGCAGGTGTATTTTTGCGATGAGCCTCTCTAAAAATGGCAAGCGTTGCTTATTGATTCCCTTGAGACTGGGGCACGGCTGTATGAATAATATGTTCATCGCTCAGATGATGCGGTGTCAAAATTTAAAGGCTTTGATAGAGAGGAGTGGATCACGGAATAGGGGATATGGCGACATTATGATTATTTATCGAGCTGTTTGAACCCTTCTTCTCTGGAAACATGGGATACAACGATTGGTGCTGGTTTTCCTGATGCTGGGTCTCCTTTTATTTCTGACACCTCGCGGACCGTTATGGTCACCTCAGGCCCTGTTTTCTGCTGGTAGATGTCTTTGATCCGGGATGCGATCTGATCAAACGATGGACCAGTAGTTCGCAGATCCTCGTCGATCGCAAGCAAGATCTCTATCTCATCGATTTTCTTCTGTATCACCTGGTATTGTTTGATCTTGAAGGTGTTCAAGTCATGGAGAACCGGCTCAATGAAACAGAATGCGCCAGGGGGGAACACCTTCCCGCTTGGGAGCACGATGTTGGCTTTCATCCGGCCTTCAACTGGTTTTTTGAAAATCACGCTTCGCAGTCCGCAACTACAATGTTCATTGTCGCTCAGGGTGACCCAGTCGTCGATGCCGGTATAGCGAACAATCGGGGTTCCTCGCCCCCACAGCCGGGTGATGACGAGATGTCCGCGTTCACCTGGTGCGAGGATCTCTCCGTGTTCATCCATTGCTTCCAGATGGAAGAAATCAGCGTGGATATGCCAGTTCTCCTCGTAACATTCAAACGCGATATTGGCTTGTGCTTCAACCGCGGGGTAAATGTTGCGCAGTGGGCAGCCGAATGCGTCTTCAACGTATCGCCGGGTGTACTCATCCAGGATATCGCCACCGACTTGGAGCAGTCTCGGGCGGACGCGGTCACCGAGCCCTTTTTTCTTGAGGAATGCAAGGTGCTGGAATAACGCGGGGTATGAGAGGATGAGTTCTGGTTGGAACTCGTTGAGCCGATCCATGATATCTTTCACGGGCGTGTTCACGTCGATGTTTAGGGAGTTGTTTAAGGAATAAAAATGCCTCATCTGCGGGAGGAAGTTGTTTTGGACGACGCTGTCGATCCGATAGCGGTTGAAGTTGCCGATATGGGCCATGCGTATTTTCCGGAGGTTCATCTTGTAATATCGCATCTGAGCAAGCTGTGGCCCCATGGCCCGGAGAATCGTTTGAAAATCGGTGTAGATGGAGACCGGTTTGCCGGTGGATCCGCCGGTGCACACGACATGCGCGTTTTCCTTTTTGTAGGTGCGTGGAATGATGTTGTCCGGGAAGTTGTCGCGCAGGTCCTGTTTTGAAATGAAGGGGTGTTTTGTGATATCGCGTATGGTACGAATGTCTTGGGGGTGTATCCCAGCTGCTTTGTATTTTTTTTGGTAGAGCGGCACGGTCGATGTGTAGGAAATGATTGTTCGGAGAGCGCGGTCTCGGTACCGGTCGAGTTGTGTTGTGGATAATCGGTTGAGTCTTTCAGGGTCTGCGAGGTAGTTTTTGAGAAATGGTAACGAGATCAAGGGGTTCAGGAGCGGGTTCATGGGAGGGTAACCTCTCTAAGGGAGGGGTATTAATACAATCGTCTGCTTAAATCTATTTCTCTTCTGCTGGAGGGTATCCTTCCCCTTTTTGCAAATCGATAGGAAGATGGTCGTATGCAGAGGCAGGGAACTGGTCGGTGAGTCGCGTCATGATGACTTGGATGAGCGGGAATTGGATGACCTTCTTTTCTTTCTTTATGCCGTTAGCGATATGGTCTGCTGCTTTTTCTGGGGAGATCGCGCCTCGTCGCGGGAAATCTTTGATTATGGGCGTCTGCACCGAACCAGGTTTAATGGTGATCATATTGATGTTGTATTTCTGTTTTGCTTCCGCGCGCAGGCTTTCCATGAGCCAGCTGAGCGCTGCCTTGCTTGCGCCGTAGGCGCCCCATCCTGCGACCCCTCGTTTATCCGGGAGGGTGGAGACCGCGGCGATGGTCCCTGATTTCTGCTTTTTCATCACCGACAATAATCGTTCGATGAAATACACATTTCCCAAGAAATTGATATCCATGGAGTCTTTGATGATCGTACTATCGAAGGTTTCAATAGGGTTCGGGACGAGGACTCCTGCGGTAAGAATCGCGACATCAATTCTCCCGTAGTGCCCGGCGATGAACTCTACCGCATCCGCGATATCCTGTTTCTGTTTGACGTCACATGTTTTGTAGATACATTCCCCATCTTGTTTTTGTATCTCTTGCGTGAGTGCTTTGAGTTGGTCTTCTCGTCGGGCAACAAGGGCAAGCTTGCAGTGTTCTCCGATAAGGCGGCGGGCTAGTGCGGCTCCGATACCGCCCGTGGCGCCACTGATGAGGACGATTTTATTCTGAATATCCATGGGAATCGGGGGAGCATAATGTTGAGGAACTTTTTTATACTATCGATTTCATCGATGACACGTCCTTTTTTGGCTCCTTGTCGTCACTCACAATTATTTAAATAACGGTTCATTATCCTAGTCGTACATTCGTATGCAAAAAGTAATTGTGGTTGGCCTTGACGGTGCGACCCTGGAGCTTATAGAGCCCTGGATGGACGCCGGGAAACTTCCGCATTTTGACCGGCTGCGAAAACAGGGGGTCTGTGGGAAGCTTCGGTCGACGATCCCACCCTACAGTGCCCCCGCGTGGGTTTCCATTACCACCGGGGTTCACCCGGGGAAGCATGGGATTTATGATTTTTTTCGAACCGACACCTTCTCAAAGAAACTGGTAAGCTCGCGGTACCGGAAGGCACCCGCGATCTGGAACTACCTCACAGAGATGGGGAGAAAAAGCATTGTGGTCAACGTCCCTGGGTCGTACCCCCCTGAAAAGATCACCGGGGTCATGATCAGTGGGCTCCTTACTCCTTCCGAGGAATCCGAGTATACGTATCCGCCGTCAATCAAGCAGGATCTCGTGAAGGAAAAGCTCGGGGTCTTCGAGTTTGAGCAAATCGCGGCTGACGACCTCCCGAAAACCCTGGTAGGGCGGTATGCCCCGGAGAAACTTGTGGAGATGGCGAACGCATCGACGGTGTCTCATACAACCGTCACCCTGAATCTTATGAAGCAAACTGAATGGGATTTCGCGATGGTTGTGTTTCGCGGCACCGATGATGTCCAGCATCTCCTCTGGGGAAACAAGGAGTTAATTCTCTCCTGCTATCAGAAGGCGGATGAATGTCTGGGGAAGATTCAGGAGGCGTTCCCTGATGCCGTGGTTGCTCTTGTTTCGGATCATGGATTCGGTACGCCAAAGAAATATCTGTATGTGAATAATGTGTTGTACAACGCGGGGTATTTGCAGACGTTTTTTGATCCCCGGCGGGACTGGTCGACCGTTCTTATGACCTTATTTGATCGGTTCAGTTGGTTTTTCTACCATCTTGTTCCCGTCAGGAAACTCGCGCGTTCTCGATTAGGACAAAAACTCATTTTTTCAAGCGGGGGGAATAAGAACATCGATCTTTCAAAAACGCGAGCGGTGTATCAATCGGTTTGTTCCTGTGGCATCAAGATCAACCGGAGGGATGCGCAGGGAAATGGTGTTGTTGCAGCGGAGGATTACGAGCGACTTCGCGATGAGCTCATTCGGTTGTTCTCTGCGCTTACTGACCCGGAGACCAGGCAGCGTATCGTGAAAAAGGTGCATCGCTCGGAGGACGTATATGGTAAGGATGCGGTAAACGACCCCCTTGACCTTATTTTTGAAATGGAACCTGGGTACAGCACCCATGAGTTATTGAAACCCGTGGGAGGATCACCTCCTGTCTCCGGGGCGGGTCGGAAGCAGATGTCGTTCCTCGCGACACCAGGGTTTTATGATTGGGTGGGGGACCATCATCCCGACGGCATCGTCTTCATCGCCGGGCCTGGGATACAATCGAATCAGCGGATCTCCGCGTCCGTGGTGGATATCGTCCCGACGGTCCTTGCGCTCATGGATCTCCCCATTCCTGATAATCTCGATGGGACGGTGATCAAGGATGCGTTTGTCGTGTTACCGAAGACAAAAAAGGTGCGGCGGGTTCCCAAGACTGTGGCACAGAAGCTCCTCTCAGAAGGAGAGATGAGAAAAATACGTGAGTTGCGGTCGAAATTATAGGTGTTCTCGTAGGAGAAACCGTCGGTTTATCGTCGCTGTCGATAGAGTTGACTATCGACGACCGCGATCATCTTGGTTGTGTCGTACTGAAATGGTCCTATGAACTCGCAGACCTTCTGGACATTGGTGCGAGGATCTTTGAGAACGTCATTATAGTTCATGAAGAGTACGTCGGTATGTTCTTTCGTTCGGAGTTCCTTTTTTATTTTCTCGTTTAATTTCTTGAAACTTTGTTTTGTTTCCTCGCGGTCTTCATCGGTAACCCATGCCATTTTCTCCATGGAATCGAGTACTTCATCGAGATTTCGTTCCATGTAAATGATTTTATAGGTTCCCGGGGGGAGATAGGAGAGGCCGTAGGCGGTGATTTTAATGAACGTGCCTTTGTATGACTCGAACGGGAATGTCCCCTGCATGAGTCTGTTGATGATTTTTCCTCCTTCCAGCTCGTAGTATCCTTTTGGATTGTGTTCATCTGGTTTTCGTGATTCAGTGTACGCGATGGGAATCCCTCCTGCCGCAAGCACCTGCATCATCATGGACGTCCCGGATCGTTCTAACCCAGAGACGATGTAGTTGGTATCTTCCCTTAATTTCATGTTCCTTCCGACCCTTTTGTTTCTCGCTAGTCGAGATATCCTAGCGACCGGAGGCGGGCTTTCACGCGTTCCTCGTCTTCCTTGCTGAACTCCTCGGTGCTTTCGGTATCTGCGCCTGAGAGCACCTCTCGAAGGACGTACGTGACGTAGGAGGAAAGCGACGTGAACCCGGTCCCTTGAATCCTTTTTTTTATTTTCTCCGCAAGGTGCGTTGGTATTGATATCGTGGTGTATTTTTTTTCGCCTGTTTTCTCATCCATAGGTGCCACCAAATTACTCCCTATAATTACTTATAGTTATTAGTAATTACGTAATGAATGCTCCTTCATAAACGTTTTGAAAAAATGGTTACCAATCGAAGGAAAAAAATATTATGGGATTGAACGAGGCTCAATCCGTTTGTTACTGGGATGGAGATTTGGGCGGCCAGGAGAAACCGGGGTACTCGATTTCTTTATCATCCTTCTTGAAAGCTGTCAAATCGAACGCCTTCCAGTCGTTCTGATCGCCGGGGCCGTGGGTCCCGTCAGAGTAGTTCACCAGATGTTTGTCAAAGATGCAGTAATAATTCATGACGCTCTTGTAGTTCCCCCATGCCTCGAGGTACGCCGCTTTTGCCGCCTTCCCCTGAGCCCAGGTTATGTTGTCGTTCCCACCAAATGTCCAGGGGGCGATGCCAAGAGAGTGGCCGAGTTCATGCATGACCGCGGACGCAAGCATGAGGCGTTGCGTGCGCGGGGTGAACGCTGCTCGTTTCACCAAGAGCTTGTACAGGCTTGTGTCAACCGACAAGGTGTCATACCGGTTGTTCACGGAGGGATGGCAGAATCCTGAATTGTGTGCGACGACGAGGTAGCGGAAGATGCCTATGCGGTCCTGAGGGAAATGCCATTTGTAGAACTGAAGCATCATCCCCGAGTCCTGCGACAAGGTTTCAATGTGGGGCAGTAGTTCACCGCCGCCGTTGGTCGGATCCCCGGGCCACCCGTTATCGATATAGAGGCAGATGTTGTGCTCGGCGAACCGTTCAATGACGATCTGTTGGGACTCGTTCCAGAAGACGTGCGGCGGGTCGAAAAAACCGCCTCGTTGCATGCCGTCGGATTCGATGTAAATATCTTGGTGGAAGGGGTCCGCGTAATACTTCTGCATCTGGTACTCCTCAAGGTTCGTGAGGCCATCGCGGTCGGGGTCCGCCATCGAGTGGTTATCGTACGCGAACGGGTCGTACCCCCATTTGAAATCCCAGGGTAAAGGAATGCCGTCTCCATTGGGGTCGTAATTGGAGTAATCCGTGGACCCGTTCAGGTGGTATACATTCACCTTCGTCCAGTACGGGATTTCATCGTAATTATAACCGGTCTGGTACACGTTGAGCCAGACCTCATAATTGGTACCGTCGTAGTGGCCGTACCCGTCACTGTCGTTCAGGGAATCGTCGCCTGTCCAGTGTCCGGTCCGGTAGTTGTACTCGAGGTTAATCTTCTCTTTTTCCACATCCTCGTATCTGCGCCCGAGCAGTCCCATGTAATCGCGTTCCATGATGGTCAGGGAGAGCGTCGAGGTGGGTTGCTCCTGCGGGGTTCTCTCTATGATTTTATTGTCCATAAAGATGCTATCCCAGGTATGGAAGAGCGTCTCTGTTTTGACCCCGCCGGCGCTCGCGACGTCCTTGCTGACGTACTGTTTTCCGTCGACGTCAGTAATAAAATAAAACGAGGGCGGCGTTTTCCAGGCTGAGCCTGTTTTCATCATGACATCGACGATACCCCGGCTCCGAATCCTGTTCACCTCAAAGATAATTCCCTGGGTGACCAAGGGGCTGATGCGATCGTCGATTGTAACTTCGGTTTTTTGTGGAGGTACTGGCGCTGGTTTATTCGTGTAGTACGCGACATATCCGTACGCACCCACTGCGACAAGGAGTACGATGACGACCACTGCGATGATTTGTTTTTGTTTTTTTCGCAACAACGTAGAAACCCCAGTAATGATTTTTTATAATGTAGTATTGATTTCTATTTATATAAATATATTTATTGTGAGTTTACAGTTACCTTTTAAGGCGCCAACAGGTACACTTGAGAGAAAATTATATAAATTGAGCACGCCACGCTTCTTTATTAGCTTAAAATGGTGATTCCCATGCATGAATGTACTCAATTTTTTTTATTACGGATTTACCGTCTAATTCAGATTCCTCGAGCAGATATTCAGCGATTTTGCAGGATTTTTTTCACGGAAAAAAAGTACAGAATTTTCATGGGATGACAATAGAGTAAAAAAAGAGGGAGGGTTTTATTCAGATTTAGAGATGGATACACACTCGTAATAGGGGGAAAAGCTGCACAAGCCGTGCCAGGATGAGCCGCAGGAACGTCATGTCATTGACATACGATGCGGCTGCCGATATCCGTATGGGCACGGACCCATAGCCGCTTTACGCAAGCGAGGTATCCCGTGCCTTTGCCTCCACCGTGTACGTCCCTCTTGCAGCAAAGGTATGGTTCACGTGCACGGCGGTCCCGAATTCACCATGGGGGTCCAGCCGCTGTTTGTGCCGTCACCAAAGTCGAAATAGTACTGTATCATATCACCGTCCGGATCAGTGGTCGTGGCAGTGAACTCTAACTTGACCCCTTTCTTCCCCTGGGGCGGCCACCAGCATACATATTAATATTCCAATTATTTTTTTCATGTTCATCGCCTTTGCATATTCAATAGTATCACGATATAAAACAATAATTCAAAATTAATTAAAGAACCACTTAAAAACAATTCATAGATTGTTTTTGGTACAACCAGATTAGAGAGGTAAGAATGGCAATCATGATTTTTGTATGTACATCCATCGTATTGATAGATACTGCTTCGTTGCACGTATGATAATGGAAAGAATACGTGCTAAGAAAAGTACGATTAATCGCGAACATGTTAATTTATCTTGAGGGGATCTCGTTCAGCGTTCTTCGCTGATTTTGCGAGATTTTTCTTTCGGTTTTCGTGAGTACTTTGAACACGCTATGGGAGGGTGTTTTTCTGCTGGTGATACGTTGATAAAAATATCTGGTGATGGGTCGATATCGGGATTTAATTGTTTTGGGATATATATAAATAAGGCCTTCTCTTTACATTTATCGGGGAAAGAATATGAAACAAAAATTATTTGGTATAGGAATTTGTATGCTGATGTTCGTCGCAGCCGTGTTACCAGTGGTAGCGACTGAAACAGGATGTGCATCCTGCGGAGATCAAACCGTCAAATGGGAGCAATTACCCGATATGACCGAAAATGGGACCGATGTATGCGTGACATCTACGATGGAAATTCCCAGAATGTTAGCAGATGATTTTAAATGCACGATGACCGGGCCGATTACTGACGTGCACCTCTGGGGGTCATGGTTCCAAGATCTGAAAGGAATAATCAAGATGATCCACCTGAGCATTCATGAGGATATCCCCGCGAATGAAAGCCCAGCTCATTATAGCATGCCCGGGAAGGTGCTGTGGCAAATGAATTTCTCAGCAGGACAGTTTACAGAGAAATTGTACCACGAGGGTACTGCAGAGTGGTGGTGGGATCCGTACACGGGTGAATTAGTACCCAAGGCCGATCACGCGATCTGGCAGTATGACATCAACATCAGCGCGACCAATGCGTTCATACAACAAGGGACACCGAATCACCCAGTCATTTATTGGCTTGATGTCTATGTTGAAACGTCAACCGGGGTATTCGGCTGGAAGACCGCGGGAGTACAATGGAACGATGATGCAGTATATCGTGTAGGAGCGCCAACCCCAACGTGGTTGGAACTCAAGTATCCTACTGGGCATCCACTCCAAGGTCGGTCCATTGACCTGGCATTCCGCATCACCACAACGCCGGTCTGCTGCTACAAGGTTGCGATCCCACACATCAGTCTCTTCAAATTGAAGGTCCGTGTCACCGAGACGTGTAATCAGAGCCATACCAATGTCCCCTGGAATATCACTATAACGCGTGGTACAACTCATGCGTACTTCACTGGCACTATTGCCGCCATTGCCGCGGGCAGTACCGTAACCATAACTTCTGGGTCCCTCTCTGGGTTCGGGTCTTTCACCATATCAGTCAAGGTCAATGATTGTCCACCAGTCGTAAAACGAGGGTTCCTCTTCCTTTGGATTGTCATCGTCTTCTAGACGACCCTCTCTTCTTTTTTTTCGTGAGTTATTCCGTTGGAAGGGGTATGATTTTCATCGGATGTGCTGTTATAGCTGCTTTATATCTTGCATGATGTGCGGGTTTTTTACGCCTGATCGTTTGAAAACGACAAGGGATTCAAGGAGGTGTACATCGCTGAAATATCCTTGATAGTGCTGCATTATTAGCTCAGTGAATTTTTTTGCGGTCCGAAGAGAATCCGCGTAAAAACTTATGAAGCCGTCGTACGCCCCGTGCATGTATTCGATCGTTTCCAGCTGAATTTTTTCAGGGAGTTTCGTCTTAAGGGGGGTGCGTAAAAAAGCGGAGATGACTGTTTCATCGATTGGTTTACTTGTCCGTTTAAACAGCAGGATGAAATGTGTTTTGTTGGTGTCTTTGTCATCCGAGACCGTCGAGTACCCCCAGATGGTTCCCCTCTGCTCGAGATTTTTGATGATTCTCCATACCTTCTGGCTAGAAAACCCGCATTTCTTAGCGAGAACCTCTAAGCTGCTGTGCGCATTTGAAAAAAGGATGTCTAAGATTTTCTGTTCGTCCTTCACGATATTCTCTCTACTTGTTTTCGCCATACGAAGGGGGATAACAGGATTTGTTTTTAAATGTTACTAATGGAGAGTATACGGTGGGTTATTTTTTATAAATGAATGGACTGTTTCAGTGCCTCGGATGCGTTTGTGGAGTGATCGAGCCCATCATGGGTTTTGGCGATGTGGAAGGTGGGTCGGTCTCTTTTGTTTATTTCTTTGATGATCCATTGTATTTTCTGTTGATTTAGCATCCTTGTGGGTGTTGAATCATCGTTGTTGTTTCTAGGAGGAAGTAATTTCGGGAAAAGACACCGTAATATCCTCATCCCCCTCGATTTATCCTCTGACTATGAGGGAAAATCAAAACGAGACGAGAAATGGACCCCGATCATAAACATCCCTGAAACACTAGTCGAAGAAGAGTCTGAAAAATCAATTCCTGCCTCTCGCTCGTTCTTTTTTTTAAACAATTTACCTAGGCTGTACCGTAAGCTGTTTTCTATATTCGTTCCTCAGGTATGCTGCTGATACATATGCAATCGATATACTTAGTGCATAAAAGAAAAACCAGATTTTGGGTCTAATGTAATAAAGTATACCAATGACAACCCAAACGAGTATGACATTCAAGCTAACTCTTTTTGGTGAATCCCATTTTTTGACCTTACGGAGATATTCCTCGTTTTTTCTCAAACCTAATACAATAAAGAAGAAAAATGTCGAGAAACATGCACTACCAACAAGGAGAACTATCCAAAAAGGGGTTAACTGCGATAAGGAGATTTTATCATCTGAAGCGAGTGCAAAAACAAATGATACTAAAGTGATACTCACAAGGGTTGCAACTAAAACCCTCTTTATCCGTAACTGCATGTAATTTCATAACATAGATACCTTATTTTAACATTTCTAAAGATTTTTATTCAGATTTCATTTGTGAAAAGTCATTATCGATAATCAATAACTTCACACCCACGCTTGTGGTTTTTTTGCACTGTGCAACCGGTGTGTGCCTATAATATCTTCCGCACCGTCATTGTTTCAATCGTGCAGGGACCTGCGTTGTCATATGCGATCACTCGTATCACATGTTTCGAAAAACTTATTGCTTTCCAGTAATAGGTAAAGGGTGCTTTTGTATCCGTCCCCATATATTTATTGTCGATATAGAAGTCAACTCGATTGCATCCCATGGTCGATTTTGTAATATTGACGGTGATCTCAATTGGTCCGATAATCAGTGGTTTAAACTTTGGCAGGAAACGGGAAATGAATTTTGTGAGTATCGGAAACATTAATTTGTTAACGATGTAAATACCAGGGTGTGGTTTGGTAATCTTAATAGTGATTTCTGGTGATAAGGTTTTATTTAACCAAAGTTCTGTGTTGTCATCGATATTAAACCATGATGTCTGCTGGTTTGTATATCCATTTGCGGTGATCAGGAATTGAATGGTTCCTTTTGGTGCTTTGATTGAATAATATCCTTTTTGATCCGTGAACGTATATTTGCTGTAGAAATGCCCGATTTGATCCTTCCAATCAAATCGAACAAATGCATTGCGCATCGCCGAGTAGGTCTCATTGTCAATGACATACCCTTTGATCAGAGAAGTCTCTGTCGGTTGGAATTCCATTGTAAGATTAATCCAGAGTGTCTCATTTTCATTGATATCGAAATGAACCGATGGCGGCGACGAATACCCATTCTTGTACACAGAGAGATAAATATTCCCTGAAATGGTTCCGACGCTATAGAAACCAATATCATTCGTGTATGTGTAATTATACCAACTTCCATGGCTCGTATCACAATAGAGATCTATATTTGCATGAGGAATGGGATCACCGTTTTGTGCATCTGTAATATACCCGCAGACGACCGCAGAAACCGGCGGAAATGGAATAAGTGAGATATTCAACCAAACCGTCGAATTATTTTGCGTGACATATTCCTGAGAATTATGACTAAAATAATCATCATGATAGACATATAGGTGGGTTCTTCCTGGGATGGCCCCGATGTAGTAAAAACCTGATGTGTTGGACATCGTGTGATTACTCCAATAATGGCCTTCAGTATCCTGCCAATGGAGATTGATGTCAGCTCCTTCAATTGGTTCTCCTGAGGTATTGTCTGTAATAAAACCACAGAAATGCACTGTCTGTGGTGGAACGGGGATCAAAGAAATGTTATACCAAATTATCTCGTTTTCTCCAATAGACATCATGGGAGAATGTTCAGAGAAATAGTCCTCGTGGTCAAAATACAGACGAAAATCTACGGCAGCAGTATTGAAACGATAAAACCCTGCTGCATTAGTCTGTGTGAAATTATACCCATAGTTTCCTTCCATATCCTGCCAATATTGTTCAACATTTACATTTTGTAAAGGATTGTTTGTCGATGCATCGTACACATATCCACAGATGATAGAATTTTCATCACCGGTCCGGGTGAGCTGATATTGGTCCTCAGCGGGTCTTGTTGTCCATTCACTTCCGTTGATGCCTGGTACGATACTGGTACTGACACATAGCACAATAATGCTACTCATCACTGCCGTTGTTATCCAATTTCTTTTCATGGTTCTTTCACTCCCCTAAATAGTAGATTTTCTTATGAGTTATTATCATGCAGATACATTTAAATGTTTTGAGAAAATAATTTTCGTAACGGATGTAACAAAAGAGCATGAGGCTGATTCCATCTTGCCATTGTTGTTTCTTTTGTTTTTTTTAAAAACTACCCCTTAGGAGTAACTGTTGATAAATCAAGGAAGACCCCTCCATGGCAGGAGGTATTTTCTTCGGAGCAGAAAAAAAATAGTACGACAAAGAACAGGATTTTCAGAACTCGTGGTCAACTCCACACAGGTGGTAAAGATTAAATGCACTTATCTTTTTACAGTATGAGATGATGGGACAGTGGAAACGGTGGGATTCATTCATGGATTTTGTTCAGTTTGGCATTTTCACTCATCATATTAATAAGGGTTCAATAACACAAAGATACGTGTCAATACGACTATAATGGTATGGAGAGCTGGTCCGTAGAGGTGGCGGGATACTGCCGAATTTCCACAGTGAGGGAACCACCTGGTCGCAAGAGTGTGTACGCATGGGTTTACTATGAAAAAATAATTACTCGAGTTGGTGGGGTTACGAAGGATGAGAAGATCGTATAAGATGAAAAGATCGCAACGGGGTTACTTTCCCTTGTCAATAGCATTTGTTATTGCGTTCATACTGTTGTTTTCATCCCTGATGATTGTCGTTAGGGCGAGTGATCCCACGGCTGTCAGTATCAACCCTGCGAGCCAAACTGTGTCCGCCGGGGGGAGCGTCGTCGTCACCGTTAATTGTTCTCCTGAGCGGCCGGTGAAGGGCTTTGAGTTTAAGCTCTCGTTCGACCCGTTGATTCTGCAGGCTACCTCGGTGTCAGAGGGGAATTTCTTCGGGGGGTATACCACGTTCTTTAATCCTGGGACGATTAACAATCAGGCCGGCACCATTATCAATGTCTATGATTTGATCGTTGGGCCTGGGAATGTGACCACGAATGGCACATTTGTCAGCATAACGTTTACTGTTGGATCCGTCTCTGGCACAACCGCTCTGACTTTGTATGGTGTGCAGCTCACGAACGAAACACAATATATCAATGTGAATGTCATTTCAGGGAGTGTCACGGTCGTTGGGGGAAGTGCTCCGCCAAATAATCCTCCTCCGAGCGGACCGTCGTCTCCTCCTGTGGAAAACAAACCTCCGTTTCCACCGATGAAACCTGTTGGTCCGACGCTTATTGAAGTAGGTACCACGTATGTGTACAATTGCTCTGCATTTGATCCGGATGGGGATCATGTGCGGTTGCGGTTTGACTGGGGAGACGGTGCATTGAGCAACTGGTCAGGCCTGGTAGGCTCGAATACGTCTGTATCGTTTTCGTACACGTGGCATAATGTGTCGACCTATGCCGTTCGTGCCATCGCCCGGGATGAAAAAGGGTTGAATAGCAGCTGGTCTGCGCCGCTCACCGTGATCGTCTCTGCGGCTGCGGCTGGCAATAGCACCCCGGTTGCAACCTTTGTTATTCCGTCAAATGTGACGTCGAATCAAACCGTGTTGTTTGACGCATCAGGTAGCATTGATTCCGATGGTGTGATCATCTCCTACCTGTGGGATTTCGGGGATGGCACCCGAGGAACCGGGGAGACCCCAACCCACGTGTATCGTTCTCCCGGGCACTATACGGTGATCCTGACGGTGACCGATAATGCTGGGCTCATAAGCAGTTTCAGCGAGCTGGTGACCGTCTTTGAACAAGCCCCGGGTCCGACACCCAAAGTGGTGCCTGCTTTCCCGCCGTACATCACCATACTTATTCTGGTGTGTATCAGCGCAGCGCTTCTTGGGTTCGTTGTGGTCTTTAGAGATCACCTTCGGGTGATGCTTTTCCAGGGAACTCCGCATCCGATCCTAAGCACCAGGAAATCGAAAGCCACGGGGGGTACGGACATCGGACAGATCTTAGATGCTCTCTTTCTAGAGATGGAGAAACATAAGAGACCATTTAACAAGGATACCCTTCTGGACGCGTATTGTGATATGATTATTGAGAATGTCGAGGCCAACGCTAACGTTCGTCTTCCTGATCTAAGTATTACAGAGGTTGAGAAGATCGTTGATGAATGTTTCCATTCAAAGATTGGTGAAAAGATCGATAAGATGTGAACCCGGATCTTCTTTCTGTTCTTTAGGAGAACCCTGTTTTTTTTATTGCACGTGAGAAATATCTTGTGTGAGATGAAAACCTGGTTACCATAAGTAATTGGTTTCTATGATGAATAAATCCATAATGATGTGAAGGGCGAGTGCCGATGCACCCATGATCCATAGTGGTCTTCGTTTCGTATCGAAGAGAACTATGGGAAGGAGGATTATGATCGCGATAGGGGTGAGTACGAAATGAGTAAAAACTTGATATGGCATTAGGATGGATTCTGGTTCGAGGTGGGTGAGATAATAGATGCCTAAAAAGAAATCTGGGATGAGGCTGAACCCCAGACAAACGACTGCAAGGGTTGCTTCCTTTTTGCGTTTCTGGTCGCCTTTGAAGTAGGTTCTGAAGGAATACCTGCCGATGGCATACAGGATAGATCCTGCGATGAGATGGGTGATTGCTCCTGGCATTGTTCTCAATTTGTTGGGGGAAGAATATGTTTGCTTTATATAACTGATTGTATTGGTCACGAAGGATATAGTTGAATTGAAAATCGGTTTAGGGATTGTATTGTATTTTCTTTGATTCACCACTGTTCAACTAGCGAATGTAGTCATCGTCTGGATGTGTCGTTAGAAGGAGAGTTCCCATGCAATGTCACCATGGTATTTTATAGTGTTTTTTTGAGGCTTTGTGTAAAAAATTCGAAAAATGCTTGACTTTTTACACAGAATCCTTACTTTTACACAAGTGGCACTATTTACACAAAATTGGATAATGATTTCAAAAAATTAAGGAGAAAAAACAATCAAATGGATAACAACCGAATATTGAATTTTTAGAAAAATTTGGCAGATAACAACGTCTGAAATCAGATAGCTAGTGTTGGTTCAACAGGAGTAACTTCACCTATCGCTACGGATATCTGTTTTTTAATGGGTAATCCGCCAGATAGCTATTTTGACTCAATAGGACTACTTTCAACAATTTCTTCCCCGCTCCCTTACCTTCCTTACTTAAATATTATAAAAAGAAAAAAAGGGGGAGAGTCTATTTGACTCTAAGGACGAAGGGTCCGAGAACAAACCCGGTTGCGTTTTTGCTTGCGGCTGCTCCTTCATCGCAGGTTGCTGTCACGAGGATTGTTGTTTTCCCGATGCCAAAGATGAGTTTTGATTTGATTGATGATTCTGAACCAGCTGCAATGCTTGCTATCGAGTTCTCGGTTAATTTACCTATGAACGCACCACCGGTGAGTTTGATGCTCCAGGCCACATTGGTTGCTCCTCCAGTCCCTATGTTTTTGATTACTGCTTTGACACCGAATCCGCCGGTAATCGTATCAATTTTTAACTCTGGCTGTGGCTGAGATCCAGTAATGGTTGTTACGGTTTGAGCAACAACAGTGGTTGAAATGGCATCAGTGACCGTTAGGGTAATGTTGTAGATGCCAGGTGCGCTGTACGCATGAGTTGGGTTCTGCTGAGTTGAGTTGCTACCGTCATCGAAGTCCCAAAGCCAAGAGTAGGGTAGAATTCCTCCAGTAGCACTGCCGGTGAATGATACAGGCTCACCTTGTTTTCCGTAGTAAGGCCCATGAGCATCAGCCCTGAGCGGTAGTGTCTTGTACTTATAAAAAATATCCCGGTCGCTACCGCTGCCACCATAATCTGTCAAATCCATCCAGGAAACATGGACCGTACCATCGCCGCCCACCATTAACGAAGGCCACCAACTATCGTTTGTGCTCTCGGTGCTGACCACCTCAGTCATACTCCAGGAGCCGCCAGCAGGCTTGCACTTGTAAAAAATATCATCATCGCTGCCGCTGCCACCGTAATCTGTCCCATCATCCCAGGCGACATGCACCGTACCCTCACCGTCCACCCACAACGAAGGACTCCAAGTAAAGCCTGTGCTTTCGGTGCTGATCACCTCAGTTGTACTCCAAGAACCACCAGCAGGCTTATACTTGTAAAAAATATCCATGTCGCCGCTGCCGCTGCCGCCGTAATCAGTAAGGTCTTCCCAGGCGACATGCACCGTACCATCACCACCCACCCTCAACGAAGGACGCCCACTATTATCTGTGCTTTCAGTGCTGACCACCTGAGTTGTGCTCCAGGAGCCGCCAGCAGGCTTGTACTTGTAAAAAATATCATAGTCGCTGCCGCTGCCGCCGTAATCTGTCCCATCATCCCAGGCGACATGCACTGTTCCACCACTGTCTACCATCAACGAAGCCTGCTCACTAAAGGTTGTGCTCTCGGTGCTGACCACCTCAGTCATGCTCCAGGAGCCACCGGCAGGCTTGTACTTGTAAAAAATATGCTCGTAGCCGCTGCTGCCACCATAATTTGTCCAATCTTCCCAGGCGACATGTACCGTACCATTACCATCTACCCATAACGAAGGATACCAAGCATAGTTTGTGCTTTCAGTGCTAACTACCTCAGTAGTGCTCCAAGAACCACCACTGGGTTTATATTTGTAAAAAATATCATAGACATAGTCGTTGTCACCACCATAATTTGAATCATCCATCCAAGCGATGTGTACTGTACCCTCATTATCTACCATCAACGAAGGCTGCTCACTAGAACTAGTGCTTTCCATACTAACTACCTCAGTCATGCTCCAAGAACCACCAGCAGGCTTGTACTTGTAAAAAATATGCGAGGTGCCGCTGCTGCCACCATAATTTGTATGGTCATGCCAGGCGACATGCACTGTACCAACATCATCTACCCATAATGAAGAAACGAAACTATTGTCTGTGCTTTCGGTGCTGACCACTTCAGTCATGCTCCAGGAGCCACCTGTTGAAACCTGTTTTTCCATTGATAGATTTCCAGCTATAGGCATAATGCCCATACCGATAAACAAAACCATAACTACGCAAGCCAATCCTTTCCGGAACGTTTCATTTCTCATACTATTTTTCCTCCTATTAGATTAGAAATAGGAGTAAATTCAGTATATAAATATTGTGTTTGTCAAGGCTTTGTGTTAGAAGTCGTAAAAACTCTTGACTTATTACACAGATAAGGGACTTTTTACACAGAATCCTTACTTTTTACACAAGTGGCACTTAATACGCAAAGCCGTTTTTTTGAAAAAGTTTTATATAAGACTAGTAATATTATACGAGACGGGAAGCGACACGTTTTGCGTTGACATCAGTTGGTGTCACGATGCGACGGATGACTTTCCGGGGGAGAAATCATGGTTGAGTTCGTAAAAATCTCAGAGGAAGGAACCTTACTGGAAATCAAAGAGGTTTCTGATAAATATAGGAATCAGCCATACGATGAGCTGGAGGAGAAATAACCTCTCTTCTATGATAATTCTGTCATGGAAGAGCCTTTTCTTTTTTCTTTGTTTCTTTCGACAGTGGTACCCTTGGGAGTAGATTGATCTGGAGCGAAGTTGCATTTCATAGAAATATTCTGGAGAGCATTGCATCGTTCCCTCGACAAATTTTTTTGTTTTGAGATGCAGGGCTCTCGTTTGCATCGATTTAGATATGAGACACAAAAAGGTGGTAGCGCTTGCTGAAAACCTGGAACATTTGTTGTGTGAATGATGCAAGTTACCGGGGGTGGCCTGTATTTTATCATCAAAATATATTCATTATTGATTAAGAATAGCTTATTGTGTGATAAGTATATAATTTCATTTTTTTCGTAATTTTTCTCTCGTACACACCGTTCAATCACCACAATATTTATATTTACCGAAACCATTCGCGTTTTGGTCATATCGAGGGAGGAATCTTATTATGATTTACACGAAGCGGAGGAGTGAGTTTGAGATTGTTCAGCAGTTACTTTCCTTGGCGATCGACGGGTCGAAGAAGACCCCGCTTATGTATCGGACGAACATGTGTTATACCCAGTTCAACAAGTATTTGCATTGTCTCCTTGAGAAAAAGTTTTTGGACACACGGGCCGGGAACCCCCATAGCACCGTATACTTTACCACGGAGAAAGGGAAAAAACTGCTTGAGAGCGTGACCAAAACCCTGCTGCAAGTGAAAGAAGGCTAGTTATCGTTTTTTCACGTATTTTTCGAGCTCCTGGACGCGTTGTTCGAGCGCAAGCATCCGCCCATAGGTTTTTTCCATCCAGAACTCTCGGGTAAATCCTCTTTTTTTTCATCATATTTAATGATATATGGAGAATAGTTCCAGAGATAATCTCTTGAGAAATCCTCCTTAGGATGTTAAATCGTCCCTCCTTGATTAGATGTTCGTCATAACAGTTAGCAGACATCACGTAGAAGGCAGTAAGAAAAAAACCGCTTCTAAGGATTTTATACATCCTGAAGGCGGGCTAGAGTTTTTTTTACCCTCTCTTTGCTGATGCATTGCTTGGGGGAGATGTTCGGCTTTGTACTCCGCCTTACAGAAGAAAATAAAGCAGAAGTAACAGAAAAGGAGGTAAAAGGAAAATGAAAACAGCAAGATTAGGAGCACTATTCATGGTTTCGTTGATGGCGATCGCTGGTATTGGAGTCAGCTACGCCCAGTGGTTTGACCAGGTCGATATTACTGCGACAGCGACCACCGGTGATTTAGAGTATAGAATCACGAACTTTGCGGTGACTGATCAAACGACAATTGGTGGTGTTGTGGTGTCGTCATGGACAGGCGTTGGAAGTTATGGTAATGAACCGTCAATTACTGTTACGGTAGCACCAACCTATCCTGGTTGGAAAGCAATTTGCCAATTAACAGTGAAGAACACAGGGAATTTACCACTGACGATGTACAGTCTCAAAATGACCTATGTCGGCGGAGATAGCAGCCTCATGAATTACTACTACTGGGGAATACCTGATTCAACATTATTTTCAACACTGACTAATGTATACGACCTCAACACTTTCAGTTGGTGGACCACTGAGCAATTATATACTGGGTTAGGACTTCCTGGGGGACCGATAATAATTCAACCCGGGGCTACCCAGACAATAGAGGCATACTTTTGGTTGAATCCAGCTGTACCCCAATGGGAAGGCGACGCTCTGACGGTAACTCTCACGTTGAAGGCAACAACGGCAGCAATACTACCTTAAACTCTGATCTCTCTGAGGTTATGGAGACTTTTTCTCCATTCTCCTCTTTATTTTTTAATCGATAGTATCTAGGTGATGACAATCCATTCGGATGAAACCAGCTGATAAAGTGATACATTAAGGAAACAATAGAAAAAAATAAAATAACACGTGTCCTATTTGTCATTAAAAAAACATATTAATTTGGAGAACCTATATGGTACCTCATCCTAGGATTCCTCGCGCTTATTTACCTGCTCCTGCATACCCTCATTCCAAGTCAGGGGTTTGTTGGATTCTATGTGTTGGGTCCATTTCTCTGGATTATTCTAGCAATCCTCAGCATCCTCCTTGCATGGAAGGATAGCCTTTCAATCCTCAAATTCACCAGAGTGCGACGATGGTACCTTGGTAACTCCCCTGTACACGCAGGGTTGCTCATTGGTGGCTTCCAAGTCTCCGTTTTAATTATCGTCGGTCTCATCGCAGGGTTTGGGAATAGCCCCTACTCCTTCACTCCACTTTCCCTCCTCGGGAATATCCTCTTTGTCAGCTCCCTCCTCATAAGGGCCGAGGTAAGCAGAGCGTATCTTATAAAGAAGGGAGCGCGATCGAAGAGACATATAACGCTTATGCTTGGCCTGATTACTCTGCTTTATGTAGCGATCCGATTGACACCCAACTAGATCACTGAACTAACCACCGGAAACACCCCTTTAATCCTTGAATTTCTCGGAGTAACCCTTATCACCAGCATAACAACGAATCTCCTAGCGTCTTATCTCTCGTATATTGGAGGAGCTACTGCATCTCTTTCCTATGTTGGAACCTTGTTTGCATTCGAATGGTTCTCTCCTATCCTTCCCGTTCCACACTGAACGATCCTCGCCCTTATCGGGAACTATCGTCCCGGCGATCGGATTCTTAATTATGCAGGGTTCCATCAGGGAACCCGGTTGGAGAAAACAACGATTCCACCGGAAAAAATCACGCGAACTGAGCTGGACTGCTGTAGCGATTTTCAGCGTCATTATGGTATTTTTCTCATCAGGTTTCTTGGGAGTAAAACCCAACGCCCTTCTGCAGATGAAAAAAGACTAGTTACCGTTTTTTCACGTACTTTTCGAGCTCCAGGACGCGGCGTTCGAGCGAAAGCATCCGCCCGTAGGTTTTTTCCACCCAGAGTTCTGCGGTGAAGCCGAGGAGTTTGATGAGTTCGAGTCGTTGTTGCATCTCCATTTCGTCAAATCCGTGTTGGATGAGTGAAAGGGAGAGTCCGATGAACCTGGAGAGTTTCTCTTGATCGACTGATGAAAGACTGTCCATAGCTCCTCATTTTTTCATAAGGAATTTGGTTATTTAACGAGGTATGGAGAAGTTTTCTTGAGAAATGCTCTCGAGAAATGCTCTTGAGGATTTCTCCTTATTGGTTTATGTTTTCTTATCTGTTTTGGAAATGTACACTGCACGTTAGCAGGCATCATGAGGAAATATGGAAAGAAAAAAAGACTCCTGTTCCCCAGACCCTGATACACAAACGTGGTGAAGAGGAGTTTTTTTATCGCTTCTTCCGTGGTGTTGGGGGAGACGCTCGGCTTTGCACTCCGCCTTACAGAAGAAAATAAAGCAGAAGTAACTGAAAAGGAGGTAAAAAAGTATGAGAAACAAACTAGGCGTAATGTTCCTTTCAACTGCAATAGCTCTTGCCTTTGTCGGCGTAAGCTATGCAGCATGGGCTGATGATATCGCAATGAGCGGCACCATATATACCGGAACTGTTGATATTGGCTGGAGTGAGTACGGCGTAGTAGCACCACCTTATAGTACAATAGTGACGAGTATCACCGGGGACACATTATACATCACCATCTATAATGCGTATCCCTGCGTTGATTATGTCATTAATTTCGATATCCATTGTATCGGTTCAGTCCCAGTGCACTTCCCCAGTGACTTTGCATTCACTGCCGATTACCCAGGAACAATCGCTATCACACCATATCCTGGTTACAACCCAATCTATTGGACTAGTACGATATTGACGCAAGGAGCATCGTGGTATGGTACCTTGACCATCCACTTAGCCGAGGACGCCGTACAAGGCGGAACGTATCACTTTACTGCAACCATCACGGGACAACAGTATAATATATAAATTGATGAACAGTTGTTCATTGATACTGATATAAACCTAAACATGTGAGCTGAATTGGATAAATCAAAAAACCCAGTTCATCTCTCACCACTTTTTAATGAAAAGGAAACAACACGGATTAAGTTTTTAGATGTATAGGTTTTTAAAGAAAGACTTTCTATGAAGTTGTAATTTGGGTGGAGGAAACAAAGAAAATTAAGCCTACTCTCTGGGAGAAGCATTAATACAAGAATTTATGGGCAAATTTCGATTCTGTCTATAACCCAGCCTATTATATGTGCAAAAATACGGGGAAAGAAAACATAAAATAAGGGTTCACCATTATTTCTTCATAAAAAAATGGTATGGTTATGAGAATAACACTCCTTTAACCATACGGGGAAGAGAAAGAATTCATTACAAATTAAAATCTTAGGAGAACCTATGTGGTATATCATGTTAGGGTTCCTGGCGCTCCTGTACCTGCTCCTGAACACGGTGATTCCTAGCCAGGGAACGGTCGGGATCTACATCATTGGCCCAAGCCTATGGATCCTCCTTGCGCTCACCACCATCCTGTTCGCATACAGAGATGGCTTATCCATACTGAAATTCACCCGGGTACGGCGATGGTATTTCGGGAACTCCCCAGCACAAGCTGGGCTTCTCATCGGTGGCTTCCAAGTCGCACTCTTAATCATCGTGGGACTGTTCGCAGGGTTTGGAACAAGCCCGTATTCATTCACCCCGGTGTCCATCCTCTTAAATATCCTCTTCGTCGGCTCGTTTCTCGTAGGAACAGAGGTGAGCAGAGCATACCTTATCAAACGAGGCGTACAATCGAGAAGGTACACTACGCTCGTGCTTGGTCTCACCACGCTCCTTTACATGGCGCTTCAATTAACCCCAAACCAACTCACGGGGCTTACAACATCCGGTACAGCCTCTTTCCTAGAGTTCATCGGAAAAATCCTGATTACGAGCATCGCGATGAACCTCCTTGCATCCTACCTCTCCTACATGGGCGGCGCGACCGCATCTATGTCATACGTAGGAATCCTCCTCGCCTTCGAATGGTTCTCCCCGATCCTCCCCAAACCACACTGGACGATGCTCGCCCTCATCGGAACCATCGCCCCAACGATCGGATTCACCATCCTGCAAAGCTCCATAAGAGAACCAGGTGAACATAAGAAACGGCACCATAAAAAGAAAGGAAGCGAGCACGGGTGGACAGCGGTAGCGATCTTCAGCGTGATCATGGTCTTCTTCTCCTTTGGCTACCTCGGGGTGAAACCGACGGTCATTTACAGCGGCAGCATGAGTCCGGCTCTCGAGGTTGGAGACATCGCCTTAGTTCAGAAAGTCAATACCTCCACGATTAAAACAGGAGACATCATCCAATTTATCCGAAACAATGTTACCGTACTTCACCGGGTGGTCCAGATCACCGAAAACAAAGAGCAAACGCTATATATCACCCAAGGTGATGCCAATAAACAGCCGGATACCGATCCGGTCACCGCCAACCATATCTTAGGAAAATCGGTCTTCGCCATCCCGAAACTCGGATGGATCCAAATCTTCGTGAAGGATATGGTCAAAAAGATTGGTATCAACACCTGAAAAGAGAAAAAAATATGATAGATAAATGGAAGAAAAAAGTACCGCATACCCTCCGCCTCACCATTCTAGGAGTCCTTTGTATAATCCTCCTATATTCTGTCGTGAGCACATATACCGCATACCAAACACCAAGCACACGGAAAGTAATCAAGCCCAGTCTCCAATACGACCATTTTGGGCGATTCGATTATATCGTGTACCTCAAGAACAACACGGTGTACAATAAAACCACCCTCGGACCGGGAGAAGGAATCTACTTTACCAGGCTCGTTAAACATATAAACGCCTCATTTTCCTATGATTTTCAAATTAACGCTGATGCTGCCATAACAGGAAACTATACCATACAAGCAACAATCCAGGCACCGCAATGGACAAAGACGTATCCAATAGTTTCTCGTACACCCTTCAGCAGCCATGGCAGAACAACAAGTTTTAGAGAAAAATTTCCTATTGACTATGCATTCTATGAACAAGCACTAGAAAAGATCAACGAAGAAACAGGCGTACCTACGCAAAACCCGGTCTTGATTATACAGAGTATCGTAGAAGTTATTGCGACGAGTGCAAACGGCACGGTCGCCAGTATCTACACCCCAAGCATCAACGTTTCCTTAAACCAGAAAACCATTGAAATCTCAAAAGAACTTTCCTTAAATCAACCTGGTGTATTGACCACCAACATCACCGTGAGCCGATCGGAGGTGTTCTTCCAGCGGAATATCTGGACTATATCCTCACTGATTCTCATTGCTGGCATGCTTATCTTCATGTTTGTGACGACAAGTACCACATCCCCAGAGAGTACAACAGACAAAAAACTCAGAAAAATAAAGAAAAAATATGGAGAATGGATCATTGAGACAAAAACAAGCCCTGAACAGCCGAAATCCCGCATCATCTTAGTCAAATCACTAGAAGATCTCTCAAAAGTAAGCGAGGAGCTTGGAAAACCAATTCTTCTCTATGGCCCATCAAGTGAGAAAGACTATCGATTCTACGTCCTTGAAGACTCCATGATGTATGAATACGAATTCAAAACTGAAGAAAAGATGATCAAGGTTGTCGCCTCCTGCCCGAAATGCGGTACAAAAAACATCTACGAGGATTACCCTGGTAAGAAAATCAATGTCGTCTGTCCAAACTGTGGAACCCCCGGGATTGTTCTCGCTGATACACCCAGTAAAAATCCTAAATGGCACCAATTATTTACTTCGAAAGGGAAATAATAATGAGGTAACGGATAACCGATCTCTTCTTATTAAGCTCAGCAAACACCCCTTTACCAATGGTTCGCACAAGGCACGACGTACACATTTACAATAACCATCACGGGCCAACAGTGGAATGAATAATCGGAGATTGGCGATAGAATAATGCCAATAAAAGCCTAAACATGTGAGTTGAATTGGCAACCAAAAACCCAATTCACCTCTCACCTATTTTTTTAATGAAACGGAAACAACATGGATTATGTTTTAGATGTATAGGTTTTTAAAGAAGTAATTGTTACAAATTGATAATTCCGGGAGAGGTAGGTTGAATTATGAGCATAAACTTAAAGGTCAATTTAGAAGATGATGACTGTTATTTTTTAGATGATTTACGAAATACTGCCAAAGAGAGAAAAAAAAGAGCGGGGACTTGGTATTGTTCTATTCAAATTAGATACTTAAACGATAAATGTTTTAAAAAAAATGATTGTAAGTTTTATCAATCGGTAAAAGAGGCGTGGGTCGGACAGATTTGATATTACATCAATAATAATCAAAGGCATCTATGCGCACAAAAACATGGGTTAAAACCATATTAATTATCACGATTCTCATTCTCAAAAATTTTAAATACATATCACACTTATAAGTATAGGGTAGAGGTACACACAACATGATGCAATCAGAGGCACAACAGCTTAACGAAGTCAGAAAAACCACTGAATATATCAAGAACTCATACGATTTACTTAAGAAAAATTACACGAATCAATACATTGCGATAAAGGACGGGAAAATCATAGCCCACGATAAAGACATAGATACTGTTTTCCGGCAGCTTAAATCCAAAAAAATCAACCTTGCAACAGTTCTTATAGAATTTTTACACCCGAAAGACATACTACTTGTTCTTTAATGGAGCAATAATGAAAATTCCTCTGGATGTCAGGGTTTAATCAGAGGGGTTAAAACCTTTTGCGACAGTTCATTTAACAATACCTGGACAGAAAGTACGCGGTTCAACAGTTAGAGGTATCTTCTGGCCATTTATCGATACTGGTAGTCCTTTTACAGCTATTTCGCAAATTGATGCACAGAAACTTCGTATAACAACCTCGGGTAAACCAAGAACAATATGGTTTGGAGGAGCAGAACTTTATAAATATGATATTAAAGGTGTTGAATTGAAAGTTATTTGTGATGATAAAACAACCATCTGCGATATTAGCTTACCTTTCGTTGGTGTAATTGGTCCCATAAAAAATAATCCTAAAAGTGTCGAGGTTGCAAAGTCATTACCAAGCGTCATTGGCGTTGATCTTTTAATTCATCATCGATTTAGCTTACATTTTTCTCCATGTCAACATTTGGCTTATCTTGAAAAAATATAACGCCAACGATTAGTACACAACATAAGTAAAACCGTGTCAATGCTTGACCGCTACAGGTTAAACTAATTGTTACATTTGTTATGATTAAAACCATCCCGATACCTTTATATCTCGATAGACTTTATAATTTTCTGTAACCAATCATAGATTTTGGTGGAGGGAAAAAAAATGAAGAAAAAAATTGTAGGAATTTTTATATGTACACTAATGATTGCAACCGCGATCCCCGTAGTCGGATCTCTGAACAGTAAGGCATACCCGAAAGCGGTACTAGATACAAATCAACCATGTACACAATCGGGTTGGTTTCAACTCCAAAAGCTCTTTGCCTCAGATGGCACTGTAGCTGACTGTTTTGGAAGTTCTGTTTCTCTTTCTGGTGATACTGCTCTCATCGGAGCTCGCGGATGTGATAACTATAAGGGTTCGACGTACGTATTCACTCATACCGGTACTACCTGGACACAACAAGCAAAACTCACCGCCTCAGACGGCGCAGCAGGTGATTGTTTTGGTTGGTCTGTTTCTCTTTCTGATGACAGCGCCCTTATCGGGGCATATGGGTATAGTGGTGAAAAGGGCGCAGCCTATGTATTTACACGTTCTGGTACGAGCTGGACCCAACAAGCAAAACTACTTGCCTCAGACGGTGATGCATCTGATTGTTTTGGCGTTTCTGTTTCCCTGAGTGGGGACACCGCCCTCATCGGCTCACATGGGCATGACGTTGGTAAGGGCGCGGCCTACGTATTCATTCGCACCGGTACCACTTGGACTCAACAAGCCGAGCTTCAATCGTCAGACGGCACAGCAGGAGACTTGTTTGGTTATTCTGTTTCCCTCTCAGGCGACACCGCCCTCATTGGCGCACACCAATTTAGCGGTACTAAGGGCGCAGTCTACGTATTTACCCGCACTGGCAGCACTTGGACACAACAGGCGGAAATCTTCAACCCGGGCAACGAAAATAACTATTTTGGTGTAGCTGTTTCTCTTTCTGGTAACACCGCTCTCATCGGCACAAACGCGTACGAATCTAGTGGCTCAGCGTATGTGTTTGCCCGCTCTGGCACTAGCTGGAGCCAACAAGCAAAGTTGGTAGCCTCAGATGGGGCACCGGGGGACTTTTTTGGATTTTTTGTTTCTCTTTCTGATGACATCGCCCTCATCGGGGCACCCTCTGACTTCAGTCATAATGGCTCAGCGTACGTGTTTACCCGCTCTGGCACTAGTTGGACCCAACAAGCAAAGCTGGTAGCCTCAGATGGGACAGCAGATGATTTTTTTGGCCATCGTGTGTCCATTTCTGGTGACACCGCCCTCATCGGTGCATATCAAGGTGACAACTATAAAGGATCGGCCTACGTGTTCATGAAAGATACCGTACCACCGACCGTGAGCATCACTGATCCCAAAGGCGTATTTTTCAATGGTAATAAAATCATCCCGTTCAAAATCAATCTCGCCATTATCTTAAAATGCAATACAATATTCATTAAGGCTAATGCAGTGGATTCCCTCAGCGGGATCGCCAAAGTAGACTTCTATATCAGTACATGGAAAGGCGCCCCAGTAAACGTAGGTACAGCTACAACGTCACCGTACCAGTGGCTCTGGAATAAAGGCGCGGTTCCTGGTCACCATATCTTTAAAGTATATGCCCAGGCCTTTGACGTCGCAGGCAACAATGCTGTGAGCAACAAGGTTCTTGTCATTTGGATCTAATAAAACCTCCTCTTCCTTTTTTTTCTTTTTTTTATCAATTTGATTCGCACAAAAAACCTTGAGTCTTAAAACCGTGTAATGCTTCTCCGATACGCGTATATAAAACAGTCATTTTTAAGGGCTTGAATCCTCTTTTTTAAAAATGAACTAACGAAAATTAATCTCATAATAAGTAGTATCAAATAAAGAATTATAAATCGGGAACCAGCAATGGAAAGCTCCCCATGTGAGCTGAATTGGAAACCAAAAACCCAATTCATCTCTCACCTATTTTTTTTAATGAAACGGAAACAACAAGGTTTATGTTTTAGATGTATTGGTTTTTAAAGAAGTAATTGTTTAATCCCATCTGAAAAAGGAGAAAAATCATGATTGATTTTGGCAAAGACGAAAAAATACATCCCGATGATATCAAACATCTTCATGTTTTTGAAAGAATGATGCGGAGAAAGTTTCGAAAGGGAGAACTTGATAGTAACCCAATTAACATCTTAATATAGGAGGAATTGAATGGCAAAACATTTAATAAAAGCACAAACGTGGATTGGTATTATTGTTGGAGCAGGGATGACTATTTTAGGAAATATTACCGCATATTTATGGATTAAATATTACAATCCAACAGGGGATACTCTTCTCGGTTTAACTATTATGATGACGGGAATTTTCTTCATACTATTCTTTATTTGCATTGGATTTTTTGGAGCAGCAGTGGCTACCGAAGACAGAGAAAGAAAAGAGAATTAATGTTCTCCATAATACTATGTGAAGGTAAAATTAACCCCAGAATAATAGGGTTGTCAACGATTCGCACAAAACATGAGTTCCTGAAGATATATTTTATAGGTTTTCTCTAAGGTTTAAAAAATTTTAAATACATACTATACTTATACATATATACCATAGAGTGTGAATTGGAAGCATTAAAACGTGAGAGATGATGCCATATTCTACAATGGTAGTAAGTAGAATATAAACAAAATCAATAAAAACAGGATAAAGAATATAAATAATAAAATATATAATATGGAGTTGAAAATGGTGAAACAAAAAATGAAAGTAGATCAGAAACAAATTGACTCTGATTATGAATGGTTAATTTTGCAAAGTCTTTCAAAATATAAAGGACAGTGGATTGCAGTTTCAGATAAAAATATTATCGCCCGTGATGTATCCTTAAAAAAAGTTCTAGAAATAGTCACTTCCTTAAAAATACAAAATATCCCTTTTTATCTCCGTGTTCCCGAGGGGTCAATAACAGCAATTTCATTACAGTGTTAATATGACTTCTTTGTCGTATGCCTTTAGTCCTTATCAAATAGGTAAAGAAATTATTCTTAGACCAATGCTTCGCGTTGTTTTAAAAAAAGGTAATATAGAATTTCCAACAGGATTATTAGTTGATTCTGGTGCAGATTATTCTATGTTGAGAAGTGAAATTGTTGAAGATGGTTTTAAAATTAATGTTTCTGATTTAAAAAAATATGCTGATACATCTGGTATAGGTGGTACATCTGAAGTTGGATTGTTGAATATTACAGTTAGAATCACTCAACGAAATTTTACATTTGAGGAAATTATACCTTTTCAAGTTCCTTTAAATCCAGACAATAATCCACCATTATCATTACTTGGTAGAATCCCATTTTTTTATAGATATAGAGTTGATTTTAGGATGGGATATACAGATGATCCAAATTTAGGAAAATTTGTAATATATCCTGAAGAACATAAACGAGAATCAAAAAAGTATGAAAAACCTATGAAAATAAAAAGATAAAAAACATAAAAGATTAGTTTAAAACCGTGTTAATGCTTCTGTTTCTAAGGATATGTTTTTAAAGGAGAACCGTGTTATAAAATTGTATTGGGGCGGAAAGTTATGAACAAATACCCTCTGATTGGAGGAAGTATCTGTGCTGTGGTTCTGATAATTCTTGGTTCCTTCAACAACATCATTGGCTATCAAACAGTCCAGGCATCGAACCAGAAAATCATTACCACTGAGGTCAGTGAGAAAGAGTTGTTGTTCCAAACCATCGTTGATTTGGTGAACAACAAGGAGATTCAAAGAGTGATCCTTGGCTCTGAACTAATAGGCAAAGGATTCTTCGATCCTGGTATAAGATCCTCGACATTTACATGTCCAGTGATAACGGAGAAATTACTCAAACAAATGTATACCTTAGGTGTCATACTCACAAAAACCTTCAGTAAATCGAAGATACATTCAATACTTGAACGGTGTCACATCAATAATCAAGGTTTGCAAAAGGAAATATCCGCGATAGTCGAAAAGGATACAAAACTCAAGGAGGGTGTAACGCAGTTGTCCGGTCTATCGTGCAACTGCGAGAACTCCAATGTTACCTGGAAGTACCCGTTTTTATGCTACCTTGTTCTCCTTCCATTCTTCATTTTCTTGTTTTACATCATGACGATTCCCATGATGATTATTTTTCAAATTGCTATACATTGGGTACCTTGGTTATTATATGTGGTGGAAATTTGGTTAGTTCTACTCATCGCAACCTGGTATGTATCAGATTTGGTACTCGGTTGCACCTGGTGGAGTTTCATCCCATTATAACTAGGTGATTTCAGGAGTCCCATGAAAAGGAAATGTTTGGCGGTTGGAATCATTCTTTTGTTTATTGGGGTTGCTGTTGCACCAAGTATCAACATTCAGATTGTGAAAGCTTCAGCAGAAGATAAACTCGAAAAGGTTACTACAGAAACAAGTAGTATCTCAGCACTCCAAATTAAAACTAAACTGCTCACAACATACAATAATTTTGTTGAGAAATTAAAAACTGAAAATGTAAGTATAAAGCATAAGCTACTCTTAGCATATGTTGTATTAATAAATAATATTGAAATAAGAGGTCTTTTCATAAGTGCAGCGATAGCAGTTGAATTATTACTTAAAGAACCTTCTGGTAAGCCTATTGTAGATTCTCTTCGTTTGATTCTAATATTTTATTTGATATTTAAAACAATGAGAATTTTTTATACAATAGTATTGAGGACTGTATTTTGGGAATTAATATCTAGGAAACTAGGTTGGAACTGGGATGAAAGCCCTGATTTTCCACCATTCTAAGTTTATACAGAACTAATATTGTATAGGTTTATTTACGAGAAGAATAAAAAAATAGTATGAAAAACCGTGTCAATGCTTGACCTCCAAGGATATGTTTTTAAAGAAGATATTGTTTTAAAATAATCTTAAAACGAGGAAAAGAATATGAAAAAAGGTCCTCTCATTCAGGCCCGATGGCTCAATGAGCGCCCCTTTGCCTGTGGGAATCCAGGTTGTAACGAATCTTTTCGTACTGAAAATGAACTTGATAGGCATAGGCTAATTTGTCCCTACCGACCAAAATCGAATGGTTATTTAAACATGAGTTAAAACCGTGTTAATTCTTGTCCGATAATAATGTAAACGATTAGCACAAAACAAAGGGCTCAAGGATACGTTTTTAAGGAAATAATTGTTTTGAAATTCTAGTATTAGGGCGAGCAAAATGGCTAAAAAAAAAATCGATGATTCTTGATGACACCTATAGCAAAACAGTGACATATGCGTCTCAATGCATGTACTGCGAGAAACTGCTCAATGACGGGGAATGCCCTGCTTATCCTGATGGGATACCAATGGATCTGTGGACTGCTAAAAGAAAAGACTGCGAGTTCTTTGAAAAATTAAAGGAAATAAAAAAATGAAGAAAGTTGATTATTCGACAGTAGACATAATACTCGATGACATTCTGAAAACACTTCCGCTGGAATTCCAGGAGAACGTAAAAAAAATGACAGCCGATGAATTTCGTATCTCCCAATATTCTAACCTTGGAATGACAATCAAAAACAAATATTTTTATAGGAATAAAGCAAAAGAGCGACTTGTCGAAAGTTTAGGCAACAAAAAAGAGTACGTGTTTTTAGACGGAGATGTTTTCTCACGCATTGTTTTGAAAGCATTATGGGAGAAAATCACAACTGAAAGTAAAAAACAATCATGAAATGAAATGGGGGAAGTCCAATCTTCAGGGAGGAAAAGAAAGGAAAAAAAAGTAACACGAAATGGAGGAAAACTCTACATCATGTTTGATTGGACTCCCCGCGGATGTCATCTTTTTATTGTATAAAAACATTTGGACGGAAGTAAATAGTGTTATCGTTATTTGAGAGAAAAAACAAGTCAGATCCAATTCTCTATTACAATCATGGAAAACGATTAATGATACATTTGTTACGAAAATTATTTTTACCATAAATTTAAATGAATCCACAGGATAACAAATATCACCTGTTTTATCAGGGGAGGAATATAAAATGCGAAATAGCATGTGGACAAAAGGATTGGTTTTGGGTATAATATTGTTGTTTGTTGGAGCTAGTTTTGTTTCTGGTTTTGATACAAATTCGACGAATAGTTCTCAACCATTGACTCGTGGTTGGTTGTATGTTGGTGGGAGCGGACCTGGGAACTACACAACTATCCAAAGTGCAATAGATGCAGCAAACCCTGGTGATACTGTTTTTGTTTATGATGATTCATCGCCATATTATGAGAATATTATAATCGACAAAACAATTTCTCTTATCGGTGAAAACAAAAATACTCAGTAGTTATCAAATTCCCTGTTTTAATACTGACTCTCAGTAACAGTAAAAGTTAATTCCCATCCCTTCATTTTTGGTAGGAACAAACAACTCTACCGAAAGAGGGATGGGAATGAAAAAGG